>Ga0209746_1000526_pt1 | contig 19598 bp, 7 predicted proteins | sample BarGraNGADG00211_3_FD_184496 | JGI IMG/M metagenome (GOLD analysis project Ga0209746, IMG submission 184496) | Arctic peat soil microbial communities from Barrow, Alaska - Barrow Graham LP Ref core NGADG0011-211 (SPAdes) (version 2) | ecosystem: Environmental > Terrestrial > Soil > Wetlands >... | reverse complement strand
AGCAGCAGTGACCGTCTGCTGAGGAATCGATTGTGTAAGACCGAGAAGCAATGACAAGTCGGCCGCGCTGATGCCCAACGCCGCTACGAGCGTAGGAAGATGGTCGCTGATCTTTCCGGTCAATTGACTGGCGTCTTCAGTGTAGGCTTCATCCAATGGCTTGATGACCGTCTTGTTGCGGAAAAGCTGTTTGTAAAGCGAAACGATCTCTGGTTGTCCGTCGGCCAATTGGTCGATGTAACTGGCTGTGCCAATATCAGACCACCAACTTAGCATATTCACAAGCGGAAGATCGAAGTCTTTGCGCAAGCGCTGAATATGTGAAAGTTGCGTCAGGAAACCATCGTTCAAGTTTGCAGGATTAAAGGCGGTGATGGTTTGGTCCAGGTCGCGCATTGTCCAGCCGAGCTTGCGCCCCAGTCGCACGAAGCGATGACACTTGTTCCATACCGCAATGAGTTTGTCTTTCTTGTCGGCTTCAGGAATAGCTTTATCAATAACTTGTATTTCGAGTTCACTGAGATGGCATGTTGTAGGGTCCTTCGAATCCGTAGACACAATCCCAAAGAGCCTGCCGCCAGGAGTACCGGCGGACGCGGGAGGATTGATGAAATAGCTACCTAACAGTTCGAGCAGTTCTTTATAACTGAGGCCGGATTTTTGCAAAAAGATCGATACACGTTGTAAAACAACATCCCAATCTCCTTGGGCATGGAGCGCTGTATCATCCGATGGATCAGGAATATCGTTCCCTGATTGCAGCAGTCCCCAGAAGTCCCAGGGCCTGTCGGATTGACCGCCGATGACAGGTCGCATGTCATGCGTGATCGTCCCCATAATAATTCCCGCTTCTGTCTGCGTTAGTCCAAGGACCTCTCTGGCAATATCGTTATTAGTCAGTTGAGCTGACCGGGTTCCTTTGAAGAGCGTCTCCATCACTTCATGGCGCTTCACGCCCAAGTGATTAAGGTAAACCCGGGCTTCTTCCATCCACAGGTTGAGCGGCAGGCTCCAAGGGTAGACTGCCTTGCTAAGCTGGTAGTAGGCAGTAGTATTAATGTATTCAGGGTTGGCCGCGAGTTCTTCAGCGGTACCGCGCGTCTGGCGGCTGGGTCGTGCCTCTGCCGATATGCGAACTTCCTCGTTGCCTAGTGCCCGATCATACAGGCGCACGTCATCGATGAGCCCGTAAAAATACTGCGGCATACCCGGTCGACCGCCCACCGTGATTTCCTTGGGCTGAGCGCTGTCAAGCCCAATGCTTCCGGTCCCAGAAGCGTCATCCACCAGCTGACCGTTCGCATACGTCTTGACTTTCCCCTTATCGAATACGACGGCAATATGTGTCCACTCGTTCACAGGCGCAATGTAGCCGCCAGCGGCATGCCATTGTTCTGCCGGCTGTCTATTTGGGAAGCGCCAGTCTATGGCTCCGCCGTTTGAGGATAATTGCCACGATATTACGAAATCATCCTCGTTGGCGATAATGGTGCCCCTGGGCGATAAGCTTCCCACCCCTTTGGGATAAATCCAGGCACAAATTGATCCCGTGTCAATCAATCTCTGACCTTCCATGGCAGGTATCTGAACATAGTCATTGCTGCCGTTGAAGCCAAGTGCATTTGTCCCAATTTTTCCTGTTTGCCAGATGGGTCCACTGCCACTCAGCGCTTTTAATGTCCCATTGTTCCCATTGAAAGAGGCATCGTGGGCAGTCTTTCCCTGGCCTTCATCGAAATCCCAATGCCCGATCGGGGTAGGCATGAGCGCTTCTTCCAACACTTCATTCACCAGGTCCACATACGGCAAAGGCGTGTTTGTATTCTCGCAAGTCAATTCAGTGTTGGCGATATCCGGCCGGCGAGCCAGCAATGCCTGTAGCGGGCTCATATTACCTATTATCTGGCCGTCATGAAGAAATTTCAATATATCGACGAGGTAAGCTGCTGGGCTGTATAACGACTTGCAATGCTCGCAGTCGCACAGATCGAGCGGACCGAATGATGTTCTCCAGTCTGACGCTGTGGAAGCCAACCGATAGAACGCCATGGAGGCCGACCCAAATGACCCGATAGAGTCTGTAGAATTCCCACGGGGCACAAGCCCTCCCATCTTTCCGCCGGAGATGACATAAGGCGACGGTGAATTGAACCCTGCGCCGTATTTCATGTAGACGTTTAATGCCGTCGCGTGAACATGCTCGGCCTTTCTGTATACCTCAAGCGCCTGGCTTGGGCCACCCAACGGCTCTGCATACTTCTCTGTAAACCTGCGTTCGCCAACGTGCACCATTGCCAATGCCGAATGCAAATCATCTGAAAGCAGTGCACGAATTTTCGGATAACGCGGAGCAGGTGTAATTTTGAACACCCGCTCCAGATTCTTAAGTTGCACCAACAGCGCCTCGGGGTCGGTCACATTCGACAACTTCTGGTCACGCCCTTCCCTGAGATACAACTCAACCGGGGTAGCACCAAATTCGAACGAGGCGTTGTTATCAAAGAAAGTTTTCAGATCGGGTTGAACGGACTTAAACGGACTGTCGTCAGCGGTATCTTTTTCCAGTCGGCTCGCAATTACTGCCGTTGGCAGCAAATTTTCGATGGTTTGGTTCAGGTCAACCGCATAATTATCAATTTTCTCCTGGAGATCGGCACCAGGTATCGTCGGCGGTGTACCAATAGGCTTGCCGTCAGCCGCGGGGCGTTGCAAAATGGCCTTCCAATCAGTGACATCCAGCCCGGCAAACGGGCGCAGTTCATTCACACTGAGGTCGACAGACTCTATTCCCTGCGGTTGACCTACCTCCGATGAGTGAACACTTTTCACGCGCGCAGCAGTTCGATCTCCTGGCGCAGCGCGCTTCAGCTCAAGTATCAATGGCAGATGGTTGCCGGTAAGCGTCCCCAATTGCAGCGTTAACCGAAGCTCACTAACCTCCTTCGTACTTAATTTCTTCCCTTCGGTGAGCGCCTTCCAAAACTCCTCAGATGCACCAGCATGCTCCACCTGTAACTCCGCTACTCTGCGCTGTTTTTCCGGACTCAATCGCGTTGTTTTCAGTAAATCGCCAAGTGACGCGGGTTGATTCTTGTCCGCTGGTTTGAGGATCAAGTCTGCTTTCAAGGTCGCGAGCTTGTTGATAATCTCGTCCAGCTCGCGATCTGATAGCATGGGAATAATGTTGTCGTGCGCTGATCGTTCTAGGGCCGCCCGCAATCCCTGCATATCCTGCACAAGCAACTCGGGCAGCGGTGTTGGCAAGCCCTGACGGAACCAGCCATAGAAAGCTTCCACGCGGATGGCAGGGCCTTGTAATTTGCTCACAAGACTCTTGACTTTCAATCCGGATGATGAGAGCATTGCCAGCGCAGCTTTTACCGCCGCCAGCAGGAAGGCGATGCGCTCCTGCGGCTGGCCGGTCTCCTGGCTGAGGAAGGCGATATCCTTCTCGTCCAGCTCCGAAATTTTCAGATCGGCGCCTGCCTTGCCCTGGCCGGCAAGCAGGGGCTGGATGTCCCGCAGCAGGATCTCGAATTCGGATAAGGTCTGCCCATCCAGCGGCAGGGTCAGGTCGACAGCCGCCTCGGCCTGGGCGTTGTACTGCACATCCGACGCGGCCAGTTCCTTACCCTTGGCATCCACCACGACCACGCGCAGGTCGGCACTGGCCTTCTCGGCGCGCAGGAATTTCCGGTGGGAGTAGGAGATCTCGTATTGCCCCTTGGCGTCTGTCACCTTTTTGCCGAGCAACTGCTTTTTACGCAGGTCCTGGTCATAAGCGCGGACGAGAGCACCCGCTGCGGGCCGGCCGTCACTGCGGCGGACAATACCGCTGACGACGAACGACTCTTCGCTACCGACCGTCAGGTTGACGGTTTCTTCCTGATTCGCGTTGCTTTTACGCTTGGACTGTGCCATGATTTTGCCCTCCGCAGAACAGACCCGCACGATCAAATCCGGCCCGCCTATCTCTTTCGTAGAGCGGCGGAATTGTTCCTCTGTGTACCGAATTTCGTACCGGCCTTGTTTGTCAGTAAGGGTCGGTTCACCCAGCGGGTTTTCGCCGCGCCGGTCTTGATCCACTGCACGTACAAGCGCCCCCGGATAGGGTTTTCCGCCCTGGAGCACCTGGCCGCGCACGACGAAGCCGCTGGAACGGGACTTCACCGGCTTACGCTCCGCTGGCTTTCGAGAGGCAGTGGACGAAGCTTCCTTGGGTTTCGCAACGCGCTTCACACTTGGTGTGACCGCCCGTTTTTTGGGATTACCTGCGCACTCATCAATATTACTTTTCTTAGCCATTTTCTACCTCCATCGTACCGGAATAATTCGCTACCTGCTCAAGTTGTATTTTTTTCTAAACGTCCGGACTACCCCTATTGCGCGCCGACTGGGTCTCTTACAATCAGTTCCTTGTCCCAGCCTTCGACGCGCAGCCCGGCCAAGCCCTCGCGGGTCTCTAGGTCGATCACGCGACTGGTGATACGGAATATTTTCATCGTTTTGTCTGCCATGTTTGCTGCTCCTTTTAAGCGAGTGTGTGCGAGTGAAGCACACGATTTCGATGATCGAAGCCTTCTATTTTGTGCCCTGGCCAGGAGTTCGCTTGATTTACACATCTTCCTGTTGAAACAGTTGCTGCTGTTCGGTAATCAGAACTACTCTTGCTATACCCACCTTCCTGTACTTCATCGTTACCTCCAGCGTTTCTCGCTTTGATGGGTTTTGCCGCGTTGCAGCGGGTGAACATTTCGTGGCTTGCCTGCAATTACTCGATTACTCGGCAGCAGAAAATATTCGAACCCGACCCTTTTGATCGGCGTACCTCAGGACAAATCATGGCGCGAATCCAAGAAATGTGATCGCGGCCCGCAGTTGCTCCTGCGCGTGCTGCAGCAATGCCGTTGAGTCGGTGACGTTGGGCGTCAGCGTCGATGCCCGCATCGATGCGGCTGCCTCGCGCGCTGCGTAGAACGGGTCGGCCGGCATACGGCGGCCGATAAGCTCTGCGGGTTGTCCCGGATGGCCCATTTCGTGCAGCAAGACCTGGCGAGCCGACGTCAGGGGTCTCATCTCTCCCGCAGCCAATCTGGCCTGTATTTCCTGGACATTCACAAGGATGTCCCCAGGGCTTACTCCATATCTTGCGAGCGGCGCCGCATCCAGGGGGACCATCGCTCCCACCATACTCCGGACTTGTCCAATCAATGGGTGGGACGGGTCAACATTCACGAAATTGCCGCGAAACTTCACCCCTTCCGCTGCCAACTGCTCGTGCAGTTGGGCGAGCTCCGGAGACGGTACTGCACCGACCTGCGGCTCGACCGTCCGCGCAACGGTTTGCGCTGTTTGTGAAGGCGCGCGCCCGGCAGCCCCACCGGGACGTCCCTTGCCGGATACCGCCCCGGCTAACGCCAAAGTGGTCCCAAGTGTCACCACGCCGCCGACTGTCTTTTTGAAACTCTCGTCCGGGGAAAGGACCCTTGTGTTCAACGTGTCTTGCTCTCTTAGCCCCTCGACAATATCTCGGGTACCCGTTACGTCCCCTGCTGTCATCCCAACGGCCATCGTGCCCTTGACGATCGGATTGAGGTCGGAGAGCGCGGGACTGCTGGACACTGCGTCGTAGTTTCCGGCACCGGTCGAACCGATGGACCATCCGCCAAGGGTCATGACGTCTAAAGAATAGTCTTCCCACGACTTTTCGCGCTTCGGCTCAACGTTCTTAAATTTCGCCAACTGTGCGGTCTGTAAGGATGCACTCAGTTGATCATTGATCTCCCCTCGCATGATCTTTGCCTGAAGGTCTGGCGGGAGAGAGTGAAAGACGTCGGGCTTGGCCTGAGTGCCGTCACCGTCTTGTAGACGAATCGGATTCGCGCGAACAAACTGGTAGTCATTAATACCATCACCAATGCCGAGCGGGTCGCACGCCGCCCATCTTCCGATCCAGGGCAGATAATGTCGCGCATTGTGATAACTCAATCCACTCTCCTCATCCCTCTCCATCCCCGTATACCGGTAGCGCTTTAGCTTCACTTCAGCCGCATTGCGCCCTGACTGATAAGCAGTGGTGCCATAAGGATGATATTCCTCATAAGAAATAATATCGGAATTCTCATCCACTTCCAGCGTCGATGAACCGAGGTGGTTACTCAGGGTGTAGCGGTAGAGGTTGCGTTTGCCGAGCGCGGGACGATCGGTATCGAGAATTTGATCCACCATCAACAGCAGCTTTTGACAATCGAAGAGATGCAGAGTTTCGATTTCTTCGACCGGATTTGCATTACCAGCTACATACTTCCGATAAAGCTCCAGCCCACCGAGATAAATGCGTTCCTCAATAACATTACCGCCGTTGCGCACAAGGGTCTTGCGCGTGCGCTGCTTGCCTGCGCCGTATTGATAATAGGCGTCGCTCCCAGTCCCCAAATCGAGGCTGGTGATCATATCGCGCTGATCCCAGCGCAGGAATTGGCCAGGGGCGACGTTCGCAAGGTTGAGCATGTTGCCATGTGTGTCATACTGGTACGTTGTCTTATTGGTGGCGTTGCTGTTGTTCCAATCATCATCGCCTTCCCAGGTACGAATAAGGCGGTTGCTTTTCAATGCGTAGTTGTAGCGGCGCGTCCAACTCCCATTGCTGCCGGCGGTGTGACGCATCTGCTGGATATTGCCGACCGAGTCGTATTGGTAAGTCTCTGTGTAGTTACGCAGCGCGTTCGTATCCATCACAGGGAAAATGGCTTCCTGCGGCGTACTTTCGATTTGAGGCGGCGACCCGCTGGCCGCGCCATTCTCCCGCCCACTGGCTTTGGTCAGGCGGTAAAGTGTGTCATACTCGTACAGGCTGCGCGGTTCGATCAGCGCGTTCTGGAAGAATGCCAGCTTGTAGGCTTCATCATAAATCTCGGTGATGTTGCCAACTGGATCATAGATGTAGTGCAGTTGCTGTAAAACACGCGCGTCGTTCAGGTTTGCGCTGTACTGCGGGAACGTCAAATCGACCGCCGGTCGCGTGGTGCGCAATTGGCGCAGGCGAAACGTGAGTGGGTCGTAATCGTATTGGGTAACGGTGCCGCTGCCGAGCTTGAGATATTGCCGTTGTCCTTTGGCGTCGTAATGGATTTCTTTAATAGCCTCGTTACGCCGGGTAACGCCGGGAACCTCGTCATAGCGCTTGCCACTCGCAGCCGAGTTTCTTTTAGCTCCCACCACAAGGTCTTCACTGATCAGCAAGCCGCGTTCGTTATAGAGGGGTTCATACACCGCTACCCGCTTCTCGGGTGTCGTCAATAGATGCCAGTTGTAGAGCCGTGTCATGCGCGTTAAAGCGTCATATTCGGTGATCTGTATGTAAGTCTCGGTTTCAAGTTTCGTGTCTGGGTTGTTCGTTTGCCAGTCTGTGATCGAGGTTGTGTGGTCGCTGACCAGCTGACACTGCACCTCTAGTGGACTGCCTTTGCAGTCGATGCGTTCGACCTGCACGAGTCCGCTGGGGTCGTAGTGTTTGTAAAGCTGTCCGCACAAGTTGCGGTTTTTAACCTCGGCGATGTCCGCAAATGGGCTGATATGCCCCGTATCGACGTATTCGAAGCGTTCTACCATTTGTGGCGGATCGGTGTTGATTGTCAGCCACTGCCTGATGGGCCGATGCAACCCGTCGTATTCAGTAAAATAAAGCCGGTTCTCACTGCTCGTGGGCGCAACGTCCGGAGTCTGGTTGTAATCCCACTCGAACATCGGTTTACCCGCGGCGTCATTGAGCATCCAGCGGTCGCCGGCGTCCATGCTGTGCTGGAAGAGCAGGTTGCCGGCTATGTCGTAACAAGGTGCGCTGTAAATTTTTTTGCCAGTGCTTGGGTCCATGTGACTCGGTATATTTTCGTTCGGCTCGTCGATCCAGCGAGTAGGCTTGGGCGGAGTAATGTACTGCATCACCAGATTTCCGCGCGCGTCACGAATCCAAAGCGGCTTGCCTTCGGCGTCGAGCTTGGTGAAGGTCATGTAGTGTTCGTCCTGCCACTGCCCATTTGCATCGGGCGTACGGTTGTGTGCGATGGTGATGACGTCGCGGCCCAGGCTGTCGAGGATGGTCAGCGCGGGTGTATTCTCGTGATGTGCGGCCAACCATGCGGCGCGAGTATCCGTTGAAACGCCCGTTGCAAGTGATTGCATGGGATTGGGAGCGCCACGATCCTGATACCACTGGCTCTCGAGCACTGTGTCGTTGGCGTCGAAGTTCTCAACATGCCATGGTGAGAATTCAACGCGGCTGAAGGTGCCATCGGGCAGTTCAGTGCGCACCAGCCGGCCGGCCGCGTCGTAGTACATCACCAGCGTGACGCCAACTTCCTGCGTCTCTTCGAAGCACTGTTCGTTCGTGCTGAAGTACGGCTCGTACTGCTTGACCGGCTTGCCCTTGTTGTTCAGGATGGTCTTGCCGGAGGCGATCCAGCGAATGTCGGTTTCGCCGGGCGCAGGCTCGGCCTGTGCTTTTTTTACCAGCACCGTACCAAGTCCGTCCGAATATTCGAAGCCAGTTTGGATGAGATTTTCATCGCCGGGAGCGAGCTGCGCAACGTGCTTCTCGCGCAGGATGCCGCAGGCGCAGGCCGGGTGTTGGCTGTAAACAAGCACACCGTTTAGGCGCTGCTCCCCAAAGGAATAGATGAAGCGTGCCGTGGCGTCCCTCAGCCAGGTGCGCGCCTGGTCTGCATTGTAAGTTCCGGTGAAGAAGGCCTGCACTTCATCAATGTCCAGGTCGGACTGGAATCCCACGAGATTGTCGCCCGACTCCGTCTGCAGGTTGGTTGGCCGCTTGCCCATCTGCGCCGAACCAACCGGCAACCCGAGTGTATCGAACACGACTGCCGAGTGGTTGTCGTTGGAATCTTTCATCTCTCGCGGCGCCAGCACCCGGTAATCGAAGGCCTGGACGGTCACCGTGTTACCCAGCGAGTCGGTGCTGGATTGAATGAAGAGATCGTACTTGCCGTCAAATGCCAGCGTGGTGAGGTTGCCGAAGGGGTCTTCGTAACGCTCCGGAAGATAGAAGTGCTGAGCGGCGTCAACAGCGAATCTGGCGATGCCGGAGCGGATCCAGTATTGGCCGGTCGTATCCAGATCATCAAAACGGTCCGCCAGAACTGCTCCGCTGAGGTAACCACTGACCAGGCTGTCCTCGAGCTTCGCCCGGACATCGGTAGTCAGCTTGTCCTCGAACACATCAATGAGCAGGGCCTCGGTCAGAGCTAGCTTATAGGTCTCGTACGAAATTCCCAAGCGATTCAATGTACCAAACGCGAGCGGATCGGTCAGATTCTCGTCGAAGAAGAGCATCCGTACATGCTCGACAAGGCGCTTCTCAGGCGTGGTTCGGGTTGGAAGCTGGTGATAGGGAATATCCGTTACCAACTCGCCCGCGGTCTGGTGCACATCGCTAAGGCGGTAGCGCCGCAGTTCGTCGAGTGCAAAGTAAAGGTCATCGCGGGTGTCCGGAGTGAGCTGGTCATCCGTATCCCGCGGGCTGATGCCGGTAAGTTCATAGGTGAGCACTTCACAGGGCAGGCGCAGGCGATGATTGTCCTGGTCGTCGATGTCTCCGGTGTAGCGAGTCTCGCTGTAGGCCAGATGCTGTTCGTTCTGCACAGCCTTGATCAGTGCCAGGTCCGCGGTGCTCAGTGTGCTGTCTGTGTAATGTCCAAGGCGGGAATAGACGACGGCCACAGACTGCTGGACCTGTCCGTACTCGTTGAAACTGAGGTTGAGTGTGTGAGCAATGCGCGGGTCAGGCGTGAGAGAGGACTGCCGCAGGTCAAGTTCGTAGTTGTAGGTGATGGACTCGCTCTCGGTGACCAGGAAAACTGCGTGGCGGTTTTCCATCCTGGGCTGAAGTCGGCGGATATGGCAATTGTGGTAGGCGGTGAAGAAAATCTTGACCGGTTTGTGCTCGTCCAAGGCCAGTGCATCGATGTCCAACTCATAAGTTTCCTGGCGCAGGAGCATGCCCTTGCAGGCGCGCAGGGCTTCCTGCCACTCCTCGGCTGAGAGTTCATCCGTGGCTAGGTCGGGCTCGGGCAGATCGTTCTCCCGAAAGCTGCCGAGGACGTTGGTCTGACCGGGATTTTCTGCCTCGAACCAGTTGGGGAAGTACTCGTCCGCGAACGATGAGAGGATGTGCTCACGGTCGAAGAAAGCCCCGGTGTGGTACAAGGTGACTGTCTTTACCGGCGGCTGGTAAAGGGTTTTGTCATCCGTGATATAGGGACTTGCGGTATTGCCATCGGCAAATTTCCCATACGATTCGACATCCACCTGTTCGACGCGCCCGAACCCGCGGAACTCACGCTCGGCACCGTCGAAGTAGCCGTGGTGATAGCTATAAGTGCTGGTAAAACAAGAGTTGCGCCACATGTCGTTGACAGTGACTTTCTCGACGACGTGCACCGGGAAGGGCAGACGTGTGATCCAGGGTTTCCCGGACGCTTTGTCGGCCAGGTAAAACTTGGTGGAGGGCGCATACTGCACCTGCGTCTCAGCCCCCAGGTTGTTCTTGACTGAAATCAGCAGGTGCGGCTTCTGCCCACCCATCAAGTCGATGTAGCGCAAGGGCCGGCGCGCATCACCGGGCAAGGATGAAGACCAGACCAGGCAGGCGGTCCAGTTACCGAGCAGGTCAGCCGTCATGACCGAGGAAAGATTATCGACTGGCGGGAACTGGTCAAGGGAACGCGGCGCGCTACAGCGATTGCCGGACTGGTTGAAATATAAGCGCACACCATCGCGGCCGAGGTAGATGATGTCGGTAGCACCCGATCCGTCGATATCGGCCAGCCGGACGTGCTGCTGGTTGAACTGGTCGGGGTGGTCGAACCAGGGGGCGTTGTCCATCACGACCCGCGCTCCGAAGCGGCCATAGCCCAGGTTGGGCCAGTAACACACCTCGCCGTTGCGGATGCGTACCAGGTCAGTCAGCCCATCCGCGCTCATGTCGGCCAGGTAGATGGACTGGGTACCGTCTGCGAACACCAGGCGCGGGCCGGTTTCTTCATCGCCTGGCTGGGCGACCCGCTCGGCGGAGGCGAATCCCAGCTCGGCAAGCGATGGATACCATGTGAAAACGTCTCCCTCAGTGACCAGCACATCGGCATGGCCGTCGCCGTCCAGGTCCACGAAGCGCAGGTTGGTGTCGTCCCAGGCGATGTTCGGCAACTGCCCAAAGGCTTTATGGTTTTCCCAGCCTTCGTCTTGCGTTCGTTCATAGAATCCCGGCGTGGGTCCGCTGAAGGACACCAGGTCGATCTGACCATCACCAGCCAGGTCCAGCAGTTGCTGCCGGCCGCTGGTCAGGGCGGCCAGCGATGGTTTGGTAGCGACTCTCTCCAATGGGCCGAAATGCCCATCGCCTAGATTCCGTTTATAAAACCAGGCCTCGGCCTGCTCGCTCAGGATGCCCGAGAGGCCCTCGCCGTCCAGATCAACCCATTGATAGGTTGATCCATTCAGCCCGATGGGCAGGTTCTCCAGGCTTGCGGCGTCCAACTCGCGGACATCTTCCTGAATAACTACTTTGCTGTACTCGAATGCAAGCGGTGGCAGCGATTTTTTCAGGTAGCGATTCGGCTGGCCGGGATGCGGTTGGTGCACATACACGGATTGGGTCACGAATTGGATGAAGGATGCAAAGCGCGAGCTGCCCTGGTGGACCAGTTCAACCTCGATAGTGGTAGGCTGCGAATAGTCGAGGTCGGCGTACTCGAATTCGGTGGAGCGCACCAGGCAGGGATCGACGCCCAGTTCGGCAAAGTGGTGAAACATCAGCACGCGCTGGCAGCGCCGGTAGGTGCGCACCTCGAAACCGGCGCGATAAGTGGAAAAGGGGTCCGGGCGCACGGCCCAGGGCTGTCCGGCGGAGGCTGAGGCGCGCACGAACTGACTTGTCGGCAGGGCAGTGTAGTGTCCATCGCCATAGTCGAAGATCACCTCGAACATCCAGTCGGAACGCACCGGATCCGGTGGAGCCGATGGAGCCAGACGTGAGACTTTGTTGCCGTACTGTACGCGCTTGAGGTAACGGTTGGCCGAATGGCTGGAGTCCGTCCGGTTCCTTTCATGCGCCTGCGCGGGATCGACGCCCAGCGAGTCCTCCGCTTTAAAGTCGTAGAGGATGTGGTTGCCCTTATCGTCGTAGCTCTCGCAGATCAGCCAGCTGAAGATGCGTGTCGGGTGGGCTGGATGCGGATCGGCGGGATCGAATATCCGAGAGTTGTTATCCTTTCCATACAATGTCGTGACATTGTCGCGGGTGATGGAGCGCCAGTGGCTCTCGCCAGTCTGCAGATCGGTCCTGCGTTCGATGCGGGCGAATAGGCCTTCGATGCGCGGGCGGTAACGGCGTACACGGTAGCCGGCGATGGTTTTCTCATCGAAAATGAACTTGCCCAGTGCATCCTGGAGCCAGGCCCCCTTTGCATCCTTCTTGAAAACCGGCACGAGATCTTCTGCACCGGATAGGATGAAAACATCAGAGTCCTCGCCGTCCTGATACTGGGGCAGGCCCTTGTCCGTTTTGCGGGTGATGGAGGGAATCGAAAGGCTCCAGCCAAAGCCAAATGGGCCATCACCGGAGGCTGAGTCGTATGAAAGAGCAAGCTGGGGGCCAAACCCGCCGCGCCCGGGGCTGGTGGCGAGGGGGACGGTCATTGCGCCGGTACCCGTGACCGGGTTGGCCGCAAACTTCTCCACCATACCGCGGATTGCACCACCGCCTTTAGGGAGGGAGATGACGGGTGGGGAAATGGAATCCTCGTTTTTATCCGTGGCGATTTCCGCTTTTTGGGCTTTGGTATTTCCGTTGTTGAGCATGACTGTCCTTTGGAGCGCTTAGGCGCTTTACCAGGCAATGCTTCCTTAGATAGGGTTTATTTTCCGAAGAGAACTGCAAGGCGATTCAACAAACAAAGTGTCGTTGAACGGTTGTCTCCCGGGACCACACTGAACATGGCAGACAGCGATATCGAACCGAAACTAACGCAAGAAGCCGAAAGCGCGTGACTCCTGATAGGTGTAGGTTTGTGCATTCATCGTGTCCCCGAAAGTCGTGCCCAGGAAGATCCCGTAATCGGTCAGCGCCTCTGTTGGCGGCGTGCCCGACAGCTGGAAATTCGAGGCGGCAGCCTCGACCATCCAGAGCGCATTTTCTTGTCCGGTCGGGTAAAAGAAAGTTAACCCCTCAAAGGCGTCAAGATAGCCAGTAAATGCCGTCCCAGCCGCGGGTTGAGAATGGTTGGTCCATCGTCTTGCCCCCGTGATGTTGCTGCCCAGGAAAGAGTACTGGGGAAAAATCGTACTAGTGTTCTGCGCCATTTCGGCAGGGTCGAAGGCGATGATTGCAGCGCCCCATTCGCAGGACATCGCATTCATCCCTGCCGCATCGCTCAGGCTACACAAATAATCGAGCTGAACATTCGGCGGGGTTACTGTCAGGCTGTCGATGTGGGCTGAGAGAGTGTTAATGCGTAAGGGGCCGGATTGGTCGGTGCGAAGATCGAAGATCTGGGTTCCCAGGCCGATATATTGCATACCAGTTGGCACGGCGCCTGCCAGCGTGGCCGTCACATGGCATTGCGCCTGACCACCGCACGCGTGGCCGACGGCCGTAAACTTCGCAGCGGTGGCGTCGGTCAAAATAACTACAAAGGTTACGTGATATGCGTAAGGCTGCCCGCTGCCGGTACTGAGTTGTCCATTGACACCCACTTCCAATTCGCCCGTCGCCTTGTCGTAGCGAAATTTCTGCACCTGGGCCTGGACATTGGTAATCGCGTCTACCTTTGATTGTGTCTCGAGCCTGAAACCCGAAAGGAAAACCTCTACCTGGTCAAATCCAGGAAGCGCGTGGATTGGTCCACGGAAATTGCAGTTACCTATTCCACACGTGCCCGAATCGTAGGCGTAGTACTCGATGACCGTTCGGCCAGAGGTGCTCTTGAACTCGCTCATCAAGGTCGGGGCTGGTAATTGCGGAGTTGGTGATGGCATTGGGGGTTGGGCGGGAGGCGGGGTGGGGGACATTGGCAGAACGCACCCCATCAGGACAATGACAGTGGTAAGGGACACTACTAACCGGGACGTTACAGAATGAATTTTCATCATGCTCCTCCTTTGGTAAAAGTTCAGGGCCTAATCAACTACCGCCGAACGCGCAGCAAAGTATAAAATAGTAATCCTGCGGACAGATATTTTGACCTGCTCATCTCCGCAAGTGAACGTTTCGCACGGACTCAAATTTATCTAGAACCTGTTATGCACTATCGGGCAGGAGTGTTATCCTGGAAGGATGAAACACTAGTCCTACCCCAGTGATGTCAGCGCTGAAGAATCAGCAGCGGTCGACCCAAAATTGACTTTGATTAACGAAGACACTTCCAAGCACAAGCGGCCTGCGCGAGGCGCCAGCGAAACCCTGTCTGTTCGAGTGCCGTTGCAAAGAACAAAGACTAGCCTATTTCACTTGTGTATCTACTTCACAGCCTATTTAGAGGTAGTTAGTCTAAATAATTGTACGTTATAGAGGCGTTCTTGTCAATTTTGGGATTTATTTCACAAATTATACTGAAGGCACAAGGTCAATCTCACCTTTTCGAAAAGCCAATAAACCATGGAAACAGTGGATATAATCCCTCTTGACTTAAGAACATTTGTTCTATATAATGGCTTCGAACTTAGATTGCCTATTGTCCAGTTTAGAGAGATAATCGTAATGGCTTCTCCGCACTTAAAAGTCGAATAGCACAAGCTTCACCACTCGTTCCTCTTCACTGGACTCCCAAAGTCACAGAAAGGAGGAATGAACATGGCAAAAAAGCGAGGCAACAACGAAGGCACAGTCTATAAGCGCAAAGACGGACGCTGGTGCGCACAGGTCAGCCTGAATGGCAGACGGATCACGAAGTACGGCAAGACGCAGAAGGAATGCCGTGACTGGGTCAACGCGACCCTGGACAAGATCGACCATGGCCTGACCTTCGATGGCGCCCAAGTCTCCCTCCAACAGTACATGGAGAGCTGGCTCTCCGGGAAAGTACTCGCCCGCCGACCGAGCACCGTGCGCAACTATCGTCGGTATATGAACCTGTATATCCTGCCTGCGCTTGGCAGGATGCGGCTGCAGGCCATCCTCCCGGCACACATCCGCCAGCTGTACATGCGGATGCAGATGGAATGTCGAGGCGCCCGCACCATCCAGTTGGTCCACGTCACCCTGCACTGTGCCTTTTCCCAGGCGGTCAAGGAAGGCTTTATCGGTCACAATCCTATGGAGGCCGTCGAGCGTCCCAAAGTGGAGACAAAACGATACGGCATCTTCACGGAAGAGCAGGCACGCACCTTTATAGCGGCAGCCAAAGGCCATCCTCATGAAGCGCTTTTCTTCCTGGCGCTGACCACCGGAATGCGCAAAGGCGAGATCCTCGGCCTGATGTGGTCGGATGTGGATTGGGAGAAGAGCATCCTGCGGGTCGATCGACAGCTCCAGCCGGTCAGCTATGAAGGCGGCGCGCTGGTACCGACGAAGACCAAGTCCGGTCGGCGGCACATCATGATAGGCAAAGTGGCCATTGCCCTGCTGAAAGAGCACCGTGAGAGGCAGGAGATGCAGAACGCTGTTGCAGGCATCCGCTTGCAGGAACACGGCATGATCTTCACGACCGGCATCGGCACTTACATCGACCAGACCAAGGTCTCGCGCGCGTTCAAACGCATCCTTCGAGAAGCCGGTCTGCCGGATATCCGCTTCCACGATCTGCGTCATACCTCGATCTCGATCCTGCTTGACAATGGCACACCGGTCAACACGGTCCAGAGTAGGGCAGGTCACTCCAAGGCGAGCGTCACCACAGACATCTACGGGCACGCAATGGCCCGTTCTAAGGAAGCGGCCGCCAGGATGATCGAGGAGATTGTGACACCGCTCACGAATGAGTTGCGGTAGGGTTGCTGTCGATTTTTGCCCCCAAAAAGGTGATCCCCCATATTTGGTACGGTAGCGTACAAACAAACCGCCAAATATGGGGGTAACATCCAAGAGTGGAAGCTATGGAAATGGGACGTCCGGACTCATAATCGCTTGGTCGCAGGTCCGAATCCTGCCGGGCCCACTTTCGTCACTATTTCTAATCCAACCCCAGTATATATTTCCTGTCTATGCAGATCCGTACCGCATCGGCAAAGTGACGGTCAGGTAGATCTTCCTGAAATTACATCAAGGTGACTGATGCCAGTCGCCAGGGTGCCACAGCTAGTTGTCCTTGTTGAGGATTAAATCTTTGTCGGATCAGTTTTGGGGGGTAGGTTACATTGTTTAAACGAGTCAATGATATTCTATAAAATTTGGTGGTCGCTGCGGAGTGTGGTTGGATTGAAACAGGCATCCCGATCCTGGTGATTGTACGTAAAACCGGTTGCAATTCCTGTTTGGCTACGCTGGAACTGCAAATATTAATTCATGGGAACCGCCAATCCCCTCCCTAAAATCAAAGAAGGCCAGAAAGGACATCCCTTCTGGCCTTCTTGATCCTTAACGATAACCGGTTACTGCCCGGTGGTAATGGCGGTCCAGCCGCTCACGATGTTCTGCATGGCCAGTGTGAAGGAATCGAAGCTTACCGGGAAGTGCAGGTTGCCGTAAGCGCTTTCCGGCAGCAGTTTGGCAGCCACATCGGCGGGCAGCACGACGTCACTGCGGGCGGGATGGGCGTAACCCTGCGCCAGCATGATCTGGCCTTCATCCGACAGGAGGAAGTCCTGTTCGAGCTTGGCAGCATTCGGGTGCGGGGCAACGGCACTGATGTACTCAGCGAAAAGCATGCCGACGGTGGCATCCTGCGGGATGATCACCTGGAGCGGCAGGCCGGTGGCGTCACGTTTGGCGAACCCGTCGAAATCATAGACAATCGAGATCGGGCACTCGCCCTTCTGGACGGAGGAGACATTCAGGACCACGCCCTGGCGCCAGTTGCCGCTGTCGCGTAGCTGCTTGAAGAAGTCCAAGCCGGGCTGAACATTGCTCTCGCCACCGCCATGAGCATAGGCGGCCGCCAGCACGGAGCCGGTCGCGTAGGTGGACTTGTTCGGGTCGCGGCTACAGACCTTGTCGAGATATTCGGGTTTCAGAAGGTCATCCCAGGTTTGGGGAGCATTCGAGACCAAGTCGGTGTTGACCAGGAAGCTGATGGCGCCCCAGTAAGCGACGACCCAGCGTCCTTCGGCATCCTTGAAGTTGGCCGGGATCTTATCCCAGGACGTGTTTTTGTAGGACATGGCCAGGTTGTTCTCGATTAGAGAGCCGACGAAATCGAAGCCGATATCGGCCACATCCATCACCGGAGCAGCCTTTTCGGCCAGCAGGCGGGTGACCTGTTCGGCGCTGGTCATATCGGTGTCGGTATGGACAACGCCGTAACGACTTTGGATCGTCGTCCAGATCGCGCCCAGGTTGACCCAGTCATCTGTCATGCCGTAACTGACGATCTGTCCTTCCGCCAAAGCACCGGCAATCTTGGCAGCTTCTGGATCTACCGTCGGGATGGCAGTGGGTGGGATGGCAGTGGGCACCACCGGTGGTTCCGTCACGACCGCGGTCGGCGTGGGAGCGGGCGCGCAGCTGGCCAGCTGGATCGCCAGGAGGGTCAATAAAACAACGAATGTAACGAGCTTTTTCATTTTCTTCATCTCCTTGAGATTAGTACCACCCGAATGGGCGGTTTTTCATGGGAAAGGACGAGCTTTGCGATTCACTGTCTGGATATATGTGTGGTCTCTTGTCCTCCTTTGCTTGTCACCCAGATGATCAAGAGCGAGGTGACCCAGGCTAAGACGAAGCTGATGACTGCCAGGGCGCTGGCCTGGCGGCCGTCTTGCCGGGTAAACTCGACCAGGTAGATCGGGAAGGTTTTGAAGCGCGTACCGACCAGCAGGTTGGTCAGGGTGAATTCGGAGAAAACGGTCGAAAATACCAGCAGGCAGCCGCTGACGATCCCCGGCATGATATTGGGGACGATCACTCGAACCAGGATGTCCCAGCCATTGGCACCCAAGCTCTGGGCGGCTTCGGTCAGGACCCGGAAATCGATCGCCTCCAATGCGTTGACCACCGGGCGGTACATGAACGGCAATGACAGGACCATGCAGGCCGCGACCAGAATGGCCGGATGATTGATGATCGGGAGGGGAATCTTGGAATAGAAACGGATCAGAGCCAGGGCAAGGACGACGCCGGGGATTCCGAACGAGAAGGTGGTGATCATCTCGATGATGGGTTTGCTTTTCGGCACTCGCAGTTTCATCCAATAAGTGGTCGGTGTAACCAGGACCAACAGGCACAGCATGGTCGCAAAAGAGGCAAGGAAGGAGTTCTTGAGGGTCAGCCCGAAGGTGGTATGTGAAGTGACCGCCTTCCACCAGTCCAGCGTAAATCCTTCCGGCCAGAGCGTCCGGTCCCAGCGAGTGGAGATCGAGAACATGAACGTGGCGACGACAGGCACGATCATGAAAAGCAGGAATAAGGTGATGACGATAGGGCGCCAGACTGTTCGGGTTTTCATCTTGTCGCCCTCCTGGCCCGGTTGGAGAGCCAGGTGTACCCTATCACACATGCAATCATGATGAGCAGAGAAATAATGGAAAGGGCGTCGGCAAGCTCGGGCGCCAGCTGCACTTCGCCACGGATCAGAGCAGCGATTCGGATCGTGATCAAATCCACGTCGGAACCAGTCAGAGTCCAGGCAGTAGCATATGCGCCAAACGAATTCGCAAAGAGCAGCAAGAACCCACTTAAGAGTGATGGGAAAAGGATCGGTAGCGCCACCCGGATCCAGTACTGGAAAGTGGATGCGCCCAGGTTTAGGGCAGCTTCGTGCCATTCGCGTTTCAGGCCGTGGAGGGAGGGAATGATCAACAGGATCATCAGTGGCAATTGGAAATACAAATAAGCAATCGTCAGACCGGAAGCAGAGTAGATCCGGAAATGCGGGTAGAGCTGGATGCCGATTTCCTTGAGCAGCATGGTGATGATACCGGTCGATCCCAGAATCACGATAAAAGCAAAAGCGAGCGGGGCACCCCCGAAGTTGGTGGTCACATCCGAGAGTGCCGTGAGCGCATTTTGCAGGAACTTGTTCATGATCGTGATGATGGCATATGCAACGAGGGTGCCGAAGATTACGCCGAGGAAGGCAGTCGCGGTGGAAATCTTAAACGTGGTTACGAAAGATCTCAGGAAGAGAGGTTCCATGGCCTGACGATAGAACTCAAGCGTAAACCGGCCCTCGTTCGTAAAGCTGGACCGGACTGTGGTGAGGATAGGCAGGAACTCGAAAGCCAGGCCAAAAATAAAAAAGGGCATCAGACCCAGCCAGGCTAACCAGGTATGGGCGGGTTTGGTCGAATTTCGCAAGCGGGAGGCGGTAATCGTCATTTCAGTCGGTACCGTCGAGGGAAATGTGCAGACCGTCAACAGCTAACTGCACCTCTCCAGAATAATGATCCCGGATTTGACCGACCAGGTCGACGGCCAGAGCGGGTGGATAACAATG
>Ga0209746_1000525_pt1 | contig 19621 bp, 17 predicted proteins | sample BarGraNGADG00211_3_FD_184496 | JGI IMG/M metagenome (GOLD analysis project Ga0209746, IMG submission 184496) | Arctic peat soil microbial communities from Barrow, Alaska - Barrow Graham LP Ref core NGADG0011-211 (SPAdes) (version 2) | ecosystem: Environmental > Terrestrial > Soil > Wetlands >... | reverse complement strand
GAGCCGCAGGGATTCGGCCGCGGATTCACGCAGGTCGATGGTACGTTTCTGATCCTGCCCCGGGCGGCTGAACGTCAGGATCTGCTGAACGAGATCGGTCCCGCGGCGGATGGCCAGTTTCATGTCCTCCAGCCGGGCCGGATCGCGGCCGTCCCGTCTCGCCTCGTCCTCGAGGATATGGGCCAGGGCCCGCATGTGGGCTAGCAGGTTGTTAAAATCGTGAGCGATGCCGCCGGCCAGGGACCCGATGACTTCCAATCGCTGAGCGTCGCGGATGTGCCCCTCCAGCCGCCGAGAGAGCTCGATCTGCTCCTCGAAGGCCTCGATCAGGGCGTTGATCTCGGCCAGCACCGGGCGGAAATCCGCCGTCATGGCGTCGGCCTTGGCCCGGGAGCTCAGGCGGCCCGCCAGCACATCCCGGAGCAGCCGATGCAATTCCTCGATGACGCCGCGGACGCCGCGCCCCAGACCGCGGGCGATAAGAAAGGCAAGGGCCGCCAGCAATAACGTCGAGAGGCCGATAAGCAGGCCGATCCGCAGATTGAGGGCCCGGGCGATCTGACCGTCGATTTCGCGCTCGTCGATCTCGGCGAACATCGTCCAGGGCAGACCCTGGATGAGGACGGGGGCAGAGGACGATAGAATCCGCGTCGTATTATCCCGGGCGATGATCGCGTCGCCTTCTGCCAACGAAACCGCCCGAGCGGCGGTCTCGGGGTCGAGAGATTCCCGGGCGGACCCCAGGGGAGCGCGCAGGCGGCCGTCCGGGCCGGCGAGATAAGTTGCGCCCGTGGTCCCCATGCCCGAGCGCTCGCTAACGATCGATTCGATGGCGTCCGGCGCGAGCTGGACGGCCACAACAGCGACGGTCTGGCCGCCGGATTGGATCGGCGCGGCCAGATATTGCGCCGGGCCCTCCTCGGCGCCCGATTAGAGCCGCAGGTCGGAAATGCCTAATTCGCCGCCGCGGGCCGTCCGCCAGGCCTCGTCGAGACCCGGCGGAAGCGCCGCCCCTTCGCGTATGCCGGCGGCCGCTTCGCCGTTGATGGAATACACGAGGGCCCCGTCGTCCGGACGCAATAAAAAGAGATCGCGATATTCGTATTCCCGGATCAAGGCTTTCAGGAATGGCGCATAGCGGATTCGGGCCGCCCGTGCATCACTCCCGTTCAATGCCTCGTAGGCTTGCCTGATATACGGGTTGGCGGCGAACACACGGACGTCGGCGCGGCGCTCGAAATAAAACTTTTGAAGGACGGTGATCTTGATGTCCCGCACCGACCGGAGCTGGCGAAAGGCCTGGTTCTTGAGTTCCGTCCGGGCGGCGTTGAAGCTGACCAGCGAGACGATGAACAGCGGGATCAAGCCGCAGAACAGAATGCCCAGGACGATCCGGGCGCGCAGGGGAATGTCCCGAAGCATTCGTCCCCCGGCCGGGGAGTCCGGCGTTTCAGGAGCGGTGGGGGCGTGTCGGGGGGGCCGCATGTCCGCGCCGTCAGGGAAGGAACTTGTAGCCCAGGCCGCGGACGGTCTCGATGCGGGCGCCGTCCCCGCCTAGCTTGCGGCGCAGTCCGCAGACCTGGAAATCGACCGTCCGCTCGGTGATGGCGTAATCGTCGCCGCGGACGCGGTCGATGATCTGTCCTCGGGAAAAGACGCGGTTGGGGGTGCCCGCCAAGAGGGCCAGGATGTCGAATTCGGTGCGGGTCAGGGCGATCGGGCGGCCCTCGAGCCGCGCTTCCCGCGAAAGGGGATCGAGGCTCAGGGACCCGAATCGCAACGGCTCGGGCGGGCGCTCGGAGATCCGGCCGTTGCGGCGCAGGACCGCCCGGACGCGGGCGATCAGTACGTCGGGATCGCAGGGCTTGACGACGTAGTCGTCGGCGTAATCCTTCAGGCCTCGGACGATGTCGTTGGGTAGGCCGCGTCCCGTGAGCATGATGACCGGCACGGCCGCGGTCGCTGGCTCGCGCCGCAGGGCCCGGCAGACTTCGTAGCCGTCTATCCCCGGCAGACCGAGGTCGAGCAGGAGCAGATCTGGACGGCGGGCGCGGAAGGCTTCGATGGCTTCCTCGCCGGACCGCACCGCGGTGACGGCAAACCCGTCCTTGTCCAGAATATAGGCCAGGCTGCGCTGGAGGTTGATCTCGTCCTCGACGAAGAGAATTCGCGGTGTTTCGGCGGGCATGGGAGCAAACGAAATTATAACACAACCCAAAAACGGCCCCAATAATCCCGATGTAACATGAAGGGCGGAGCGGGGGCAAGGCCCGGCCGCCCCGCGCTCCTAATATCATTCCTGGTGCGGAGGCATTCATGTTCGATACGGGTAACACCGGCTTCATGCTTTTGGCGACGTCGCTGGTTATGCTCATGACGCCCGGCCTGGCCTTTTTCTACGGCTGGCTGGTCGGACGGAAGAACGTCCTGGCCATCATGATTCAGAGCTTCGTTTCCATGGGTTGGACGACCGTCATCTGGTACGTTTTCGGCTATTCGCTGTGCTTTTCCGGGGGCGAGGGCGCCCTGATCGGCGATTTCAAACTGGCCTTCCTGCATGGGGTGACGCCCGATACCGTCCTGGCCGGAAACAACATCCCGCTCCTGGTCTTCATCGCCTACCAGATGATGTTCGCCATCATCACCCCGGCCCTCATCACGGGCGCCTTCACCAACCGGGTCAGCTTCAAGGCTTACATGATGTTCCTGACGGGCTGGCTGGTTTTCGTCTATTTCCCCATGGTTCATATGGTCTGGGGCAACGGCCTTCTGGCCAAGCTGGGCGTCCTCGACTTCGCCGGCGGCATCGTCGTCCACGCCATCGCCGGCATGGCCGCACTGGCCTCGGTCTTCTTCGTCGGCAAGCGCAAGGTCGCCGACAAGGGGATGCATAGCATCCCCCTCATCGCCCTGGGCACGGGACTTCTGTGGTTCGGATGGTACGGTTTCAACGCCGGTTCGGAGCTGCGCGCCGACCGGATCACGGCCCTGGCCTTCCTCAACACCGACATCGCCGCGTCGTTCGCCGCGATCGTCTGGATGACGATTGAATGGATCAAATCCCGCAAGCCGAAGTTTGTGGGCCTGCTGACCGGCGCGGTGGCCGGCCTGGCCACGATCACGCCGGCCGCCGGATACGTCACGCCCACCGTCGCCGTCCTGATCGGGATCATCTCGGGAGCGGTGTGCTATTTCGCCGTCGCCCTCAAGAACAAGTTTCATTGGGACGATGCGCTCGACGTCTGGGGAGTGCATGGCGTGGGCGGCACATTGGGCGTCATTCTGCTCGGCGTCTTCGCTTCCACGGCGGCCAACGCGGCCGGCGTGGACGGACTTTTGCGCGGCAACACGGCTTTTTTCCTGAAAGAGCTTCTGGCCGTTATAGCTGTCTGCATCTATGCCTTCGTCTTCACGTACGCCATGCTCTGGCTGATCAACAAGATCACGCCCGTCCGCATCAGCGAAAAGGATGAGATGGGATTGGACGAAGCCCTGCACGGTGAATCGGCCTACGAATTCTGATCGGAAATTTCTTCTGAATCCGGGGCCGGACTCCCGGGTCCGCCCCGGATTTTCTATTCCGAATTTCGGTTCCTTTGGAATAGAATGTTAAATGTTGAGACCTGACCCCGGAAGAGAAGACAACATGCGCGCGTTGAAGATCGGCGCGGCGATGGCCGCGCTCGTGGTGATATCCATCGCGACGGCGGCCGCCCAGTTTTCCTTCCAGATCGACACCATGTCCCGCTACATCTGGCGCGGATTCAATTTGTTCGCGCCCGATAATGCGGCGTTCCAGCCGTCGGCGACGTACACGTTCGGTGAATCCGGCTTATCGGCCAACATTTGGACCAGCTTTTCCCTGGGCGACCGGCACATCTATAAATATGACGACGAGATCGATCTGACCCTGACTTATGCGTTCAAGACTTCGGACGACTACGCTCTTTCCGTCGGCCTGATCCATTACGGCTGGTATTTCGATCGGGTCTTCACCTTCAGGCACAGCACTACCCAGGAGTTTTTCGCCACGGCCGGTCTTCCCAAGGCCTTCCTTCAGCCGAGCCTGAGCGTCTATTATGACGTGAACATGGGCACGGGTTTGTACGCCTCTTTGAAAATCGTGCATTCCGTTCCCTTGAATGAGAGCCTCGCCCTCAATTTGAGCGCCTGTCTCGGCTACAACAGCCGGCAGTGGATCGATGCGAGCGGATTGTCCGACCTGACCTTCTGTGCGACCCTGCCGATTCCGGCCGGGGATCTGCGGATCGCGCCGATGATCAATTATACGTTCGTCTTTTTAACGGAGGTCAATCCCCGGAACGAATTCTGGTTCGGCTTGTCCCTGATTTTCTAGCGACGGCCCCCACCCGGGGTCGTGCTTTGGATGGGTTGACGCGGCCTGCCGGGAGTATGATAAAGTAATCCTTCCGTTCGTTTCGAAAACCGAGAAGGAGGACCGGCATGGCGAAATTCGAGGGAATTCAGTGGGCCGAACATCAGATGCGCTTCGGGCTCGTGGACCGGGATTATGAGCTGCTCCCGGCCGACGCCAAAGTATTTGCCGTCTCCCGATCGCTCCATTACGGCCTGTTTCTGACCTTCGAGGGCATCCGCTTTTTCTGCCGGAAGCACGCCGACGGCGGCCTCGAGGTCGTGTTCCTGAACTGGCACATGAACCTCGAGCGGTTCCGGAAGGGCATGGTCTTCAACCTGGGGCGCGATATGGCTCCCTTCATCCCTTCCGTCGAGGACTTGGAGACGCTGTTCGTCCACCGCTACTTCCGCGAGCCGGAAATGCGGCCGTTCTTCGAGGCGATGGCGGCGCTCGGCACCCAAGGTTATCTCCGGCCGTTCACTGTGGACGAGGAGCAGTCGATCGGTGTCACGTTCCCTGCCCAGACCGGCATCCGGGCGGCCGTATCCCGCTACGACCGCTACCTCGGCGAACCCTTCAGCGGCGCCGTCGTGCCGAACCTCGTCCGGGCCGTGGGTGTGAACAGGACCGGCTGCCTCAAGCTCGGAGTCAATTACCTGATGAGCGTCAAAGCCGTGGAGGAGGCGAAACGGATCGCGCCCGAGGCCGCCGCGGCCCTGTTCCTCGACGATCAGCTCCACCTGCCCCTCGACGAGCGGTGCGTGACCGAGTGGGATTCGTCCTGCTGCCTCTTCGCCCTGCGCGACGGGACGGTCGTCAAGATCCCGGAGAGCAACCTCATCCTGCCCTCGGTCACCATCCAGGGCATTACGGCCATCCTCAGGGACATGGGGGTGAAGGTCGAGGAGCGGCACCTGAGTTACGGGGAGCTCAAAGCCCGGGCCCGGGCGAACGAGCTCGTGGCCGTGTGCAGCATCGGGACGGCGGGCATCCTCAACCGCTGCGCGAAGCTCATCTTCGTCGACGGCAAGGGCCACGTCCACGGCGCGCATACGCCCGACGAGGGGCATCCGCTCTACGCCAAGCTGGCTGAAGCGAAAGAGCACTATTGGAATATTTACCGCGGCACGGCCAAGCCGGTCGCGGGCATGACGATCTACAAGTACGCGCTCTGAAAGGCGCGCATCAATGGCGTGATGAAATCTTTTTGGATCTACTTCGCGGCCGGGTCGGCGCTGATCTTCTGGTTTTCCTGGACGATCTCGATCCGGGCACGCCGATTCCACGGCATCGCCCGATTCTTTGCCTTCGAAAGCATCCTAGCCCTCTTTCTCCTCAATGTCCGCGTTTGGTTTCATGACCCGGGATCGGCTCTTCACGTTCTCTCGTGGATCCTGCTCGCCGGGTCCGTCGTTCTGGCCGCGGGCAGCATTTTTCTCTACTTCAAGCTTGCTGCGCCCCAAGGCCAGTTCGAGAACTCGACCCGCCTCATCGAGACGGGGATCTATCGATTCATCCGCCACCCGATGTACGGTTCGCTCATGCTCTTGGGACTGGGGATCTTTTTCAAACGTGTCACGACGCTGTCGTCGGCTTTGGCGTTCGTGGTCGTCCTCGCCCTCGGCTTGACCGCCTTGATCGAGGAGGGCGAGATGCGGACCCGCTTCGGCGAGGATTATGCGGCTTACAAGAAAAGGACGAAGAGGTTTATTCCGTTCCTGCTTTAAGCCCGATCGCCCCGTTCCTCAGTACCTCCAGCTCTTCAAGTCGGCGCCTAGAGGAGCGGTCTTTAGGATCCGTTCCACGGACTTGGGGATGTACATCTGGTGATAGCGGAGGCGCGACAGGGCGTTCGGCCGGGTCGGGTCGCCGTTCCAGCAGTGCTCGGCCCGGTCGCCGTATTTCACTTCGCCGGCGTAATAGGGGTCCTTGGTGCTCTCGAGGAACGACTCCATGAGATAGACCGCGTTATTCAAATAATAGTTATCCATGTCGCCGACGTAGATGTGGATCTTGCCCTGGAGCTTCGGCCCGAGCGTCTTCCAGTCGCGCTGGAGGATGTATCCGAGGTCGTAGTGCTCTTTCCAATATTGGGCCACGGCCGGATCGATGACCCCTGTCGCCCGGTCCCAGATCGGCTTCGGATAGCCGTCCTCGCCGACTGGGCCGAACACGGCCTGCCAGATGTCCCATTGCTCGCCCTAACGGCCGCGGGTGGCGATGGCCTGCTCGCGGCGGTTCGCCTGCTCGAGGGTTGTCGCCACCTCGCCGAGGTAGTTGCGCAGGCCGGGGCGCGGAGTCTTCTTCCAGTCGGCGTCCTGGTAGTAGGCGTTCTTGTGGTCATAGATGTTGACGATGGTGTAGGCCCGGAAATCGATCGGGTCGGGGCAGGCCACGTAGCAGCCGTTGAACTCGTCCGGATAGAAGACCTGGGCCGCGAGCGCCTCCCAGCCGCCGGTCGAGCCGCCATAGAGGAAGCGGGCCCAGCCCTGGCCGAGGCCGCGATACTTCTTCTCGATGTAGGGGATGAGCTCCCGGACGATGGCGTCGCCGTAGGGGCCGAGGTTGGCCGAGTTCACGGCGTAGGAATCGTCGTAGTAGGGATTGGCGTGCTGGATCTCGATGACGATGGCGCGCGGAAAATTCGGTCCGGTCCAGTCCTTGTAGAATTGGTAGGAATATTCCTGCTGGATATTGTTGTAGCCGGCGAGGCGGAACCGCTCGCTGTAGTCGGGTTTGAGGTCGGGGTCCGGGGGCTGCTCGCTGAATCCGCCGAACGTCGCCGGGAAGTGGCCGTGGTAAATGATCAGGGGATAGCGGGCGTTGGGATGCGTGTCGAACCCTTCGGGGAGGAGGATGCAGGCGCCGAGCTCCATCGGCCGCCCCCAAAACTCGGTAAGCAGCTTGCTCTGGATCCGCTCGTGCTTGATGTATTTCGTGTCCTGCGGCTTCTGGATGGGCGGGATCGTCTTGTCGAGGGCGATGGAGATCGTCTCGTCCTTAGTCGGGTCGAGGGCGATCTTGCGCGGCGTGCTGTAGCGGTTGCCCGGCTTCGTGTTCCAGCGCTGGCCTTCGCCCTGGTCCATGGGCAACTTGACCGTGCGTCCGTCGGACCGGCGGAATGTCTCGTAGACGTTGAGGAGCGCCTGGACGTAATATTCCCCGGCCGGGATCTCGGCGATGCTCGTCAGAGGATAGCCGTAAGCCCCCGCGTCGACGACCGCCGCTTTGCCGGGCGCGAGCCCGTCGACGTCGATTCCGAAAATGAGCTGCGTTTTCTCGTTGTCGCTGACCTGGAAGCGGGGCTCGCCCTCGCCGTTCTTCGAGATGAGGAGCATGACCCGGCCGTCGAGAGGCGCCGGCGTTCCCTCCGCCGGGAGGGAGACGGCGAATTTGAGCTTGGCCGTCGGGGCCGCCGACCCGGTCGTCGCGGACAACCCGGTCGACTCGGTCGTCAAGGGCGACCTGGTCGTCGCAGATGTCGCGGACGGACCGGAACAGCGGGGCCCAGCGAGGAGCGCGAGCCCGAGGCATGCGACGGCGATAATCCTCAACGGTTTTTGACGGAAACGCGAGTCTTTCATGGCGGTCCTCCTTTTTGTTATTTCAGGATAATGATCGAATTCGAGTCCGGGACGACGATGACCCCGCCCGCGGGGACGGGGCATTGCGCTTCGCCCGGCGTGTCATAGGCCGCAACGAGCTTGGGAGCGGTGGGGTTGCGGATGTCGATCTTTTTGACGCCGGCATTACCGTCCGAGACGTAGGCGAAATCGCCCGCGAGGGCGACGGCGTTGGCGAAATCCTCGGCCGGGACCGTGGCCAGAAGCTTGGGTGCCGCGCGCTTGCTGATGTCGACGACGTGCAGCCCGGCAGGCCCCGAGGCCACGTAGGCGATCGTCCCGCGCACCGCGACGCCGTAGGGCTCGCCCGCAAGCTTCAGCGAGCCGATGAGGGCGGGCTTGGACGGGTCGCGGACGTCCAGGACATGGAATCCCGTGTCGCTGTGGGCGAGATACGCGTAGTCGCCGTCCACGGCCAGGCCGTATGCGAAGCCGGCCATCTTGTAGGAGCCGAGGACCTTGGGCGATTGGGGATTTGTGACATCGATGATGTGGAGTCCGGCGAGGTCGGCCGTCAGGTAAGCATAATTCCCCCGGACCACGATCGTCCGCGGGACGCCGCCGGGCGTATTGAGCGGTCGGAGGGCACGCGGCTTGGCCGGATCCTTGATGTCGAAGATCCGGACAGACCAGCGGTCGGTCACGTAGGCGTAATCGCCTTGGACGGCCAGGCCTTGGACGCCCCGGAAGATTTCCGTCGACCCGAGCGAAATGGGCCGGTCCGGGTCGCGGATGTCGAGCACCTGGAGGCCGGACAACTCGCCGACGGCGTAGGCGTACGGACCCTGGACCGCCGCGGCGATGATCGAGCTCGGTGTGAAAAGCGAACCGGACGGCTGCGGGCTGCGGGGATTGGAAATGTCCGCGAAGAAGATGCCCGAGAAATAGTCCACGGCGCAGGCGAGCTTCCCGGATAAGGCCACGCCCCAGCTTTCGTTGTACATCGTGTACTTGTTTGTAGAGAGAACGGCGGTGGCGGCAGGATTCGAAATGTCAAAGATCTGATATCCGCCGTCGTAGAGGTTGCCCACGCAGAGCCTGGTTCCATCGGCGGCGACGCTCCGTGCATATCCGGAGGTCGTGGCCGAAGCCGCGAGGCGAGGGGCGGCGGGATGGGTCACGTCGATGACTTTCAGCCCCGACGCTCCGTCGGCGATGAAGGCATGGCTGCCGGGGACGGCCACGCTCTCCGCGGTCCCGTCGGTGCCGAGGGCGCCGATTACTTTCGGCTTGGCGGGATCTTTGATATCGACGATTTGCAGCACGGCGCTTCCGCCGGCAAGGTAAAGCAGATCACCCTGGAGGGCGAGGCCCGTGGTCTCGCCGGGCGAATTCAAGGTCGCGGCGGTTTTGGGCGCCGCCGGATTGCGCACGTCGGCCACGAGCAGGCCCGCCGGCCCGTTGGCCACGAAGGCGAACGGCCCTCTCAGCGCGACATCCCGGGCCTCGCCTCCCGTGTCGAGGATTCCCTTGATGGTGGGGGATTTGGGATCGGCGACGTCGATGACGGCCAGTCCTTTCGCGCTGGCGGCAAAATATGCCAGCCCGTCCTTCGTCGTCACGGCGAAACCGCCGCCGACATAGATTTTCGAGAGGAGGACGGGTTTCTTGATGTCCGAAATGTCCAGGATGCCGAACCCGTTCTGGAAAGCGCAGTAGGCCAGGCCGCCACGAATTTCAACATCCTGGGCCCTGGTCCAGATGGCGGAACCGACATATGTGAGTTTTGCCGGAAGCTGTTGACCGGACGAGGCGGCCGGGAAGCCCGTCAATAAGGCGAAGACACCGAGGAAGAAAAAGGCCGCCGCGCTCCATCTAATCTTGGTCATGGTCATTGTCGCACCTCTCGCCCGCCTCAGATGAGAATGCCCTCGGCCCAGCCGAGCTTGATCAGCTCGATCTTGGCCGGGTCGCTCGTCCCGATGCCATATTTGGTGTCCGCGATCTGGATGTGCTTCGGGACCGGCGGGACCTCCTGGGCCGGGCCGAGCTCCTTGCGGCGCTTGGCCATGAGCAGATGGAGGCCGATGGTATCGACGGCCACCGGATCGCGGCCGACGATCAAGCCTTTGTAGTTCCAGACGTAGCGCCGGTTGAAGTTGTGCGGTCCGCGGCCGTAATACTGGGGCGTCAGGACGCAGAGGACGTTCAGCCGGGTCTTGCCTTTGACTTGCGGAAGGAGGAACAGGCTGCCCAGGTCGGCGCAACTGTCGGGGTGGTGCGCGGGCTGGGAGACGTCGAACATGATGTAGTTCTTGATGCAGCCGGACATCCCCGCCAGATAGTGCGTCCGCAGGGGGCGGACGTTGATCAACGCCGTGGACTTCACGAAGAGCGGGTTCGTCCGCACGGTGTGGTAGTCGAGGCCGATGGCCTCTTCCTTCACGCCGGCGTCCAGGAGGCGGCGCTTGATCGCCTTCTCCGCCTCGGGCGGAGTGGGGAGGTAGGACCAGACGTTGCTCTTGATGCCGACGACGTCCTCAGGTTTGACCAGCCGGCGGAACGCGGCGATGGGGTCGGGCGCGTCGACGAGCTTCATGACCGCCTCGTCGAGCATCTGCTGGATGATCTTCTCGTTGAACTGCGAGTTTTCGTCGAGGGCTTCGGGATGGCGGATGAGCACTACGCGGCTTTTGGCGGTTTGGGCCGGGGCGAGCCGGGGCAGGCCGATGGTCGTCCCTAGGACGGCCAGGGTCGTTCCGCGGAGGAAATCGCGGCGGGTCAGGGCGTGTTTCATGCGGACCTCACTCTTGGGGATACTTGACGGCAACCAGAAGCCGCTCGGCGAAATCTCGGGACGGGGCGGTGAAGACAATGGCCAGGAAATTCGAGCGGCGCCGGGCGAGCGTCTGAGTCTTGGAACTCGCGCCCGAATCCGGCGGCCGATAGCCCTTGGCGAAGGACTGCTCGGCGATTTGGGCCTGGCTCTCGTCGGGGTAACGGACGAGAAGCAGCCGGGCCGGCTCCACGCCGCCGGCGTCGTATTCGGCCAGGATGCAGTCCGTCCGCAACTCGAGATTCAGGATGTTCTCCGAGGCGACGAAGAGGAGGTTATTCAGGTTGATGACGCTGTGGAAAAAGCACGTGCGATCCTTCTTCAAGCCGGATTCCGGTAGCGCGCGGAGCAGGGCGGGCGGCTCGCCAGCCGGACCGAGATGGGGAACGACGGCTTTCCCCAGCTCGCGCAAGGCGACTTCGGCTTTTTTCTCGTCGCCCGCGGTCGTGATCGAAACGAAGTAGCGGCCATGCCGGAACCGCAGCAAACCGGGGCCGTATTCCGATTCCTGGCCTATTCCGGCGTCCGGGTCCTGGCGGTCGCAAGTGAACGCTCCGAAAGCTTCGGCGGGCGATCCACAGTCGTAGATGTCGAGGGCGATTTCTGTCCCGGCCGCGTTCTTGAACTTTCGGACGAAGACCTCGCGTAGATCGAAGGCGAGATAGACTTCGGCGCCCCCGTCCAGGTAATCGAAGATCGTCTTGCGGTCATAGACTGTGTCCGGGCCGGCGGCCTTCCAGCCCGCGACGTCCTTCGGCAGCAGCGGCCCCAGGTCTTTCACGCTTCCTCCGGCGAATGCCGCGAGGACCAAGGCGGCCCCCAACGGCAGAAGAGTCGATTTATTCATGGCGAATGCTCATTCCCTCCAGAGTTCCCTCCGGTTTCTTTTTCACAATATTGAGAATGGCGGGCCGTGTCAAATGCCTGGGTGGATGGTGCAGGCGGATGGGTGTGGAGGAGATGCTTGCCGGGCCAGAACGGAATTTGAACGGGGCGGGGTCTTATGTTATATAGGACGGGTGAAAAACGGGAGTGGTACGGCCTCCCGCGGGGCCGGTTCGAACTTGTAATCAAACATTGAGACGCGGCGCGGCGCCGATCTAAGTTCGTGCGAGGACGGCCATGAAAAAACTTCTCATTTTGGCCTTAATGGCCGCGCTGGTCCTTCCGGCGATGTCCGGAGCGCAGAATCCCAAGGTCCTGATCAAGACCGAGTTCGGCGACATCGGGGTTGAGATCTGCCAGGACAAGGCCTCAGTCACGGCGGCCAACTTCCTGAAATACGTGGACGCCGGGCTCTACGATGGCTCGGTCTTCCACCGGACCGTCACCCTGGACAACCAGCCTACGAACACCGTGAAAATCGAGGTCATCCAGGGCGGGCAGCTTCCGTCCGCCCAATCGTTATCGGCTATTCCCCTCGAACGGACTTCGGTTACGGGGATCAAGCACCTCGACGGGGTGATTTCCATGGCCCGGAGCGAACCCGACACGGCCACCTCGAGCTTTTTCTTCTGCATCAACGACCAGCCCGAGCTGAATTTCGGCGGCAAGCGGAACGCCGACGGGCAGGGCTTCGCCGCCTTTGGCCAGGTCGTGGCCGGCATGGAGGTCGTGCGAAAGATCCAGAAACAACCGGCCGAGGGGCAGAACCTCAAGCCGCCGATCAAGATCATTTCCATCAGCCGCATCGCGGGCTGATAGGGGAGAAACGCCATCGAAAATCGGAGACACAATACCCAGTTCCGAATTTCCTGAGTTTCCTCGGGTACAGAATGCGCAAATAGATATTGCGTCTCCAATAAGGATGGGGAGGACCACCATGACCAGAATTAAGATCTTGAGAAGGGCCGCCCTCCTTGCGGTCGCCGTCCTTCTCGCCCAGGGCCTCGGATTTGCCCAGCGCACCGGCTATACCAAGGACGAATTCGTCAAACGGCGGGCGGCGCTCGCCGAGAAGGCCAAGGACGGCTTGGTCATCCTCTTCGGCGCGGTGCAGGCTTCGCCGGCCGCCCACTTCCGCCAGGACAACGACTTCTTCTATTTCACCGGGGTCGAGGACGCCGGCGCGGTCCTGGTCGTGAACGCCCGGACGAAGGAATCGAGCCTCTTCCTCCCGCGGAAGACCCCGCGCGAGGAGATGTACGAGGGGCCGAACCTCCTCAAGGGCGAAAAGGGCAAGGACAAACTCGGCCTGGCCAATATCTACGACGTGACCTATTTCGACGAGTTCGTCGCCCGGCTCATCCGCGGAGTCGCCACGGTCTGGCTGCGGCTGCAGCCGGGGGATGCTGTGGACAACGACCGGAGCGAAGTGGCCCTGTTCATCGGCCGCAAAAACCGGCTCCACTACAACGACCAGATTTCGCTCGACAACCACCGCCTCCAGAAATTCCGGGAACGCTATCCGTCCTTCGAAATCAAGGACGTCGCGCCGCTCGTCGACACGCTCCGCTACCTCAAGACGCCAGAGGAGATCACCATCCTGCGCCGGAACGGCCGCCTCTCGGCCGAGGCGGTCAAGCAGGCTATGCTTGCCGGCCGGCCCGGCGTCTTCGAATATGAAATCGAGGCGGCGGCCATGGCCGTCGTCCTGAAGGGCGGGGCGAAGGGTGCGGCCTACGCGCCCATCGTCGGCTCGGGCCCGAACACGTGCTTCATGCACTACGATCGGAATTCGCGGAAGACCGAGTCGGGCGACCTGGTGCTCATGGACTTCGGGGCCGACCTCGACCAGCTCTGCATGGACATCACCCGGACGTGGCCGGTCAACGGCAAGTTCACGCCCGAGCAGCGCGAGGTCTACCAGATCGTTCTCGAAGTGGAGAAAGCCTGCCTCGAAGCCTACAAGCCCGGGGTGACGAACGCCGACGTCCAGAAATACGTCGAAGAGGCGCTGAAGAAGAAGGGCCTCGACGGCCGCGGGCAGCGGGGCGGCGTCGGCCACAGCGTCGGGCTGTGCGTCCACGACGTCGGCCCGCGCGTCCCCGCCCTCCAGGAGGGGATGGTCTTCGCCATCGAGCCGGCGCTGTATTATCCGGAGAAGAACATAGGCGTCCGGATCGAGGACACGGTCCTCATCACCAAGGACGGCTGCGAGGTCCTGACCAAGGGCGTCCCGAAGGAGATCGACGAGGTCGAGAATTTCGTCTCGGCCGTCCAGCCGCACAAGGCCCCGGGCGAGGCCGACCGGATCTCGGTCCAGCACATCCTCATCGCCTTCAAGGGTTCGCTCCCCGAGCCCAAGGTCACCCGGACGGCCGCGGAGGCCGAGGCCCTGGCTGCCGAGATCTTCGAACGGGCCCGGAAAGGGGAGGACTTCGACGCCCTCGTCAAAAAATACACCGACGACGAATATCCGGGCGTCTACCGCATGTCGAATTTCGGGACGACACCGGACAAGGAGAAGAAGGAATATGCGCGGTCCGGGATGGTCCGGGCGTTCGGCGACGTGGGCTTCGCCCTGCCCGCCGGCGGAGTGGGACTCGCCGTTTACGATCCTCAGCGATCGAAATACGGCTGGCACATCATCAAGCGCGTGGAGTGACCGGCGGCTTGGCGGACGTCGGGATTTTCCGCTCCATCCGGCGTATAATGCGGGGTCGGAGCCTTTTAGATTTCGCGTCGAAAGGACGATCATGCGCGCACGCCGATGGATGAAACCGCTTCTCATGGCGGCCCTGCTGGCCCCGGTCCTCTCCTCCGCCGTCTTCGCCCAGCGGACGGGCTACACGAAAGAGGAATTCGTCCGGCGCCGGGCCGCGCTGGCCGAGAAGACGAAGGAGGGGATGGTCGTCCTCTTCGGCGATTCGCTGCCCCAGCCGGGCGCGCATTTCCGCCAGGACAACGATTTCTTCTATCTGTGCGGGGTCGAAGACCTCAACGCGGTCCTGGTCCTGAACGCCAAGACGCGCGATGCGCACCTCTTCCTGCCCCGCCAGCTGACCCGCGAGGAGATGATGGATGGGGCGAGCATCCTGCGTGACCCGCGGACCCGCGAAAACCTGGGCCTGGCCAACATCTACGATCTGTCCTACTTCGACGAGTTCGTCGCCCGGAACGCGAAGAGCTTCGCCGTGACCTGGCTCCGCCTCGGGCCGGCGGATACCGTGGATTTCGACCGGACCGAAATGGCCATGTTCGTCGGCCGCAAAGACCGGCTGCATTACAACAATCAGCTCTCCCTGGGCGACTACCGCGTCCGGCAGTTCAAGGACCGGCATCCCTCTTTCGAGATCAAGGACGTCACGCCCCACCTCGACGCGCTGCGCCTTATCAAGAGTGCCGAGGAGATCGCGATCCTCCGGCGCAACGGCCACATCTCGGCGGAAGCGGTCCTGCAGGCTATGATCGCCGGCCGGACCGGTGTCTTCGAATACGAGCTCGAGGCCGTGGCCCTGCAGACCATCCTCTTGGGCGGCGCCCGGAGCGCGGCGGCCGCGCCGATCGTCGCCTCGGGCCCGAATTCCTGCCTCCCGCGTTACGACAAGAACATGCGCCGGACGGCGGACGGCGACCTGGTGCTTGTCGATTTCGGAGCGGACCTCGACCATCTCGGGATGTCCGTCACCCGGACCTGGCCGATCAACGGCAAGTTCACGAAGGACCAGCGCGAAATCTACGAGATCGTCATCGAGGTCGAGAAGGCCTGTCTCGAGGCTATCAAGCCCGGCGCCACGCAAGAGGACGTCACCCGGGTCGTGGACCGGGCCATGAAACGGAAGGGTCTCAACAGCCGCGGCCTGGTGGGCGACATGGGCCATTTCGTCGGACTGTCGGTCCACGACGTCGGCGCGAAGGGCCAGCCCTTCCGCGAGGGGATGGTCTTCGCCGTCGAGCCGGCGCTCTACATCGCCGAAAAGAGCCTCGGCGTCCGGATCGCGGATACGGTCCTCATCACCCGGAACGGCTGCGAGGTCCTGACCAAAGCGGTGCCCAAGGAAATCGACGAGATCGAAAAGCTCCTCGCGGCCGCGCTGCAGCGGAAAATCGGGAGCGAGGGCGACTTGAAAAAACTCCGCGGGCTGCTGTAAGCTCCCGCATCAGCTGTAGTTTTTTTCGAGGAGGGTCATCCATGCGAATTCCGAAGGGGCGTTTATTTTCCCTTGTCCTGGCGGCAGTCTTGTCCGCGACAATCGGGTTGCTCGCCGTTCAGTTCGCCGGGGCCCAGTCCCGAGGGATTGGGGCGGTCAAGATCGAGGACATGAAGTTCCATATGCAGTTCCTGGCCGCGCGGGAATTCCAGGGTCGGAGCGCGCCTTCGGTCGCGCTCGACGTGGCCTCACGCTATATCGCCCTCGTCGCCCAGAAGATCGGCCTCTTACCCGTCATGCCCGGCGGCTCCTATTTCCAGGAAGTGCCGGTCGAGGTCACGACCCTGTCGCCGGCCAAATCCTATCTGCGCCTTATCGGGGCCTCGGGCGAAGAGAAATTCTTCTTCCCCCAGGCGTTCACCACAAGCATCCGGACCGGCGGGCCGTGGGCCCTGGCCGCGGACCTCGTGTTCCTCGGGACGGCGCAGAAGGCCGAGGACTTCGAGGGGATCGACCTCCGCGGGAAGCTCGCGATCGTCCTCGAAGTTCCGCCCGCGCCGCCGGCCGATCCCGCCGCCGCCCGGGCTTCCGGCGCCCCGGCGCCGACCATGGCCGGGCAGGCCGCCCGGACGCGCCTCCTCCGGGAAAAGGGAGCTGCGGGCATGATCACCGTCATCAGCCGGCTGCGCGAAGAGAACCTGGCCAAGAAGGGCCTGGTCTTCGATCTCGCCGAGCGGACGCGTTTCCTGGACGTCGATACGGCCAATCCGACGCCACCGCCGGCCGCTCCGCCCGCGGGAGGACAGGCCCAGACGCCGGCTGCTGCGCAAACGCCCGCACTTGTTGCGGCGCCGTTCTACACCGTTGACGTCCGCCATGAAACCGGCGCCGCGCTCCTCGGCGTAACGGCCGCCGAGCTCGCGGCGATGTTCGACGCCGCGGCCCAGCAGAAAACCCTCGCGGCGAATGCCCTCCCCGGCGTTTCCGTGGACATCGCCGTCTTCTTCAATGTCCGCACGACCAAGACGATGAACGTCGTGGCCTACCTGCCTGGCAGCGATGCGAAGCTCAAGGACGAGTATGTGACTGTCAGCTCGCACCACGATCACCTGCCGATGCGCGAAGGCCGAATCTTCCCGGGCGCTGACGACAACATCTCGGGCGGTGTAGCTATGTTCGGGATCGCCAAGGCGATGATGGTCGAGCGGCCGAAACGTTCGGTCATCTTCGTTTGGAACACGGCCGAGGAAAAGGGCCTCATCGGGTCCTACTATTTCGTCCAGCACTGTCCGGTGCCGGCGGAGAGGATCAGCGCCAACATCAACCTCGACATGGTCTCCCGCAACGACCCGAACGGCCTCTATCTCATCGGCTCGAACAAGCTCAGCACGGAGTTCGACAAGAGCCTGCAGGAGATGAACGCCAAGTACGTCGGGTTCAAGCTGGACTATAAGTACGAGGACCCCGGGGAATCGAATCGCTTTTTCTTCCGGAGCGACCAGTATCCCTACATCCGCTACGGCATCCCGGCCGTGTGGCTCTTCAGTGGAACGACCGAGGACTACCATCAGGATACGGACCTCGAGGAGAGGATCGACTACCAGAAGCTGCTGAAATCGACGAAACTGGCTTACGCCACCGCGATCGATATCGGCAACAAGGCCGCCCTCTGCAAGCTCGACGTCCGTCCCGAGGTCACGACCCGGGGCAAGCACAACATGAAGGTCGTCTGGCAGCGCCCGCCCCAGCCGCAGACCAAACGATAAATAAATTGGGGACACAATTCCCGCCGAATTGGGGACACCCACCGTCCGAGATTAGCACTAATCTCGATTCTAGGGGCTGGGTGTCCCCAATTCGGCGTATGGTATTGTGTCCCCCTATTACTACTTGATTTCGGCGCTGATGACCAGGATGAGGGCCCCGTTCCTCAAACCAGCCTGCAGGCCGCTGACGCCGACAACCAGATAGCCTTTTTCCTTCAAGGTGATGTCGTTCGTGTCGATCAGGACGTCATCGATGTTTCCCGCCTGTGCGCTGACCCCCCGCCTCTGGGTCAGCCCGATTTCTCCGACCGAAACGATCCTTTTGCCCGGCTCTTCGCCCCTCAGTTGGACATTGCGAAGGAGCAGCTCGAGATCGTAGCGGCCGACCAACTTGGCGCGCGTCGAGCCCGAGCCGTCCTTGGCGATGAGGAAGGACGGGCTGTCGACCCAGTAGTGCTTGAAATTCCACATGCCTTTCATCTCGTCAAGAACGCGTTTCAGGTCCCTGTCCGTAATCTCTTTGGTCTCTGTCTGGCCCCAGGGATTCTCAAGGGGATCATCTTTCAAGGCGAGAATCGCATAGACCTGGAACTGGATGTTCTTCTTTTCGACGTCGAGCTTCTTGAGAAGCGCTTCGAAATCTGGGATGTTCCGCTTGGCGATCCTGACCGTGAGGGAGCTTTCCGTGCCCGTGGAATCGTAGACATAGAATTTCGCGGAGCGCATGAATTCCGACGTATTGATGTATTTCAAGCTGTAGGTTTTCACGACGAGGGCGTTGAGCTCGTTCTCGGCCTCCACTTTATCCCGCATTTCCTTGAACTTTTGCTCTTGAGCCGCCCGGAGCGCTTTTTCCTTGTCCTGCTTTTCCTGAGCGGTCTGAGGCGAGGCTTCCGCCCCGGCGGCCTTCACGGCCCCGCCCTGGGTCGAGGCGGTCGTCGTCTGGCCGGCGAAGAGTCCGGCCGCGCCGCTCGCTCCCATCATGACGGCGAGGAGCAGGGCCACGGCGAATTTCATGGTTTTTCTCATGTCAGTTCTCCTTAAGGAAATTGAAATCGGGTTTTTGAAAGAAAATGATCTTGATGTTCTTGTCCGCGAGCTCGAATTCGGTCCGGATCTCGGCGATCGGCGTTGCCGCCGGCCGCCGTAGTGTAGGTAGGATCATCAGGGCGGCGGCGAGGGCGAACGCGGCGCTCGGGACCAGGACCGGCCAGAGCCGCCGGCGCGCCGAGGGAACCGCCGCGCCGGGCTTCGGCGCAATCGATCGGGCCGCCGTCCGCACCCGTTCGTCGAGGCCGTCCGGCACATCGAGCTCCACGCTCCGGACGAGCCCGGCGATCCGTTCATCCAACTTTGGATCGTTCATGGGATTCTCCAAGGATCGATTTGAGGGCCGTGCGGGCCCGATTCAGAATGAATTTGACATTGCCTTCGCGAAGGCCGGTGACGCGCGCGATCTCCGAGATCTTGAAGCCGCCGTCGTAGAAAAGGAAGAACACTTCTTTGTGGCGGGGCTTCAGACCCTCCGCGAAGCGAAAGACTTCCCGGGCCCGGTCCAGGTCCCGGTCCGGCGAGGGCGGCGCCGCCTCCACCTTTTCGAGATCGATGCCCGACACGTACCGACGGGCGCTTTTCCGGTAGCGCCGGATCTCGTTGTGGGCAATGGCGAAGATCCAGGCGGCGAAATCGTCCTCGCACCGATACGAAGCGAGATACTGGAACGCACGTAGCACGGTTTCCTGATAGACGTCGTCGGCCTCGGGGGAGAAGCCGAGCGATTTGGCGATGAAGTTGTAGAGCTTCCGCCGGCAGGGCTCGAGGAGGTCCCAGAATTCCCCCGGAGACATGGCTTCGGCTCGTGGTCGTCTCAATTCGGAAATCCCGATGTCCCGCGTCGGGTCCCGGGAAAACAGCATCCTTCCGGGGAGTTCCGCGCACCTCGCATCGATCTTCATATCCTTTATATATCGAAACGGGGGAAAAGGTTAGATTTCATCCCTCACGTGCTCTTGTCCGATTCGTTCGGGGGGCAGCCCCCGGCCCCC
>Ga0209746_1000524_pt1 | contig 19626 bp, 20 predicted proteins | sample BarGraNGADG00211_3_FD_184496 | JGI IMG/M metagenome (GOLD analysis project Ga0209746, IMG submission 184496) | Arctic peat soil microbial communities from Barrow, Alaska - Barrow Graham LP Ref core NGADG0011-211 (SPAdes) (version 2) | ecosystem: Environmental > Terrestrial > Soil > Wetlands >... | reverse complement strand
CCAGGTGCCCACTGCCGACCGTCAGCGCGTTCTGCACTGCGTTGCCCAGCAGCAGCACCATCACCAGATCGATGAGGGTCAGCCCGCCCACGTCGCGTTTGCCGAAGATGCGGATGCCGGCGACGAGAGCCACCATGACGATCACCGAGCGCACGCCAATCGCAGCCAGGAACCAGGGCAACGGCAGGTTCAGGTACTGATCCATACTCGCCTCCCCCTACTGCACGCGCAGGCCGCGGAAATGGCGCCTCGACCGATGAACGGATGCCTCCTTCGGCACGATGCTGATCTCGCCGTTCACCTCCAGCACCGCCATCTGCACGTCGTCGAGCTCGCCGATCCCGTGTTCACGCATGGCCGCCATAACGTGTTCGCGCGTGAGGCCCTCATGTTTCATCGCCCCCCACAGCAGGCGCCCGTTGCGCACGATCAAGACCGGGTCACCGGTCAGCCAGTGCCGGATGCCGGGCCGCAGACCGATCAGCCATGTCAGAGCCCGGTTGAGAAGCAGCAACGTCACCGCCGCGACAATGCCGCCGACCAGCGTCGTGTCCTGGCCAACCATCGCGTTCTGCACCGAATTGGCGATCACCACCACCAGCACCAGGTCGTAGATCGACATCTGGCCCAGCTCACGTTTACCCAGCAGGCGCAACCCGACCACCAGGAAAATGTAGATCAGCGCCGTCTTGCCCGCGATGACCAGGGCGCCGGCCAGGTCCGGGTGCGAGAATACGGCTGCCAGCCACTGAACCATCAAACTGCCCATCATCTCTCTCCGTTTGGTCGCGCATTCCACTTCGAGGATATTGGAAGCATAGCGACCTTACAGCGCTTCGTCAGTGTGGTATAGTCCGAACCGGACGTAACGTGTCGACGGGCTTGCTTGCGGGGAGGTTTGCGCCCACGTGCTGAAAGCACTGCTGGACATGCTTACGGTCGTTATGAGCACCGCCGTGCTATATCTGTTCCTGATCCTCGCTTTAAGCCTACTCGGCCATCGCCAGCTCTCCGACCTGGGCCTCACCGAGCTGGTGATCCTCATGCTCCTGGGTAGCTCGGTAGAGACCGCCATGGTCGCCGGGAACACCTCCCTCTCGGCCGGGATCGTTTCGGCAGCGACGCTCCTGCTCAGCAACCGGGCATTGTCGCTCCTCATTCGCCGCTGTGATTGGCTGCAGGGCGTCCTCATCGGCCGGCCGGTGCCGCTCGTCTACAATGGACGATTCCTGGTCTCGGGCATTCGCGAGACCGGCCTCAGCGAGGATGATGTGCGCCAGGGGATGCGCGAACGGGGTTATGACGACCTGGACCAGGTGCGCCTCGCCGTGCTGGAGATCGATGGCGGCATCTCCGTCGTGCCGCGCAAGCCGCCCTCAGCCTAACCTTGCGCCGGGAAAAAACCCAGCTTTACCCTCACTCAACCTGCCTCACCAACAAAAGCTGCAGCCCCAGGTCCCGGATCAGGTTCAGAATTCCGTGCAGCGCCGCCTGATCCGCCACCGGTCCCGCCAGCAACGTCTCGCCGCCTGGCAGGCGGCTCAGGCACAGCCCGCCGAACCGCCCCGCCCAGCGGTCGTCCAGGTGGCCCTTCAGCACTATCTCATAGTGCGCCCCACCCGCCTCCGGCCACTCCCCGCTCATAGTCACCTCCAAAATGGTCGTTATGTCAATACCCGTCAAACAGGACCCCCGGTCCCCTCGCAACCACAACGGCTCCCACGCCGCCTGACGTGGGAGCCGCTCGCGTCCGGGTCTCGCTCCGGCGCTCAGCGTATCGAAGCCTGGAAGGCGTCGACGACCGCCGGGTCCCAGTGGCTAGTGGGTGCGGACAGGCTCAGCAGCACCTGGCCGTTCTTGCCCTGGAACACCCCGGTCAGCTCCCGATAGGGCTGTTGCTCCGAGTTGGTGCCCCCGCCCACCTGCAGAGTGACCTCCTGGACAAGGATGGTCGCCTGGCGGGTGCCCACCACCGCGATCCGCCCAGGCCCTTCCCCGTCGCCCTGGCCCGTCACCTGCTCCATCTGCCGCTGCATCGACGCCTGATCCAGCCCGATGCCGTCCCAGCCACTCAGCAGACCGCGGAGGCGGCTTGACCGTTGTCTTACTAACGCCCCGCGATGGGCATTTCTAGTTGTCGCTGATGTCCCTTTCTAATCGTCGTTGAACACCTGGCAATGATGGTTGGCCGATCGACACTCGAACACAGTGCAGGAAGAGGTACCTGCCAACGCTCTATGATAGAATACATGTGAGGTATTACACAAGCATTGAAGCAGGAACGCCCACGCCCCTGGCGAGGGACGCCGGCAGACCTGGAGGCAGTGATGGCGGGTTGGAGTCAATTCTGAGGCCTTGAATGCCAAGAGCATATGATGTATAATATGATGTATAGACGATATCGGGAGGGGTTCATGGCTCGCAAACTGCGCAAACAAATCTATCTTGATCCACAACAAGAGGCCGCGCTCAAGCGTCAGGCAGCCGAAACCGGCACGAGCGAAGCCGAGATCATCCGCCAGGCAATCGACAGCCAGACGCGAATACTGTGGCATCCCGTATCTGCACTGAAGGCATGGGAGCGAGAGCACGAGTTCATTCAGTCGCTGATGGCACAAGGACCCGCAGCCGGCCGGCGAACGTGGCGCCGTGAGGACCTTTATGATCGCTAGGATCCTGTTGGATACGAATGTCATGGTTTACGCCTATGATCGGTCTGAGCCGGCCAAGCAGGCCCAGGCGTTGCAGGTGTTGAATGATTTAGCGGTCAGCCGGGCAGCGCTCATCAGCGTTCAGGTGTTAGTCGAGTTTTACAACGCAGTCACTCGGCGCATTGCCGCTCCGCTCACATCAGAACAGGCCTATGAGCGCATCAAGAACCTTGCCATTGCATGGCCGGTGCTAGAGATAACGCCGTTGATCGCTATCGAGGCTGCGCGCGGTGCTTCGCAACACCAGATGCGTATTTGGGATGCGCAGATCTGGGCGACCGCGCGACTGAATCAGATCCCGGTTGTTCTAAGCGAAGACTTCAGCGATGGGGCGGTCATAGAGGGGATTCGCATTGTCAATCCTTTCACCGTGAGCTTTCAGGCACGCGACTGGGTTCGTTAAATTATGGTTCATTTCGCTTGGTTGTCCGCGGCGGCTCGGTGGGCGATTTCCGCGATGCGGCGGGTCGCGTTGCCGGCATACAGGCCGCCGTGGTGGCAGATGACTCGCTCAATGTTGAACGCCGCGAGTTTGTTGGAGGACAAAATGGCCGACATGGATGCGTTGGATGGCCTCGTAACTCAGTTCAGCCCGGAACGAGGGGTCGCCAGGGGCAAATGGTTTGGGAAGCCTTGCATCAAGGCGGGTGACAGAGTCTTCGTGGTACTCTGGGGGCGAGATCTCGCGTTCAAACTCGAAGGCGCAGCGCACGCGGAGGCTCTGCAAATTCCTGGCGCGCATCTTTTTGACCCGCGTGATAAGGGAAGCCCCATGCAGGTGTGGGTTCAGATTCCAGCGAGCGAGTCTGCCGCATGGCAACGCTTTGCCGATCTGGCCTACCAGTACGTGGCAACGCTACCCAGCTGAGACCACCAAGCCAATTTATCGTCAGCCCAGTCGCCAGTTCTGCTGACTGGAAGACGAAGCGTTGATACTCCGGTTGCGACTGGCTCAATATAACCCTATTGGCATCGCGGGGCATCTCCAGGGCCCGTGAAAGGGAGCACATCGGAGTTCGCCCTACATTATACGATATACGATGTTGTCTGCCATGATACTCAGTCAATATCTTCGTCGGTGCCAGTCGATTTAGCGCGGGAGGGACCTCAGTGGCAAACTTCGTACTTCTCTACAGCGGTGGCGGCATGCCTGAGAGTGAAGCTGAGCAGGCAGCCGTTATGCAAGCGTGGATGGCCTGGTATGGAAAACTTGGCGATGCGGTCGTAGATGAAGGCAATCCATTTACGCCGGTAGCAAAAAGCATTTCCAGCGACGGACGAGTATCAGACGGCCCGGTCGGAACCATGGCCACCGGGTACTCGATCGTCAAGGCCGATTCGCTCAATGCGGCTGTCGACATAGCGAAAGGCTGCCCCCAGCTATCGAGTGGTGGCAAGATATCGGTTTACGAGATCTTTCCGGCGATGTAGGCAGCGCCTCAGTGCACAGGACAGCCCCGGTTGCGTGGGGCTGTCCTTTTTTCTGGGGTCTGCGATTGTCTGCTCACGTGCCGTAATACCCAGGCAAGGAGTGACCGGATGGATGGAGCCGGCAAACGAGCCATGCCCAAGTGGCACGCTGCACCGGCGGACTTGGTGCGCGTGTTTGGCGAAATGGTGCGGCTCATGCCGGGAGTCGAGGTCCGCAAGATGTTCGGCTACCCCTGTGCCTTCTTCCAGGGTCAGATATTCGCCGGTCTGCACCAGGAGAGCATGATCCTCAGGCTATCTGAGGAAGATCGCGCGCGTTTCCTGACGATCGAGGGCGCGTCGCAGTTTGAGCCCATGGCAGGCCGGCCCATGCGCGAGTACGTCGTCATCCCGCCGGCCCTGCCAACCGTCCGATGTCACCGCCTGGCTTGACCGGTCGCTGGCCTGTGCCGCGTCCTTGCCGGCCAAGCAGCCGAAGAAGGCCCGCAAGTCCTCCAGGTAGCTGGCACGTTAGGACAATCCCACTAGCCGGTCACCATCCGTGCGGCCGGAAGTTCGGCATGTGATGGGGGTTAAACCAACCGGTGACCTTACGGATGGTCTCTTTTGACCATCCGTAAGGTCACCGGTACACAAATGTCGGGGAGAGGGGCACTGCCTGTTGCCTACCCTCCCGCCAGCCGGCCGGCTACTTCCGGTAGTTGGCTACGTCCTTAGAGATATAGGTCGTCAGCGCCATCATGTTGATATCTTCCAGACCCGGCCAGTGCCAGGTGGTGATGCCCGTCTTGTCGGCCTCGAACTCCGGACCCTTCAGATAAGGCCGGTAGATCCAGCCGGGCGTGACGTGGTAGACGAAGATGCCGCCGACGTCGTCGACCAGGATCTTCTCGGCGTCCTTGAACATCTGGCTGCGCTTGGCCGGGTCGCCGCTCAGCGAGGTCGCATCAGTGACGAGCTTGTCGAACTGAGGGTTCGACCAGGCGTGGCGCCCGCCAGACACCCAGATACCCAGCATGTTCGACGCGTCCAGGTAGTCGAAGCCGTAGGACACCATGTAGAACGGCAGCTTGTGGCTGTTCAGGGTGTCCATGAACAGCTTCTGCTCTTTGTTGGAAACCTCGATCGAGATGTTGAGGTTGTCCTTGATCATGCCGGCGATGGCATTGCCCACGGCCTTGTTCAGGTCGTTCTCCTGGCGCAGCCACAATTGCATGGTCGGGAAGCCTTGGCCGTTCGGATAGCCGGCGTCGGCCAGCAGCTTCTTGGCCGCGGCCGGGTCGAACTTGTTGACGTCCTCCTTCTTCAGCACTTCGGCCGAGGCATCGGGGAAACCGGGCATCAGGAAGGAGTAGGCCGCGATGCCCTGCTTTTTCACGACGTTGCTGATGAGCGAGTCACGGTCGATGGCCTTGGCGAAAGCCTGGCGCACCCGGATGTCGTTGAAGGGTTTGTTGGAATTGTCGAAACCCAGGTAGTAGGTGCGGAAATCGCCGAAGCCAGGATGGTATTCCTTGCTCAACTGCGGGTCCTTCGAGATGAAGTCAATGTCGGCCGGCGAGAAGCTCGAGGCGTGATCGACTTCGTTGGCCTGGTATGAGAGGAAGTCCTTGGAGTACTCCCCGAAGATCAGGATCTGCTTCTCCAGGAAGGGCTTGATCTTGCCGGTGTACTTCAGGTTGGGGCTGAACACCATCTGCTTGCCCTTGGTCCACTCGGTCAGGATCCACGGGCTGTACGAGACGGAGGTCTCAGGCTTGTTGTTGTAGTACTCGCCGTACTTCTCGAAAGCCGCTTTGCTGAGCGGCCGGGCATAGAGAGCCTTGGCCGGGATGTAAGGGGCCGGCTTGCTAGTGATAAACTGGAGCGTGTAATCATCCACCGCCTTGACGCCGATCTGGGAGGTCGGCACGTCACCCTTGACCGCAGCGTCCCAGTTTACCAGGTCGCTCCAGAACCAGGCAAAGTCCCAGGCGTGCTTGGGGTCGGCCTGATACTGGAAGGTCGTGACGTAATCGTTGGCGGTGACGTGGTTGCCGTCACTCCACATCAGGTTCTTGTCGAGGTGGAAGGTCCAGGTGAGCCCGTCCGCCGAGACTTCCCAGCTCTCCGCGCCCGCCGGTAGGATCTCGAAGTTCTTGTTGATGCGCAAGAGCGGCGTGCTCAGTTCCTCGCAGTAGGCCGGCGTTGTGCGCTTGTAGACGCTGACGGCGAAGTCCACCGTCACCCCTTCGGTCGCCAACGTCCGGATGAACTGCTGAGCGGGCGGCGCGGCATCGGGGGGCAGCGTCACGCCGAACGCATTGACCAGCGCGCCGGTCGCGGCTGCCGCCGGGGTGTCGGTGGCCTGAACCACCGCCGTGGCCTGAGCCACCGCGGTTGCCTGAGCCACCGCCGTTGCCTCCGGCATCGGCGTGTAGGTGGGCGGCGCCGGCATGGCGGTCGACGTCGGCAATTGAGCGGGGGTGGCAAGCAATGCGGGCGTTGCCTGCGCGCAGCCGCTGGCAATCATGCTGAGGATCACCAGGGCCGCAAACCACGAAAAGACCGTACGCTTCTTGGCCTGTCTCATGTTCCCCTCCTGTGAGTGGTCGACGTGAGGTTGGCTGGGCAACCTCCGGTTGACTGGTCAACCTCCGGTCGACTGGTCGAGTAATCGGCAGTCTCTGTGGCCTCTCCTCGTGCCGGGCCGCGGCGGGGCGGGCGCGGAAGGCGTTGGGTGCGGATCGCAGTTGGGTTGGGAGCCGGGCACCTCCGAGCGCAAACGTAGGGACGTAAGACCGGAAAGACGGGCGACGCGCGCTAACTCAGCCGCTGAGCCTCAGCCGTTGAGCATGGTCGGGTCGAGGGCGTCGCGCAAGCCGTCGCCCACAAAGTTGAAACCAAGCATGGCCAACGCGATGGCCAGGGTGGGATAGACACCCAGGTACCAATAGACCCGGATGTAGCCGCTACTGTCGCCGACCATCTTGCCCCAGCTCGGCAGAGGATCGTTGATACCCAGGCCCAGGAAGCTCAGGCCGGCTTCGGCAAAAATGGCCATCGGGATACCCAGCGCGAGCATGATGACGAGGGTTGGCAGGGCCATCGGCAGCAGGTGGCGCAGCACAATATACAGATCGGTGGCCCCGCAGGCGCGCGAGGCGACCACGAATTCTCGTTCGCGCAGACTGATGAGCTGAGCGCGCGTCAGGCGGCAGACCTCGATCCAACTCGTTACGCCGATGGCCAGGATTACATTGGTCAGACCACCACCCAGGATGCTCAGGATGAAGATCGCGAACAACACGCCCGGGAAGGCCGTCATCACCTCCACCAGGCGCATGATCACAAAATCCACCTTGCCCCCACGCAGTCCCGCCAGCGCGCCTAACGGCACGCCGATGCCAAAGGCCATCAATTGCACCGAAAAGGCAACCAGCAGCGAGGTGCGCGCCCCGTAGATCATGCTGCTCAGGAAATCGTGACCGACTGCGTCGGTGCCCAGCCAATGCCGGGCGCTGGGGAACTGGAGCGCGTCGTTCAGCACCGAATAGTCATAAGCCGTCGGCGCCAGGATGGGGGCAAAGACCGCCATGAAGATGAAAATGGCCACGACGATCAGCCCGGCCATAGCCAGCCAGTTGCGCGAGAAGCGCCGGAGCGCGTCGCTCCACAGGGTCCGCTCGCGCTCCGGTTTGACCAGCCGGGCCTGATCGACAGTCGCAGGCAGCGTCATCGGTTGTTCCTCCCGGCTAGGCGCACCCGAGGATCCACCACGGTGTAGAGGATGTCGCTGATGAAGTAGGTGACGCCCCACAGGACGGCCACCAGCAGCATCGTCGCCATGATCATAGGATAGTCCCGGTTGAACGTGCTGGTGACGAAGTAACGGCCCAGGCCGGGGATGCGGAAAGTGGTCTCGATGAAAATGGAGCCGGTGGCCAGGTTGGGGATCTGCGGCCCTAACACGGTGATGAGCGGGATCAGCGCATTCTTGAGCACGTGCCGCCAGACGATCGCCTGCTGGCCCAGCCCCTTGGCGCGCGCCGTGCGCACGTAATCCTGGCGCAGCGACTCCAACACGTTGACCCGCGTGTAGCGCGCGACCAGGGCCATCGGCGCCAGGGAATAGGCCAACAGGGGCATGATGATATTGCGCGGCTCACCCCAGCCCCCGGTAGGCAGCCAATGCAGCGCAATGCTGAAAACCAGTATCAGCCAGATGCCGATGATGAAGTTGGGCACGGCAAAGCCGAGGGTCGCGAGGGTCGTGACAACATAGTCGATCCACGAGTTCTGGTGCAGGGCCGACACGATGCCCAACAGGATCCCCAGGCTGTAGGACAACAGGATTGTCAGCGCCGCCAGTTGCAGCGTGGCCGGCCAGACGCGCGCGATCAGCTCAGTCACGGTCTCAGTCGGGCTTTGGAAGGGAATGCCGAAATCCAGGTGCAGCACCCGCCACATATAGAGCGCGTACTGTTCCCAGATGGGCCGGTCCAGGCCGTACTTGCGCAAAACGTTAGCCTTGGCGGCCGGCGGCAGGGGCTGCTTGAGCTCGTCAAAGGGGCCGCCCGGGACCGCGTGCATGAGGAGGAAGGTGATGATCGAAACCAGCACGAGGGCGAACACCAACCCGGCGAAGCGACCCGCCACATACCGGCCCATGATTCCCCCTTTCGGTTCTAGATAAGCGATCGCCGTCCAGCAAATAACTCGAGGCGGTCTATCTCCAGACAAGCGGGGCACGAACATACGACTAACACACCGCATTATCCTTCTGACGCCGCCACCCTGCACGAAGTTTAGCACAATCCTGCGCCGGATACAATATGCAGTTTAACGGCCCGGCGCTGAAGGAAGTTCTGATCACTCTCATCCTTCTTACTTCATCCTTTTTGTGCTACAATATTCTCCACTTGCCGGCTACACCTCCCGCTCGGAGGCAGTTATGGAAGCCGAGATAGCAACTCTCGAACATGAGCTCGACGCGCTGGCCCACCAGTTTCTGGCCGAGGGCCTGAGCCGCCGCGCGGAAGAGATAGCCCTGCGCGCCGAGTATGTCTATCCCGAGCGCGCCTGGCAGCACACCTACCCCAGCTACTCCGTCTTCCGCGCCCGCTACGAGTCGCGCGTCCACCGTATCCTCGATCGCCAGCTGGCCATCGATCTCGATCTGAGCTGCCGCGAAACCCGCCTGGCCGCGCCCCCCACTTGCGAGCTGCAGTTCGAGCCGCCTACCGCCGATAGCCTGACCGACCTCGACGAGTGGGAACAATGCCTGCGCCGCAGTATTAACGGCTTCTACCGCTGCTCGGCCGTCGAATCGGTGCGCATGGCCCGCCGCGGCCACTACGCCCACGAATGGCACGTCGACCTCCATCCCGGCAACGATCCGGGCTGGCTGCGCGACCACCTCTCCACGCTGCTCGGCCGCATCCGCGCCGTCCAACACGACGGCGGCTGGTCGGCGGCCGAAGCCATCCGCGTGCGCGCGCCTGGCTACCCCTACGAAGAAGCCCTCCTGCGCTAAATGTCCGGGCGCACGGCCGTGCGCCCAGCGTGCGCCCAGCGTCACGGCGCCCCGTGCCACAGCACGATATCTTTGAATTGCAGATCATCCCAATTGATGGGCGAGTCCTGCAGCAGCGGCAGCGCTTCGCCGACGGTTACCTTTACCTGATTGGGACCCGCTTGCAGGACTCCAGCCGGTACTTGCCAGGTATAGGCCACCCAGCTATTGCTGTAGTCCTCGAGTGGGAAGGCCGGATCCAGGCGTTGCCCATTGACCCAGATGAAGTTGCCCCAGGCGTTGCTCTGCATCAAGCGCATGGTCAGGTTCCAGGACCCAGTGCCCGGGTCTTTGATATACACTGTGCCCTGCCAATGTGTGCTGGGGCTGTTCGCACCGTACAATGGCACCCAGGGCGCCGAGTACTCGCGATGCCCCAGATGAATGACCGCGTCGCCGGCTAAGACCTGGTAGCGCTCCCCACCCTGCTCGCGTTCAAGCCAACCACGCAGCACCGAACCCAGGCCAAAGAGCTGCGCGATCTGCGACGGGCGGAACAACTGTTGCAGGGTACGGTAGGCCGGTCGCGGTCCTCCGGCCGCGTCGAGCAAGTTGAAACCATCCCACGCCTTGTCTGCTCCATCCCCGAGGTTCCAGACTGAGAGCATGCCCAACCAGGGCCAGTCGCGCCCGGCCCGGGTGAAGGCGCCGGCCAGATAGTTAGCCTGCTGCTGCTCCGAGACTGTCTGCCAGGCTGACGCCCCTTTCCCATCTACCGTCCAGCCCATTTCGGTGGCCCACACCGGTTTGGCGCCATCGCCGTGCCTGGCCATGATGTCGTGCAGGTCAGCAACCCGAGCCATGTTCAACCCCTGGTGCGCGCCGCGCGGGTCGTCGGGTGAATAGGCGAAGCCATACGGATGCGCTCCCAACACGTCGAAATACCCGCCCGCACCCGCGCCATACATTGCCTCCAGGTAGGCACGATCATCCAGCGCCGTCGCGCTTTGATCGTCGGTGGATGCCAGTCCCGCGCTGATGACCAGCGCATGGAGGTCTGCCCCCTTGACGGCCTGATAGGCCGCCTTCAGCAATGCCACGTAAGCCGCGGGATCGGGCCGCCGCCCGCCCCAGTCGCTGGACAGATTGGGTTCATTCCAGATGACGTAACCCAAGACCCGCCCGCGATAGCGAGTCGCGACCCTCCCCACGAAGTGCGCGTAGTCCGCGATGTTTTCGGGCGGTGCGTTCACACTGAGCGGCGCAGCCGCGGCCCATTGGGGGTGCTGGTCCAGACGAACCACAAGCTTCAGGCCATAATAGCCTGCACCCTGCACGACTTCATCCGGGTACTGCCAATGGTACTCGCCCTGCGTGGGCTCGATTTGCCGCCAACCGAAAAGCTGGACCACCGTGTCGAAACCGGCATCATGCGCCAGGCGCAGGGTGCGCGCATCGGCATTGAGCAGGTGAACGGCGCGCTGCAAGGCGGGCATTGACGTTGACCCGGCGGCCCGCAACGTTGCCGGCACCAAGACTAACGTGATCACGAGGATCAAGCTGACCCGCAGGGGTGAAGCAGACCAGGCAGGGACTCGCAAACGTCTCATCGTCCCTGTACCGCCTCGCGACAGAATCCACCGGCTGTTGCCGCGAATATCCATTGGTCATCGGGCGTAACGACGAGGCCGTTCACACTGACCGGCGCGGGCCCGGCGTACTGCCAGTTCTGGCCGCCGTCCGCGCTCTGGAACACCCCCTGATATTTGGTCCCGGCAAAGACCAGGCGCGCATCCTGCCTGGCGAAGGCCAGCGCCGTCACCGTAACATTCTCCAGCCCGTGTCCCCAAGGCTCCCAGTGCTCACCGCCATCCAGGCTGCGGTAAGCGCCGTTTGTGGCGCCGGCGTAGAGGTCACCTCCGCCGCGCGGATCGAGGGCGATGGCGAACACGGTCTGGCCGGCCAGTTCTGGGCATACGCTCTGCCAGCTGGCGGCGCCGTCCAGGCTGCGGAACAATCCTTCGCTCCCGCCGGCGTAGAGCGCGCCGGGGCGCCTGGAGTCCATGGCCAGCTATATGATCTGCGTGGCCAGGCCCAGCCCATCCCAGCGCGCCGCCCAGGTCTGCCCACTATCGCGGCTTTCGTACACGCGCTCATAGGCAACCCGGATGAACAAGTGGCTCGGGTCCCCTGGATCTACCAGCACTGCGGGCACCCCGCGCTTGGTCCAACCGGTCGCTTCCCAGTGCAGGCCGCCGTCTGTGCTGCGGTACAACCCCTGACCTGCCAGGCCGGCGTAGATCAGCCCAGCGAAGCCATCCCCCGCTGCGGGAGCCAGGGCCAGCACCGTGTCGGCCGGCAGCCCGCTCCGACGCGGCTCCCAATGCTGCCCGCCATCCGGCGAGCGCAGTACTCCGTCGTCGTTGCCCAGGTAGAGCGACCCATCGGCCGCCACCGCCAGAGTTGTCGCCGCCGCGTGGCCGGGACCAGGCTGCGCCAGATGCCAGGTCAGCCCGGCGTCGTAGCTCAGGTATAGGCCGCTGGCCGTGCCGGCATACCAGCGGGAGGGGCTTTCGGGCGCGATCAAGAGAGTCAAGAACATGCCGGGGACACCGATACCCGTCCCCCAGCGCTGCCAGCCTTCGCTTCCGGCCGCCCGGCGATACAATGCGCCCTCACTTGTGCCCAGGTAGATGTCGCCCTCCCCACCTGCGGCGAGCGCGTCCACGCGCCCGGGCAGATCAGCCGTTAGCGGATGCCAGCTTCTGGCGCCATCGGTCGTGACGTAGGTACCGAGCCGGGTTCTTGCCAGCGCAACCCGGCCATCCGCGCCGGCGAAGGCCAGCGCAGCCACAAAGGTGCGGCCGATATCGGGCACGCTATCCCAGGTCTGCCCCCCATCCCGGCTCGAGAACAGACCCGCACCATCTGTTCCGGCTAAGACCAGGTTGCCATGCGGGCTTGCCGCTAGTGACAGCACGGCGCTGCCGCCTGGCGGCGGCGCCAGTGCTTGCCAATTGGCGTCTTTGCCGGCCGCGTGGTGATAAATGGCCGGCCCCGCGCCGCCTGCGAAGATCCCCCCGTCGACGTCGCGCGCCAGCCCATAAATGGCCACGGCTGGTACGTTCGTCTCCTGCTGCCACGTCTGACCGGCATCCGCGGACCGATACAGCCCGGCATCCGTGCCGGCAATGACAGCGTCAGGCTGCGCACGATCGGTCAACAACGCATATGCCACCCGGCCTGACAGCGGGCCTTTGGCGAAATGCCCGGATGATCCGCCGTCCTCGCTGATCCACACGCCTGCCGCGCTGGCCGTGCCGGCGTAAAGGTGCTGCGCATTGCGTGGGTCAAGCGCCAGGGCTGTAACCGTCACGTGTGGGAGCAAGCCGCTATTCAATGGCTGCCAGGCAGATGCTTGGGCATTTGGGAGACGTCCGACAGCGGCGTGCGCGCTGGCCAGAGTTAGCAGCACGCCGGCGCACACCAGCCACACAGCCGCCGAGTGCGATCGAGGATGACCGGCCCGTGGATTGCGCTGAATGTTCATGCTAGCCATGGCCGTCATCCTAGCTCATCTGTGTGACTAAAGCAATACAGCGGGCAGGAAAGCGCTGAGTGGTGGTAGCCGGAGCGATTCTGGCCGGCAGTTGGATCGAGGCGACAAATGGATGCATCGGAGGACAGCCTGAGGCAACCACCACGGAGTGAGGTCTGAACACGCTCATCGTAGTCAATCATATTGGGCGACGATCGGGCGCACGGCCGTGCGCCCCTGCCCCGCGCGCCCCTACCTGGCCGCCCCTACCCTCAACACATCCGGCACATCGCTTACGCCTGCCGACTCAGGTCCTCGCGGAAGTTGGGATGGGCGATCTCGATTCCGGCTTGAGCGTGGGCACGATGCGCGAGACCTGCCCATTGCGCGCCGTGCTCGTCAGCACAATCACCGCCTTGCCGCCTTCCGACAGCCGGGCGCCGCGCACGAAATCCACCTGCCCGCCCACGCCGCTATACTGCACCGGCCCCAACGTGTCCGCGCAGATCTGGCCCAGCCGGTCCACCTCCAACGCCCTGTTCACCGCCACCATGTTCCGGTTCCGGCTGATCACCGACGGGTCATTGGTGTAGGTCACCGGGTGCATCTCCATCAGCGGGTTGTCGTGCAGCCAATTGTAAAGCTTGCGCGAGCCCATGACGAAGGTGGCGATGATCTTGCCCGGGTGCAGCGTCTTACGCGCCCCGGTGATCGCCCCGCATTCCACCAACTCCATGATGCCGTCCGAAACCATCTCGGAATGCACGCCCAGGTCATGCCGGTCCGTCAGCCGGCAGCACACCACCTCGGGCAGCGCGCCGATCCCTACCTGCAACGTCGCGCCGTCCTCGACCAGCGCCGCCACGTTCTCGCCGGCCAGCCGTTCGTCCTCCGCCGCCAGCGCGCGCGGCAGCTCGATGATCGGCCGGTTCGTCTCCACCATAAAGTCGATGTCCGTCAGGTGCACCATACTCTCGCCGGGGATACGCGGCATGTACGGGTTGACCTCGGCGATCACCGTGCGCGCCACCTCGACCGCCCGCTCGGTGTAGTCCACCGCCACCCCCAGGCTGCAATACCCCCGCTCATCCGGCTCGGACACCGTCACCAGCGCGATATCAACCGGGATGTGGGTCCCGAGCAGCGACGGGACCTGGTTGAAGAAGCAGGGCATAAAATCCGCCCGGCCTTCGTTCACCGCGGCCCGCGTCTTGCCCCCGACAAACAGCGACAGGTGGCGGAAACTGCCCGCATACTCCGGGCGCACGAAGGCGGCCTCGCCCATCACCAGCACGCTCACGATGCGCACGTCGTGCAACTCTCCGGCGCGCCATCAACGCGCTCATCAACGTCTACGCCTCGCCGCAGGCGTGGTCCATCACGATGGTGTCGCCGGACTTGACGGCCCGCACCGCCTCCTCCGCGCTCACCCAACGTCCCACGCGGCGGGCGGACCCACCCGCCGCCGGGCTGCCGTCCTCGCGGGGAGCGTTCACTGCTGCCGGCCGGCTCTCTGGGAGCGGATCGCCGGGTACGGCCGGACCGGATGCGCTGTCGAGATTAGTTTGCGTCATGGGATAACTCCGGGAAATGGGATATGCCGGGGTGGGTACACCCATTGGTTCGGTTTGGTGACTCTGGGCCGGCAGGCTGCCACCGGCGCGATGGTTGAACGAGGTCAAAGTGGAGCCGTGTGCCGCAGGGTGGCCGTGGGCGCTGCAATGGGTCGGTGTCATGCGATCGTCCTCCTCAAACGGGAGTGCGCGCAGCCCGGCAGGCAACAGTAATCGGGCTCACCAAGCCATCATAGCAGAAAGGACGGGGATATACAAGTGTTTTTTATCACAACAAAGAGCAAATCAGTTACTTCGTGCGTCTTACGCACGCGGCGTCTTTGCGCCGCCACGGCTCACACCGCCGCGGCCCCTTCCCTGGGTTCCCCGCCCACCGTCTCGCCCTGCGCCCGCCGGCTGAGCACCCAGGCCAGCCCGGCCGCGCCGGCGAAGAGGACGATGTTCAGCACGAACGGCCACAGGCGGTCGATCTGCGAGATTTCCCCGGCGATCCAGCCGAAGGGCGAGGTGAAGAGGATCACCATCACATACACCAGAGCCATGATGCGCGCCCGTTCCTTGGGATCGACGACGACCACCACCAGGGTGTCCAACAGCGTGCTCGCGAGCGGGAAAGTGGCCGCCTCGATCAGTGTCGAGAGCGCCAGCAGGGCAAAGTTGCCCGGCGGCGTCAGCACCAGGATGATCTGGCTGACCACCAGCCCCAGGAAGCCCCAGACAATCGTTTTGCGGACGTCCACCCGGCGCAGGCGGGGCATAACCAGGAAATAGACCAGCAGCATGACGATCGAACGGCCCGAGAAGAACAGCGCCAGGCTGGACGCCGGGACCTGCAATTTCTCCACGACCAGGATCGACCAGAAAGTGCCGCGTATCGTCTGCGAGATGCTCACAAACACCATCAGCCCGATGGTCAGCAGGATCACCGGGGCGTGTAGGATCTGTCCCAGCACATCCCGCGACTCGAGCAATACCGCGAACACGCTCTTGCCGCGCGTCTCCTGCATGCGCACCCGCCCCTGGTTCGTCTCACTGACCAACTGGTTCATGATCAGGAACTTGGCGGTCATCATGAAGAAGGCCAGCACGAACAGCGCGCGCACCGTCGACACCAGCGTGAAGCGGCTGATCAGCAGCCCGCCAAAGGGCGCGATAAAAGCCGCCACCAGCCCGGAGATATAGATCCACGAATAGACCGGCACCAGCAGCGCCGGGTCGGTGTCCTCCACCAGCAGGCAATTCCACGAGTTCATCGAGATGCGCCACAGGCTGTTGAAGATCGCCGCCACGAGGAAGTAGTTGAAGTTGCGCGAGATCGCCCAGATGAAGCAGGGCACCGTCCACGAGATAAGGTCGGTGATCAATGTGGTGCGCTTGCGCCCCAGCTTATCGGTGATCGCGCCGCTCACCAGCGCCCAGCCTATCTGGAAGACCAGCCCGATGCTGGTCACCAGCCCGATCTGCCCGTCTGTCAGCCCCAGCGCAAGCATGAAGACGGACACGTAGGGCGCGTAGAGATTGAACGGGATGCCCCAGATGGGCTCGGTGTAAACACACGCCCGCACATTGCCGCGCAAGTTCTTAAGCGTAGAGAACATTGAGGCTTCAGTCACGAAGGGGCATTCTAGCCGCTAGCGGCAATCCTGTCCATCCTGGCAGGGTGTCCAAGTGCGGTTCAAAGTTTTGCGCAAGCGGCCGCGGCTTCGTGGTCCAGAGCCTTCGTAGTCCAGACCCGACCGCCGCCCATGCAATTGCCACCTGCCGTGGCGCCTGCTCGGCGCCGGCGTGGAGGTCTCGTGGTTCAGGCGCTCACCACATGCAAAACTTTGAACCGCACTCGCGTCTAAAAATCCCGCTTGCCCATTCCGCCCATTTGCGCTACAATAGCGTACAAATGCTGCTCAAGGAGGAATTATGGCCGAGGACACCCATCAGACCATCCAGAACCTGTTCTCCAGCACCGACCCCGCCGACCTGCTGCGCGGCCTGGCGTTGGTCGATGCCGCGGCGCCGTCGGCCGGCCCGTGGGAGCGCCAGACCCTCTGTGACATGGTCCTGCCACTGTTCTACATCGATACGCTCGATCATCCCGAGCACATGCCCGTCATCGACCGGGCCATCGCCGTCATCGCCGGCATGGGCGAGTCCGCGATTCCCGTGCTCTTCGAGAACATCGAAGCCGGTGACGTCAAAGCCGACATCGCCATGGCTCAGGCGTTGGGCCTCATGGGTCCGCCCGTCATCGACCTGCTGATCGCCCGCTACGAGTCCGGCTGCGGTGACCCATCCTGTCGCGCCTTCCTGTTGTTCGCTCTGGGCAAGATCAAATCGCCCGAGGTCCTCAAAGCCGCCTCGCTGGCCATCGAGGCCGCCGGTTCCGTGGAACTCGAGCTGCGCGACACCGCCACGCGCGCCATCGGCAAGTTCGTCGAGTCCATCCCGCCCGGCGCCCTGCCCACCTCGACCCGCGACGCCTTCGTGGCCCAGTTGCAGCGTCGCCTGGCGGACACCAGCCCGGGCGTGCGCGCCAAAGCCGTGCGAAGCCTCGGCAAGCTGGCCAAATTCGACCACCTCGACGACGCCCAGCGCGCTCAGCTCAAAGTCACCATCGAGCGCATCCTGGGCCACGACGATCAGTTCGAGTGGGATCGGGCCTACGTAGTGAGAAAAGAAGCCCGCGAAGCCCTGGGCTACGTGGCCTGACAATTGTCCGCAATTGCGCCCGCCATTGTTCGCCATAGACCGCAGGACCTTCGCCCTACCCGCGCGTCAGCCGCTTGTACTTGATCCGATGCGGCACGTCCGCCGCGATGCCCAGCCGCTTGCGCCGGTCGGCCTCGTAGTCCGAGAAGTTCCCGCCATACCACACCACCTGGCTGTCGCCCTCGAACGCCAGCACGTGCGTTGCCACACGGTCCAGGAACCAGCGGTCGTGGCTCACCACCACCGCGCAGCCCGCGAAGTCCTGCAACGCCTCCTCGAGCGCGCGCAGCGTGTTCACGTCCAGGTCGTTGGTCGGCTCGTCCAGCAACAGCAGATTCGCCCCCTGCTTCAGCATCTTGGCCAGGTGCACCCGGTTGCGCTCCCCGCCCGACAAGGCGCCAACCTTCTTCTGCTGATCCGTGCCGCGGAAGTTGAAGCTCGACGCGTAGGCCCGCGAGTTCACCCGCCGTGTCCCCAGCAGCAGCGTGTCCTCGCCGCCGCTCATCTCCTCCCAGACCGATTTTTCGTCGTTGAGCGTGTCCCGGCTCTGGTCCACGTAGCCCAGCTTGACCGTCTCCCCAACGCGCAGCTTGCCGCCGTCGGGCGCCTCGGCGCCGGTGATCAGCTTCAACAGCGTCGTCTTGCCCGCCCCGTTCGGCCCGATCACCCCCACGATCCCGCCCGGCGGCAGTTGGAAAGTCAGGTTCTCGAACAGCACCCGGTCGCCGTAGGCCTTGTTCACCCCGCTCGCCTCGACCACCACGTTGCCCAGGCGCGGGCCGGGCGGGATGTAGATCTCCAGTTCCTCGCGGCGCTGCTCGAATTCCTGGCTCAGCAGGTCGTTGTAGGCGCTGACGCGCGCCTTGCCCTTGGCCTGCCGCGCGCGTGGCGATTGGCGAATCCACTCCAGTTCGCGCGCTAACGCCTGCTGGCGCCGCTTCTCCCCCGACTCTTCCAGGGCCAGGCGCGCCTGCTTCTGCTCCAGCCAGGAGGAATAGTTGCCCTTCCAGGGGATGCCATAACCCCGATCCAGCTCCAGGATCCAGCCGGCCACGTTGTCCAGGAAGTAGCGGTCGTGCGTCACGGCGATCACCGTCCCCTTATACTGCTGCAGGTGCCGCTCCAGCCAGCCGACCGACTCGGCGTCCAGGTGATTGGTCGGCTCGTCCAGCAGCAGGATGTCCGGCTCGGTCAGCAACAGCCGGCACAACGCCACCCGTCGCAACTCACCGCCCGATAGCACTGCGATCGGCGTCTCCGGCGGCGGGCAGCGCAGCGCGTCCATCGCCAGCTCCAGCCGGCTGTCCAGGTCCCAGGCGTCCACCCGGTCCAGCTCCTCCTGCAATTGCGCCTGCTCCTCCAGCAGCTTGTCCATCTCCTCCGGCGTCATCTCCTCCGCAAAACGGTTGTTGACCGCGTCGAAGCGCGCCAGCAGGTCGGTGATCGGCCGGGCCGCTTCCTCCACCACCTGGCGCACCGTCTTGCTGCGGTCGAGTTGCGGCTCCTGCTCCAGCAAGCCCACCGTCAGGCCCTTAGCCAGCATCGTCTCGCCCAGGTAGCCGGTATCCACGCCCGCCATGATGCGCAGCAGCGTGCTCTTGCCCGCGCCGTTCAGCCCCAACACCCCGATCTTGGCGCCGTAGATGAACGACAGCGAGATATCGCGCAGCACCTGCTTCTTCGGCGGGTAAATCCGCCCCACGCCCACCATCGAGTAGATGATCTTGTCAGCCATGCCATACTCCCATGACTCGTTCGAATCCGGCCTGCATCATATCACGCGCGTGCGCCGCGATACAATTGGCGCGCCCGATTGGCATATGTCCTACAGGCTAAGGCCGCTTCAACCCTGTATAGTTGGCCCGTCCGGGCAAGTTGCCCATCCGGGCATACCTTTCCGGCTGGCCGTGCCGTCGTGTTAGCTTCAGTGATCGGTTGTGGAGTGGACAATATGACAAAAAACCCGGGCACTGCACGCGGCGCGCCGAGCAGTTCCGCCGGCCCGCTGGCACGTCACCCGACCGCCGGCCTGGTGATCGCGCTCCTGTCGCTGCTGGCGTTCGCCCTGCTGACTCTCAATGTGGTCCAGCAGGGCCCGCTCACCGGCTTCGACAACCGCACCATCGACGCCCTGCACGCCTGGGCCGCACACGCCCCGCCGCTGCTCACCGGCCT
>Ga0209746_1000522_pt1 | contig 19678 bp, 13 predicted proteins | sample BarGraNGADG00211_3_FD_184496 | JGI IMG/M metagenome (GOLD analysis project Ga0209746, IMG submission 184496) | Arctic peat soil microbial communities from Barrow, Alaska - Barrow Graham LP Ref core NGADG0011-211 (SPAdes) (version 2) | ecosystem: Environmental > Terrestrial > Soil > Wetlands >... | reverse complement strand
CAAGACAACAAGACAACAAGACTTCAAGACAATTAAGAATTAAAATCATATATCATGAAAACACTCAGACTTTTGGCGCTCTTCATAATCCCGATGGGACTTATTATTGCTGCAGTTCCGCAGAATAAAACGAAACCTTACAAACTTACTGCCGATCAATTGCTTGGTGAAGCAAATACGCGTACTCAGTATATCGCTCCTGAGACGGTAGCCGATATGATAGTTAAAAAGGATCCTTCATACCAGCTTATCGACGTAAGAAATCAGGATGATTTTGAAAAGTTCAGTCTTCCGGGAGCAATAAATATTCCTGTTTCTGACCTGCTTTCAGACAAGTATACCGATATACTCAATCAGGATTTTAAAATGAATATTTTCTATTCTAATGGTACTATTACTGCTAATGAGGCCTGGATGGTTACCAGACAACTTGGTTATAAAAATAATTTTGTACTTGAAGGTGGATTAAACTATTGGTTTGATGCAATTCTTAATCCTAAGAAACCTGCATCAACAAGTCCTGATGAGGAATTTGCAAAATATGATTTTCGTTTAAGCGCAGGTAAAGCTCTGGGCGGGGGTATGACAGTACAAACAAATCAAAACCAGAGTTCCGCATCGGATAAGCCAGCATTGCAATTGGCTCCTAAAAAGAAGAAAGCTGCCGGAGGTTGCTAGCCTCTCCATCCTCCAATCATACATTCATAATTCAATTTTTAGTGTTTATGATAATAATTGATATTAGATTTCTATATTTGAATTCGAACAAATCCAAATTATTATGAAAAATAGAATCTTGACATTAATGCTGGCTTCATTTCTTGCTGTGATAGCTGTGAACGGACAAAATATTGCTAAAAATAACCCTGTTGGTACATGGAAATTTGAGGCTGCTTATGCTCCGGAAGGATATACCTCAGGAACTATAGTCGTCGGCCTTGCAGACCAAAAACATACTACTGCAATGTCATTCACAGGGAGTGAATATGTACTTCCGGGTGAAAAGGTAAAAGCAGTGAATGATAGCGTGCTGTTTTCAATCAACCTTGAAGGACAGGATGTTAAGGTGATGTTGAAAATGGTAAATGATACAAATATGACAGGTAAAGCAGTTTATTCTGAAGGAGAAGTTCCTCTTATTCTTACTAAAGTTTTAGCATCGGAGGCCGGAGTAAAACAATAATCTTATTTTATTTGCGTTGTTATTTTGATCATAAATTCAACGCAAGAGATAGAAGGAACATTTTAACAGGAATTTTTCCCGTAGAGGTGATATCGACAACCATTCCAGAGAAACTGGTAAAGGATATTGAGAAGCTTGTGAAACCGCTGAATGGGTTAATAAATTAGATATATTCGATTTTATATTTGTCATTTGAAACAATTCATATACTGGAATTGTTTTATACACGTTATAAGGATAAGTCATATACTAATCAAAATTTTGGAAAATGGGAAGGAAAATATGTGGGTTGCTGCTATTGATGGGCATTATCTTATTTTATTCATGTAAGAATACCGGTGAACAGAAAGAATCAAAAAACAAAATTGTACAGAATAAGATATTACAACAGGAAGATGGAACAATTTCATTAAAGGTTGATAAAGCAGACTGTTACCATGACGTGATAAATCCTTCAAGCAATACAGCTGAATGGAGTGTTGTAGTTTCGAAATCAGGACGTTTTAATGTTTGGTTGTCGAGTGCCACCAAAGATACAACTGATTTGAAATATAATAATTCGGTAATGCTTAGTATACTTGATAACAGGATTGAGGCTCGTCCGGCATGTGATAAAATAATACTTAACTCAACCGACGTTACGTATCCGTATTTCAGGGCTGATTCATACTTAGGTTCACTTTATATACAAGATACCGGATTATATAATATTCAGATAATCAGCGAGAAAATTATTCCTAAGGACATTAAGAAAGGAGAATCATCAGGTATTGAGAATTCAAAACTATTATCGGTTTTCCTGACGCCTGTTACCCGTTGATTTTAATCCATTCCCTTGCGTTAACAAAAGCTTTTATCCAAGGAGTAACATCATCATTTATTCTATCATCAGGATAATAACCACATTGCCATGGAAAAAATGCCCTTTCAAGGTGTGGCATCATTACAAGATGACGTCCGTCATCCGAACATAATCCCGCAACATCATAATCTGACCCGTTTGGATTGGCAGGATAGGTAGATCTGCTGAATTTTAATGGTATCTGATACTTATTTTCAGGATATGGCAGGTTGAATTGTCCTTCTCCATGGGCTACCCATATTCCAAGCTCCAGGTTAGTCATGTTTTTAAGCATTACTGAGTTATTCTCTAAAATCTTTACCCCCAGGAAACCTGATTCAAATTTATGCGACTTATTAAGCAGCAGTTTAGGCTTATCTTTGTGTTGTGGATATAAAAGGTTCAGCTCAATCATAAGTTGACACCCGTTACATACACCAAGTGACAGAGTATCAGTTCTTTTATAGAATTTATCAAGGGCGATACGTGCTTTTTCGTTATATCTGAATGCTCCTGCCCATCCTTTAGCAGATCCTAATACATCGGAATTCGAAAAACCTCCTACAAAAACTATCATCTTAATCTCCTCAAGTGTTTCTCTACCCGAAATAAGATCTGTCATGTGTACATCCTTAACGTCAAAACCTGCCAGGTAGAGTGCATACGCCATCTCTCTGTCGCCATTTACACCTTTCTCTCTAATTATTGCAGCTCTGATTCCTGTCTTTTTCCTTCTCTCAGAATGGATTCCCAACGACTTAAAAGTTCCTGCAAAATCAGATATTTTAATATTCAATTCATGATTTTTATAATTCTGATATCGTTCAAGTGCAAGTTCAGGTCCGCATTGACGTCTGTCGAGAAGATACGATGTGTGAAACCATTTATCACGTAGCTTATCGATATCGAAGGTTAGTGAGTTACTATGGTTTGTAACAAACAGTTGTCTCTCATTAACCGGGTGACCAACAGAGAAATATAATATTCCGCTTTCAAGAAGGATTTCAGCTACTTCATCCTCATCCTTTACCTGAATTATGATTCCCGGGTTTTGACTGAAGAGTATCTTAACAGTATCATTTTCATTAATGGCTGTGAGGTTAACAGTTATTCCACCGCTGGTGTTAGAGAAGCACATTTCCAGAAGGGTTATTAACATTCCTCCGGCTGATATATCATGCCCTGAAAGAATCTTTCCTTTAAGTATGAGATCCTGAATTGTATCAAACACTACCTTAAAATATCCAGGGTCAGTGACGGTTGGAACTTCATCGCCCAACCTGTTCAAAACCTGGGCAAAGCTGCTTCCGCCCGGCTTAAAACCATCCCGGCTCATATCTATATATAAAAGACTTGTATAGGGGTCATTAACGATTACAGGTTCGACAATTTTTCTTATGTCATCAATCTCGCCTGCAGCAGATATTATCACTGTTCCCGGTGAATACACGACCTGATCGTGGTATTTCTGGGTCATGGAAAGACTGTCTTTCCCGGTTGGAATGTTGATACCCAGAGCAATTGCAAAATCGCTTGCTGCTTTTACAGCTGTATAGAGCCTGGTATCCTCCCCCTGATTTTTGCAGGGCCACATCCAGTTGGCAGAGAGGGAAACACTCTTTAATTTGCCTGTGAGAGGGGCCCAAATAATATTTGTAAGAGCCTCAGCAATAGACAGTACGGAGCCAGATGCCGGATCAATAAGTCCTGCTGCAGGAGCATGGCCGATGGATATTGCCATACCCTTTTTGCCCCTGTAGTCAAGGGATATGGCTCCAAGATTATTCAATGGCAACTGAAGAGGACCGGCACACTGTTGTTTCGCGAGTCTGCCTGTTACTGACCGGTCAACTTTGTTTGTAAGCCAATCTTTACAGGCAACCTCTTCAATCTGGAGGACAAGTTCAGCATACTCCTCAATTTTATGAAGTGAGTATTCGAGCTTTTTAAAATTGCTTTCAACAACTACATCTTTCATTATTGTTTTAGGAGGGTCTCCGAATAGTGACGAAAGAGCCAGATCAATGGGTTTTTCTTTCGTGACAGGATTCACCAGAGTAAACTGCATATCGCCTGTTACTTCTCCTATGATATAGAATGGCGCTCTTTCCCTTTTGGCAATTTTCCTTAAAATATCAACATCAGACTTCTTAATAATTAATCCCATACGTTCCTGAGACTCATTACCGATGATTTCCCTTGCCGATAGAGTAGGGTCACCCACAGGTAATTTGCTGATATCAATTATACCACCTGTTGCTTCAACAAGCTCCGACAGACAGTTAAGATGTCCGCCTGCACCATGGTCGTGTATTGAAATTATAGGGTTATTCTCTGATTCGCTCAATGCCCTTATTGCATTATATACTCTTTTCTGCATTTCGGGATTAGCCCGCTGAACAGCATTTAATTCTATAGAACTGTCAAATTTACCGGTATCCACCGAAGAAACGGCTCCTCCGCCCATGCCTATCCTGTAGTTATCGCCTCCAAGCAACACAATAAGGTCACCTTTTTCAGGAATGTTTTTCTCGCTGTCCTTCTTTTTACCAATTCCAATTCCACCGGCAAGCATGATAACCTTATCATAGCCGAACTTTTTAAGATTTTCAAAATGTTCGAAAGTAAAAACCGACCCACAAATGAGTGGTTGTCCGAATTTATTTCCAAAATCACTTGCGCCATTTGATGCCTTAATTAAAATATCTTCAGGTGTCTGATATAGCCATGGTCTTTCCTTTGTGTTTTTCTCCCACTGCCGGTCTCCATCAGGACGAGGGTATGATGTCATATACACGGCTGTTCCGGCAATTGGGAAAGCTCCCTTACCTCCTGCAATCCGATCCCTGATCTCGCCTCCGGTACCAGTTGAAGCCCCATTGAATGGTTCAACTGTAGTCGGGAAATTATGTGTTTCGGCTTTAATTGAAAGAACAGATTCATAGTCTGTTATCTTGAAAAAATCAGCTCTATCCTGGGTATTTGGAGCAAATTGCTCAACAATCGGACCTTGTACGAATGCACAGTTATCTTTATAAGCTGAAACAACACTATTAGGATTAGTTTTTGTCGTTAACTTAATCATTTGAAAAAGAGTTTCCTCCTTTTCTTCACCTGACAAAACAAATGTTCCATTAAAGATTTTATGACGGCAATGTTCAGAATTGACCTGTGAAAAGCCAAAGACCTCACTATCAGTTAGTTTTCGTCCTATTGAGATGCTTAACTTATCAAGATATGCAACTTCCTCAGAATTAAGAGCGAGACCCTCTTTAAGATTATATTGTTTTATATCGTCAACATAAAAAACAGGATCAGGCTGTTTGTCAATAGTGAAAATACTCTGATCTAATCCTTCATAAAGTGATTGCAGCATTGGATCGAAATGTGGTTTATCGGAAGCTGATATCTGAAACTCCTCGATTCTCTTAATTCCCTCAATCCCCATGTTCTGTGTAATCTCGACAGCGTTTGTGCTCCATGGAGTTATCATCTCTTTTCTGGGGCCAACAAAGACACCATTAACCTGATCTTTAATCAGAAGGTTAGCTTCACCAAAGAGCCAGGATAGTTTTTCAATGTCTTTATCAGCAAGTTTTTCAGGGGCGCCTACAGCGATTAAATTTTTAGAAATACATTCAAAAAAGAGAATCATATTATACACATTAATGCATTGATAAATAATGAATTATAATCATAAAGATTCATTTAGATTGATGTGTAAAGATAGCATTAATTATTAATGTCATTGTCAAAATAAAAAGTCAGTATCGACTTATATTGTCTTATGAAAAGGCATGGAAAATAAATTAATGAACCTTGTACTTCCATATTTGTTTAATGAATTAAGACCAAATTTATGTTTTACGTAAGATTTTAAAAAAATCGAAAATTAAGTGAATTATAATTATGAACGATAAACGTTATGTCATTGTTTTGTTTGTTATGTTTATTTTGCTTTCGTGCCATCGGAAAGCAGAAAAAATTAAAGACAAATTGCCTGTAACAGTGGATGTCATTGTTGCAGAGAAAGTTCATTTTCCTTCGAGTATTGAAGTTAATGGGGAATCACTTTCTGAGGAGATGATAGAGTTGCATCCGGAGATAAGCGGAAGACTGACTTATTTAAATATTCCGGATGGTATCACAGTTCAAAAAGGTACTATCCTGGCTAAAATAAACGATGCCGATCTTCAGGCTCAGTTGGAACAACAAAAAGTACAGTTGGATCTTGTGGTAAAAACCGAGCAACGTTTAAAGGAGTTATTAAAGATTAATGGTATTAACCAATCCGATTATGACGCTGCATTAAGTCAGGTCAACACAATCAATTCAAATATAAAGGTACTTGGTGCACAAATTGATAAAACGGTTGTCAGAGCGGCTTTCAGCGGGAAATTAGGTTTACGGATGGTAAGCCCCGGAGCTTACGTTACACCACAGACGCTACTAGGTACTCTTCAGCAATCCGATAATATAAAAATCGATTTTACAGTACCTGACTTCTATGCAAATCTCGCACAGGTCGGGAATATTGTATCCATCCAGACAAATGAATCAGATGTGAAACTGACTGCGGTAATTAGTGCAATTGAACCTCAGATAAATGTCGACACCAGGAATATAAAGGCAAGGGCAAGGTTAAATAGCGGAAAGATTAGTCCCGGAACCTTTTTAAAAGTATTACTCAATAAGGATGAAGAAGGAATTTTAGTGCCCTCAAATGCGCTCATTCCTGATGCCAGCTCTAACCAGGTTATTATTATTAAAAACAGGAAAGCCGTGTTTGTGAAGGTTGAAACGGGAATAAGAAATGCTGATGCTGTAGAACTTTCCAGCGGTGTAAATTCAGGAGATACTATCGTTGTCAGCGGTGTATTATTCGTTCGGCCCAATGCGTATGTAAAAGTCCGGAATGTAAAGACTCAATCTTTAGCAAGTATTCCTGATTCTAATTTGGTTTCAAAATGAATATCTCTGAATTATCCCTTAAAAGACCTGTCCTGGCAACAGTGATGAGTCTGTTTATTATCCTTTTTGGAGTGATAGGATATTATTTTTTAGGTGTCCGCGAGTACCCTGCAATAGATCCACCTGTGATTTCAGTATCAACTTCTTATGTAGGCGCCAGTGCAGATATTATTGAAAGTCAGATTACTGAACCTCTCGAAAAGGCTATTAACGGTATCCCCGGTATCCGTACTATAACATCTTCAAGTTCTGTGGGCAACAGCAACATTTCGGTTGAGTTTAATTTAAGTACCAACCTGGAAACAGCCGCGAATGATGTTCGTGATAAAGTAAGCCAGGCAGTGCGTAATTTACCCCAGGATATTGATGCACCGCCGGTTGTTACAAAATCTGACGCAAATAGTGATTTTATTATAATTATGGCTGTACAAAGCCCAAGTAAAGGATTAATGGAATTGAGCGATTATGCGGAGAACATCCTGCAGAATAAATTTCAGACAATCCCTGAAGTAAGCGCAGTAAATATCTTTGGACAAAAACGTCCTGCTATGCGGTTATGGATCGATCCGGATAAAATGAATTCCTTCAATGTAGCCTTTACTGACATTTCCAATGTTCTGGTGAATGAAAATGTAGAATTACCCTCCGGTAAGCTGTATGGAAACAAAACAGAATTGACGATCAATACATTAGGCAGGTTAAGTACAGAACAGGATTTCAAGGATTTAATTATTCGTGAAGATGCAAACGGAATAGTCAGGTTGAGCGATGTAGCAAAAGTCGAACTTGGTCCTGAACAATATGAGCAAAGCTGGCGGCTGAACGGAGTCAGTGCAGTAGGGATAGCAATAATTCCTCAACCGGGAGCCAATTATATAAACATATCGAATGAGTTTAATAAACGGTTGGAAGAAATAAGAAAATCGCAACAAGGCGGAGATATTATATTCACGACTCTGATTGATAATACAAACAATGTTCGCAAATCATTAACCGAAGTTAAACAAACTCTTCTTATCGCATTATCATTAGTTATTCTGGTAATATTCTTATTTTTCCGGAGCTGGCTTATCGCCCTTCGACCCCTGATAGATATACCGATATCATTGATTTCTACATTTTTCATTATGTACTTATTCGGGTTTTCAATAAATATACTCACCCTTCTGGCTATAGTTCTGGCGACAGGACTGGTTGTAGATGACGGGATTGTGGTGACTGAAAATATATTCAGGAAATTTGAAAGAGGGATGCCTATACGAAAGGCTGCAGTAGAGGGAAGCAAAGAAATATTTTTTGTGGTTCTTTCCACTTCTGTCACACTTGCCATAGTATTTCTGCCTGTTGTATTTTTGCAGGGTTTTGTTGGAAGTTTATTTCGTGAATTCGGTATTGTTCTCGCGGGAGCAGTTTTAGTATCATCTTTTGTTTCGCTTACTATCACTCCTGTTTTAAATGTTCTTTTAAACCGGAAAAACGCTCAGCATAGCAGGTTCTATCAAAAAACAGAACCTTTCTTTAATAATATGGAAAATGGTTATAAGAACATTTTGGAACGTTTTATTAATAAACGGTGGCTCGCATGGTGGATAGTAACTATTTGTCTTTTGATAATTTTTTTCCTGGGAAGATCATTACAGAGTGAAATTGCCCCGATTGAAGACAAAGGAATGATACGATTCCAGATAACAGGACAGGAGGGAGCAAGCTTTGATCAAATGACTATTGCTACCCGGGGACTTGAAAACTACCTGATTGATTCTATTCCCGATCGTGATTTTACCTTTTTTGCAATTCCTGGATTCGGCGGCACAGGAATCAATAGTTCGGCAGGACGCCTGGGTCTGATAAACGCATCCGAGAGAACAAAAAGTCAGAGTCAGATAGCTAACGATTTAACAAAAAAAATCACACGATTTAACGATATACGTATTTTTCCTGTTGAAGAACAAACTATTGCTGTTGGGTTAGCATCAAGAGGTGCTCTTCCTGTGCAATTTGTAATACAAAATCTGGATTTTGCGAAATTAAGAGAAATCATTCCTAAGTTTTTAGATGCCGCCAGGAGCGATAAAACATTTCAGAATGTTGATGTTAACCTGAAATTTAATAAACCGGAAGCTGATTTATATATTGACAGGATAAAAGCCCGTGAACTGGGGCTGACTGTAAAAGACATTAATAATGTTCTCCTGAGCGCTTTCAGCGGAAGACGTCTGGATTATTTTATTATGAACGGGAAACAATATCAGATAATCGCCCAGGTGAGGCTGAATGACAGGCAGGAACCGGCAGATATCCTGAAGTTATATGTCCGGAATAATAAAGGAACCTATATCTCTCTGGCAACAGTTGTTAAAATTGTAACAAATGCAATTCCTCCGGCACTTTTCCATTTTAACCGTTATAAATCTGCCACATTCTCCGCTTCCCTTTCTCCAGGTAAAACAGTCGGTGATGGCGTAAAAGCTATGCAGGCGATAGGCGTTAACTTATTAGACGATAGTTTTCAAACCTCATTAAGTGGTCCGTCACGCGATTATTCAGAAAGTTCTTCAAATACTGCTTTTGCTTTTATACTCGCATTGGTACTGATTTACCTGGTGCTGGCTGCTCAATTTGAAAGTTTCAAAGATCCTTTTACGATCATGCTAACAGTACCACTTGCAATTGCAGGAGCAATATTAAGTCTGTGGATATTCAGACAAACAATAAATATATTTTCAGAGATTGGAATGATAATGCTGATTGGATTGGTAACAAAGAATGGAATACTTATCGTTGAGTTTGCTAACAAGAAAAGAGAACAGGGGTTACCTATCAGACAGGCTGTAATTGAAGCTGCTACTCAAAGGCTGCGTCCGATCCTTATGACAAGCCTCGCAACATCATTGGGAGCGCTGCCTATAGCTCTGAGCCTGGGCTCTGCAGCTACCAGCAGGATCCCACTTGGAGTTGTTGTAGTTGGTGGTCTTTTGTTTTCACTAGTACTTACCTTATTTGTGATACCTTCTGTTTATACCTACATTTCCGGAAAGCGCAATGTAAATACTGAGGAAGTTGAAAATGCCACACATTAATCTGTAAATTGGATTCTAAATGAAAAGGACTTTATTTTATATTATTTTATTATTACCATGTATTGCAGGAGCGCAGGTTCCGCTAACTTTAACGAATGCTATCGATACTGCTCTTCAGAATAATTTTGATATACAGATTGCGAAAAATACTGCTGAGATAAATAAAATCAGTAATACATTTGGAGTAGCCGGCGGTTTGCCATCCGTTAATGCAACGGCAGGTGATAATAATTCTGTCTACAACCTGAAACAAAAAACCAGTAGTGGGTTGGATATCACCAAAAACGATGTAAAAAGCAGTTCTTTAAATGCCAGCCTGAATGCCAGCATCGTATTATTTAACGGATTTAAAATCATAGCCACGAAAAGAAGACTAAGTCTTCTGCAGAATCAGAGCGAACTGCAACTAAATCAACAGATACAAAATACCATAGCTGCAGTTATGGTAACTTATTATGATATTTTAAGACAACAAAGTTACCTGAATATAATACAAAGTTCACTTGATGTCTCTTCAAAGAAATTTGATATTATTAAAGAACGAACCAATGTTGGTATGGCAAATGAAGCCGACCTTTTACAGGCTCAGATGGATCTTAATATGGCTGAACAAAACTTAAAAGGACAACAATTAATCATTGACCAGGAGAAGACGAATCTGCTTCAATTAATGGGCGTTAAGGAATTCTTTCCGGTAATTGTGCATGACACAATTCTGATCGATAATAATATACGTAAAGATTCTATAATTAATTACCTCCAGAATAACCAGCAATATCTTTCAGCAGATCAACAGGTAAAGATAACCGAACAAATTGTTAAAGAACTGAGGTCCCAACGATATCCATCCATCCGTGTATCAACGGGTTATAATTTTGTATATAGCAGCAGTTCTGCCGGATTTAATTTATTCACTCAAAACTATGGCCCATCTGTCGGAGCAACACTACAAATCCCTATTTTTAACGGGAATATTTACAAGACACAGCAGGAAGTAGCTTCATACAATGTTAGAAATGCCATACTGCAAAAAGAAAGTTTACTATCTTCTCTTATAGCGGATGCATTAAAGACATATCAATCTTATGAAAGCACGCTGCAGCAACTAGTCTCACAACAAAAGAGCTATGATGATGCGGGCAGATTAGTTAGAATTGTGATAACAAGGTTTCGGTTAAATCAGGCGACAATTCTGGATGTAAAAGCAGCTCAGGATAGCTTTGAGGCGGCAGGATATATGTTTGTTAACCTGCAATATGCCGCTAAAATTGCAGAAATTGAGTTAAAAAGACTAATTTACAGACTGGGTTTTGAATAAAGAACCGTGAACCTGATTATTTGAGTCCACTCCTGGTAAGCAATGCATCGATTGTGGGTTCTTTACCTCTGAACCCGACATAAAGATCATGAGGTTTTTCAGTTCCTCCTTTTTCAAGAATGTTTTTCCTGAATGCCGCTGCTGTTTCCCTGTTGAATATTCCGGTTTCCGTGAAATAGCTGAAAGCGTCTGCATCAAGAACTTCAGCCCATTTATATCCATAATATCCTGAAGCATATCCACCTCCGAATATATGTCCGAATGAAGCGCTCATATTTACACCTTCAACTTTGGGAAACAATTCGGTTTTTGCAATTGCTGCAGATTCAAATTCAGATATAGTACTATGAACAGGATTTGTTATCGTATGCCATGCCATATCGAGAAAGCCGAAGCTCAATTGCCGGTAACACGCGTAGCCCTCATTAAAAGTCGAAGCTTCTTTTATTTTGCTGATAATTTCATCAGGGATTTTTTCACCAGTAAGATAATGTGTAGCCCAGGTATCAAGCCACTCTTTTTCGAAGGCAAAATTTTCCATGAACTGGGATGGCAGTTCCACGAAATCACGTGAAACATTTGTACCGGATAAACTCTCATAGGTGCATTTAGTCAGCATCCCATGCAATGAATGTCCAAATTCATGGAGGAAGGTTGTCAACTCATTAAACGAAAGCAGTGAAGGTCTTGTCTCAGATGATCTTGTAAAGTTGGCAACTATTGAAATCAGTGGTCTTACTTCTTTCCCATTCTCATTCTTCTGATCGCGGTAACTTGTCATCCATGCTCCACCACTCTTTCCCGGACGAGGATGGTAATCAATGTAGAGAATTGCAAGAAAAGCATCGTCGTGGTCATATACCTCGAAGGTCTTAACTTCGGGATTGTAAACAGGAATTGTAATGTTTCGGATAAAGCTTAAACCATAGAGTGAGGTGGCAAGACCCAGAACAGCAGTTTCGACATTATTAAGACTAAAATATGGCTTAAGTATTTCATCGTCAATGTCATATAGCTTCTTTTTCAGCTTCTCAGAATAAAAAGCCCAGTCGTACCTTTCGATTTTATCTGTATGTCCCTGACTAAGTGCAAAACTCCTGATATGCTCAAAGTCGCGCAATGCAGCAGGTTTTGACGCACGATAAAGTTCTTCCAGAAATATTTCAACTTTTTCCGGTGTATCAGCCATGCGATCCCCAAGTATCATTTCAGCGAAGGTGCTGAATCCAAGCATTTTGGCAATTTCCAGACGAAGATTTGCTATATTCAGAGTGTTTTGGCTGTTGTCAAATTCATTGGCTCTGAATGCGCGTGAAGAATATGCTTTTAACATCTTCGCACGAAGATCTCTTCGTTCAGAATATTGCATAAATGGAATATAGCTTGGAAAATGAAGAGTGAATATCCATCCTTTTTTTTTCCTCTTTTCAGCTTCCATTGAAGCCATTTCAATTAAGCTTTCAGGTAACCCTGCAAGATCTTCTCTTTCAGTAATATGTAACTCAAAAGAATTTGTTTCTTCAAGGACATTCTCTTCAAATTTAAGAGAAAGTGTTGCCAACTCTTCAGATATCTGCCTGAATCGTTTTCTTTCTTCTTCTTTTAATGCTGCACCACCCAGAATAAAATTTCTGAATTTTCTCTCAGTAAGGATCTTTTGTTCCGTATTTAGACGTGATATTTCTATGGTTTCCGATACAGTTTTTATCCTTTTGAAAAGTTTTTTGTTTAGAGTAATGTCATTTGAGAAACGAGTGAGAAGAGGGGATACTTCCTGTGTAACCTCCTGAAGAGATTTATTTGTTTCAGCACTGTTAAGGTTGAAAAGAAGCGCTGTAATTTTTCCAAGAGTTTCACCGGATCTGTCAAGCGTTGAGATCGTGTTTTCAAAATCGGGTGCTTCAGTGTTTTCAGTGATTTTTTTTATCTCTTCTGCTGCAATTTTAATTGCCTCCTCAATTGCAGGTTTGAAATGATTTGTCCCGATAATATTAAATGGGGGTGTTCCGAACGGTGTATTCCATTCTGCCAGAAGTGGGTTACTCATTATCTTCGTCACTTTCTGCCCCGGCAAATCTTGACGGATAAGCTGTATTTCCTTTTGCTGCAAACCACAGTATCCTGTTCAGCATATCGTCATTGCCTGTGTCAACACCATCATATTCCGGCAGCATACTCTTTTTAGCAAAATGAAGAGCTTTCCCATTCAGGTTTGCAAGCGGAGGGGTCATCTCGTCAATCGGGATATTACTCGGTAATGCTTTGTATGGAGTAATGTCAGGGTTGGTGCCGAAACAATCGGTCATCGAATTAGCTATAGCGTCCTGTATGTTCATTGGTGGAAGGCCAAGGATCTGTTCAATCGTCCTGACCATTGAGGGCTGTGTGTAATAAGTATGATTTACACTTTTGAATCTTGAATATGGACTGATAACCAGGCTTACAGTACGATATGCGGAAACATGATCCCACCCGCCCTGGGAGTCATCCTCAACAACAAAAATAACTGTATTTTCCCAAAATCTGCTTTTTGAAAAAGCCTCTACAATCCGTCCCAGAGCTGCATCATTATCAGCAACCATAGCTCGTGGGGTAGGGCTTCCGGGTCTCATTCCGGCAGTATGGTCATTCGGTAGAGCAACAACCATCAATTCAGGAAGCTGGTCACCTGGTGCAGACTCGTAATCATTTAATTCTTTGATTAATGCATCAGCTCTCATCATATCTGAGAACTCATGATTGCCATAAGACGGATAGGTCTGGCTGAGAAGCTTCTTCACGGGTTCAATTGTTGTATAATTAGTAAACTCAACCTTTTCTCCCTTCATATATTTTTTATAAATATCTGCCCATTTCAGGCTTTTATCCATAACAGGCACTGAGGCTTCCCCATATATCCGCACAGATTTGCCTTTACGTGTTGCATTATCCCAAATAAACCCGGTTGGAGCATAAACCAGTGCATCGGTCTGTACATGTGCATAACTTCTGAACCAGGCTCTCATATTCTTTTCTATATAATCTGTTACAATTGAAGCATCTGTCCATTGATGTCCTTCGGCTGAACATTTTCCCGATGCATGGAAATTATCAAGAAGCATAAATTCTTCAGATATCTTATGAGTATTTGGGGTAATTTCAGATCCATATATACATAAGCCCGGATCACCATCGCCCTGTTTCATATCTCCAAGAATCTGATCATAAGTCCTGTTTTCCTTTATTATATAGACAACATGTTTAAATACTGAGGGTTCACCTATTCTCTCCGGTACAGGTTTTGGCCGTATTGATTCCCTTGGTTTTTCCATTGCCTGTGTTGCCCTTGAAAGGTTATTTACTGCAATTACCGTATCGGTATAGGCCTGAAGAGTTTTACTGCCCGGAACCCGGATCACCGAGATTGAAGCCAGCATATTATGCGAGTTATAAGCGGGGTTTCTGGTACCTTTGTTTGTCAGGGCCACCCTGGCTCCGGCTGCTTCTAAATTGCATACATATAAATATCCTGATTCCAGAACGCAAACTGCTGAAGGATAAGCTCCTGTAGGTATAAATCCGGTTACAAAACTGTTGGATAAAGAAGCTTTGAGTGTTGCATTTTTCCCAAGTTTAATGACTGCAAGTGCATTATCCATTCCGTTTGCCACGTACAGGATTTTTCCATCTGGCGAAAGGCAAAGACCGTTAGGTGAATCACCGAAAAAGGGATTAATTTCAGGCTGCAATCTTACACTGATTGTTTCCGATATATTGTCATTTGATGTATTTATTACCGTGACGTTATCACTGTTAGAATTAGTAACATAGACAAATTTTCCGGATTTGTCAGATATTATCTCGTTTGGATGAAGTCCGACAACAAGTTCTTTGATTATTTTACCGGTTGCCATATCAATGATCGCAACGCTTCCCTCCCTGGTAGCTCCGCCAGCTGTTTTGTTATCAACTCTTGCGAAACCCCATGGTACACCTGCAACATCTTTGTCATCAGCTTCAGGATTTCTTCCCGCCCAGTTGGTTACATACAATTTTCCCGAAGCCATTGTAATGCCGTACGGCGCTACGCCGGGATCAACTGTCCAGATTATATCCCCTGTTATGAAGTCCTGTTTTATAACCTTATTATTTCCGTTGAGTATTACGTATAAGTATTCTTTTGATGATTCTCTTGTTATCAGTATTTCATTCGGCAGAGCTAATTTGGAAGGTGGTGTGGTTTTGTATTCAAGCATTCTTCCGAATACAGCTTTTGTACCATCCCAGGTTGCTGATACAACGTATGAACGGTTGCCCTTTCCGATTGTACTCCAATATACCTCCGGGCCTTTGTTCCCGATATGCCAGGTGATGCCCGAATAGGTGTTCATTCCACCCTGGAGATCAGCATGCGTATCATTGTCAAGTATGAATATTACTTTTTTATCTGAAGTGCTGATAAAAACAATACTATATCTCTCCTCGACAGCAAGCCATTTATGATCAGGTGACAAAGCCGCATCGAGAGAATGGTTTTCCAGCGACTTGTCGCCGAAATAGATTTGGAGACCGGCAGGTTGAATCACCCTGTCATAAGGGAGAAGTATTTGATGTGGATTTCGAAGGACCTGGTTTATTGGAGTCTGCGATTGGCTTCCAAGGCTGATAGTTGAAAGAAAAATTATAAAGAAATGTCTGATTTCCATAATTTTGATTTAAAATAGGAAAAAGAAAAAAAGAGACCAAATTGAAAATTCAGTCTCTTTATTTTTTTAGAATGGCAAATCACTTAGTTCGTCATTTTCAGGAGGAATATCCTCAAGTGTAGTGTGTGACGGAACATTCTGATCTCTCACGGCTGAAGATGTTTTTTCTATCTTCCATGCATCAAGGTTGGTAAAATAATTAATCTTACCCTCCCGTTCCCATTTGTTCCCTTTGAGGTTGAACCATATCTTGACATCTTCGTTCAGATATGATTCATTGATAAGATCACACTTATCCTGTATCAGCTGGAATTTTATGTAGTCAATAAATACAGCTGCGCCGCCTGTTTCCTTTTTCTCGATGACAAACTCGCGTTTTTTAAATTTGTCGCTTACCTGATTTACAGGAGATATATCTATTATTTTTCCTGTGATTTCGAATGCCATTTCTATTTATTCTTCGTGAATAACTATTTTTTCAATTTTGTCACCCTGACGGATTTTATCAATAACATCCAGCCCTTCAAATACTTTTCCGAAACAGGTATGTTGTCTGTCGAGATGTTTTGTATTAGAACGGCTATGGCATATAAAAAACTGCGATCCTCCGGTATTTCTTCCTGAGTGTGCCATTGAGAGAACTCCTTTATCGTGATATTGATTATCTCCGGTTAATTCACACTTTATCTGATAACCCGGACCACCGGTTCCAACTCTTGGATCGCTCATGTCTTTTGATAGCGGGCAACCACCCTGAATAACAAAATCCGGAATAACCCTGTGAAAAGCAAGTCCATCGTAGTACCCCTTCTTCGCCAGTGAAATAAAGTTCTCCACGGTACCGGGAGCGTCTTTTTCAAAGAAGCTCACCTTCATGGTCCCTTTAGGAGTTAGTATTTCTGCGGTAGTCATATTACTTTACAATTTCAAGAAGTTCAACTTCGAAAACAAGTGTTGAATATGGTTTAATAACTTCACCTGCACCTACAGCTCCGTAAGCGATTGCTGAAGGAATACAGAGTTTGAATTTTGAACCAACAGGCATAAGCTGCAGAGCTTCTGTCCAGCCGGGGATAACGCCAGAAACAGGAAAAGTTGCGGGTTCATTTCTTTTAATAGAAGAGTCAAATTCTTTACCATCAATGAGAGTTCCGACATAATGAACTTTTACGGTATTCTGAGCAGTCGGTTTTGGACCTGTACCCATCTTAATTACCTCATACTGAAGTCCGCTGGCTGTTGTTGTTACTCCGGCTTTTTCTTTATTCTTAGCCAGAAATGCCTCATTTTGTTCAATATAATCTTTATACTGTACTTTGTTGACTTCTGCCTTTTTTGTTGCCTTTATACCTTCACGTTTATTGATGAAAACCATTATATATGAACGTGCAATGTCATCAGCCATTTTTGCTTTTCCAGCTTTCCCATCCATCATTGCCTTTGCAACAATCATAGGATTGAGAATCAGACTGTCTGTAGTCAGGGCGTTATAATTTACAATCCCGAAAGCATAGGATAGTGAATCTTCTTTACTCTTAAGGTTTGCACTTTTAAGAGAACTCTTTCCGCAAGAGCCAAGCATTAAAGCTATTATACCGGTCAAAACAATTAATCCTTTGATTTTCATATATTACATTTTTAAATTTAAAATTTCCGCTAAGATAATACTTTAGGGAAAACAAAAAAGCCATCGAAAAAATATTTTTAAATTTTAACTGCCCTGATCATCTGTCTTTTTCCCGGGGGACCTGGAAGCAAAGTTACATCAAACCCACAGGCTTTAAGACTTCTTTTCACTTCACCTTTAGCTGAATAGGTAACAAGTATACCATTTTTATTTGTTACTGCAGCAATTCCAGCGAACATATCCCTCGTCCACATTTCAGGTTGTTTATCCGGACCGAATGCATCAAAATAGATTAGATCATACCTGCCTTGAAGTTGGATTTTTGTAAAATCAGTTTCTATTTTATTCAAATTGAAATTATTACAGATATTCACGCTTTTATTCCAGGGTGCTGAATGTATAAAATGAAAAATTTCTCTCCCATGTTCGCCTGCAAATTTATAATGATTCAGTGATTCGACCATTTTACTATCGAGCGGATATTTTTCAATTGAAGTATAATAGACTTCTCTTGTGCCAGAACTGCTTCTGATAGCAGTCAACAGGGCATTTAGTCCGGTACCAAAGCCGATTTCAAGAATAAAGACCGGATCTGCTTTACAAACTTCGAAGCCGTTATTAATGAAAATAAAAGTTGATTCCTGTACAGCACCGTGTACTGAATGATAATGCTCATCTATTTCAGGAACATAAATAGTATGTGAACCGTCGGAAGTATTGATAAGCTGAATCAAATGATTATTATTAATGAAGATAAAAGACAAAAGTAAAAAGATAAAATGAATAGTGTATAAAGTCTTTAAGTCTTGTAGTCTTGCAGTCTTGCAGTCTTGTAGTCGTGCGGTCTTTTACTTTTGCCTTTTGCCTTTTGCCTTTTGCCTTGTTTTATTAATCACCCTTTAACAATAAACGCGAAACGAAAAACGCGAAACATTATTTTACCTTTTGTCTTTTGCCTTTTAAGTATTACATTTAATCTCTGATTTTTCTATTACTGCTGGATCAATAATTTTTTATTTTAAATATTTATTTTCATTGCCATGAAAACAAAACAATCAAGAAGGGATTTCCTGAGAGTATCTGCCACAGGTGCTCTCGGAGCAATGGTTATATCAAAGAGTGACTGGAAAACATTCGGAACACCGGTTATGGATCAGGCGGTTGTCGATCCAAAGACATTCGGTATAGGTCTGCAGTTGTATACTATTCGCGATGCCATGGGAAAAGATGTTCCGGGCTCATTGAAAAAGGTTTCAGATATCGGATTTAAGTATCTCGAACTTGCCAGTTATTCAAATGGAAAATTTTATGGTTATCTGCCTGGTGAATTCAAAAAAATGATAAATGATCTTGGTATGGAAGTCATCAGTAGTCATGCAGGGGTTAATCCTCAGGGAATTACAACTGAGGAAGCTAAAAAAATGGCAGAAGATCATGCAAAACTTGGTGCAAAGTATTGCATGCAGCCCTACGTAGCTGATGGAGATCGCAAAACTATTGCCGGCTATCAGAAAATGGTTGCTGAATGGAATAAAGTAGGTAAGATCATGAAAGAAAATGGTGTCCGGTTCGGATACCATAATCATAATTTTGAATTCGATACTGTAGAAGGGAAAGTTCCCTATTTCGATATCTTTCTGACAGAAATGGACAAAGACGTCATGACAATGGAACTTGATCTTTTCTGGACAATTAAAGCCGGGATAAACCCAGTTGATCTTTTCAAAAAATACCCTGGCAGGTTCCAGCTTTTCCACATGAAAGACATGTATACCAAAGAGGCGCCATTCTTTAAAACTGCCAGTAATGATTTTGCTCCTGTTGGTGAAGGTTTGATAAACTTCAAGGAAATTCTTGCTGCCAAAAATATTGCAGGAATGAAATATATGTTTGTGGAACAGGACAGCACAAAGGATGGAAAGCCATTTGATGCTATCAAGACAAGTATCACAAATCTTACTACAAAGATACTG
>Ga0209746_1000521_pt1 | contig 19680 bp, 16 predicted proteins | sample BarGraNGADG00211_3_FD_184496 | JGI IMG/M metagenome (GOLD analysis project Ga0209746, IMG submission 184496) | Arctic peat soil microbial communities from Barrow, Alaska - Barrow Graham LP Ref core NGADG0011-211 (SPAdes) (version 2) | ecosystem: Environmental > Terrestrial > Soil > Wetlands >... | reverse complement strand
ACTCCGTGTAGGATTGAGGAGCAGTATCTTCATGTAACCGTCGATGTTGTGTTAATCTACAAAGGTAAGAAATTGTTAGCAGGTGAAGATGGCGAACCGACCCTTTCATGTTTCATGAAAAAATGTATCTTTGCCTGAACCGTAAATGATTCTTGCAAGAGATAATGACCGACTTTGAGCAGAGCAGGCAGAGATTCAAGGAGCTGAAATGCTGCGTTATTATTCCTACATATAATAATGACAAGACCTTGGAGCAGGTCATCTGGTCTGTGCTGGAATATACTATGGATGTCATTGTCATGAATGACGGGGCAACAGACCAGACTCCGGAGATCCTGAAGAAGTTCGCTTTAATCCGTATTATTACCATCCCGAAAAACAGGGGAAAAGGCTATGCATTGCGGCTGGGATTCCATTATGCTTTGAAACAGGGATTCCGGTATGCCATCACCATTGATTCCGACGGTCAGCATTACGCTGAGGACCTCCTGAAGTTCATCGATAAAATCGAACAGGAACCCGACTCGGTCATCATCGGTGCCCGCAACATGAAACAAGACAGCGTACCAGGGACCAGCAGCTTCGGACATAAATTTTCCATTTTCTGGTTTCGCATCGAAACAGGATTGAAGGTGCCCGACATCCAATCGGGATACCGGCTCTATCCGTTAGAAAAAATGGAAAGAATGCGGTTCTTCGGGAGGAGATTTGAGTTTGAAGTGGAGGTGCTGGTTAAGCTTGCCTGGAAAGACGTCAATATCACGTCTGTTCCCGTTAAGGTCTATTATGCTCCAAAGGGAGAACGAGTTTCTCATTTCCGGAAAGTCCATGATTCCACCCGGGTCAGTATTGCCAATACCCTCCTTGTATTCACCGCTTTGTTGTGGATCAATCCATTCCAGTTTGTAAAAGCGCTCCGGAAAAAATCAATCAAGAGATTCATCAGGGAATATGTCATCAACAGCAGTGATTCCAATATGAAGATCGCCATATCTATGACAGTTGGGGTATTCATGGGAGTCTTTCCTGTGTGGTGATTCCAGATGCTTGTCGCTTTCGGGATTGCATATTTCCTGAAATTAAACAGATTTGTTGCAGTTGCCGCATCCAATATCAGCATGCCTCCCATGCTGCCGCTGATCCTTTTCCTGTCGTACATCACCGGCGGGCTTATCATAGGTTACAATGAGCACACGGTAAAGTATTCTTCAGGGATAACATTGGAATGGGTAAAAGAAAACCTGGTACAATACCTGGTGGGAAGTGTCGTCTTTGGTATTATTACGGCAGTTGTCCTGGGTACGATTACCTATTTCCTTCTCCGGATCTTCCGGAAGCCGAGAATTGCGAAAACGGAGATCAGCGACCAGGATCAACCCTAGTTTTTTATCGATCGTATGTCTGAACGCTTTATACAAATATATTTTTTTTTCAGGGAGCGCAGGTTACTGTTTTATCTCTTTCTCGGAACACTTTTCGCGGCTATTCTTTTTTTCGCTTCGCGGATAAAAGTTCAGGAAGACATCACAGGTATTTCCGGTTCGAAGAACAATCCGGGAAAATTTGAAACTGTCGTCAGCCACATCAAATTTACCGACAAGCTGATCATCCGTCTTTCACTTGCAGATACCGTCGCCAAAGCTGATCCTGAAAGGCTGATACTTTATGCAAAGGATCTTACCGACAGCCTTACCCATCGTTTTGATTCAACTTACATCAGGGGAATCATCGGAAATGTCACGGATTCTTCCATGTCAGCTTCGCTCGATCTGCTATATGATCACCTTCCGGTTTACCTGGATGAAAATGATTACCGGGCCATCGACAGTTTGCTGGCCCCGGCATCCATTCATTTGGCCATCGAAAAAGATTACCGAAACCTCCTCTCCACTGCAGGTTTTGCATTGAAAAAAATGATCCTGCTCGATCCGCTAGGATTGACTTACCTAGCCATGAACAAGCTGAAATCGCTCCAGGCCGGCGATAATTTTGAAGTCGTGGATGGCTTTATCCTGACCAAAGACCGGAAGAACCTTCTCCTCTTTATTACGCCAGCCAATCCTGCCAGTGAAACCTCCCGGAATGAAAAACTTCTTGAAGGGTTGGATGAACTCCTGGTAAAGATCAGCGCTGCTTACAAGTCCGAAATCAGGGGCCAGTATTTCGGCGCCATAGCATTTGCCGCGGGAAATGCACGCCAGGTCAAAAAAGATATCTACCTCACCCTGGCCATTGCGTTGTGCCTCATCTTCCTTTTGATTGGCTGGTATTTCAGAAGCTGGAAAATCCCTTTGCTGGGGTTTCTGCCGGCGCTATTCGGAGGTGGACTTGCCCTGGCTATCCTTTACCTTATTAAAGGAACGGTTTCTGCCATTTCCCTGGGCATAGGATCGGTCATCCTGGGATTGATCGTTGATTATGCACTTTACATCATCAATCTTTTCCGGAAGAAAGGCAATATGGTAGTGGTGCTGAAAGAGATGACCCTCACGGTATTCCTTTGCAGCCTGACCACTGCCAGTGCATTTCTCTGCCTGGTCTTTCTCCGTTCATCGGTATTGCACGACCTTGGTTGGTTTGCAGCAATCAGCGTGGCCGGCGCCGCCTTCTTTGCGCTGGTCATCCTTCCTCACTTCCTGACACAAAATGACCTTAAATCAAATCCTTTTACGGGCAATATCATTGACCGTATTGCTTCCTTCTCCTTTGAAAAAAGTAAAGTTTTCGTCGTTCTCCTGTTGGTCCTGACAGGTGTAAGCGTCTTTTTCCTTTCCAAGGTCAGGTTTGAAGACGATATGATGGCATTGAATTTCGTTCCTGACAAGCTGAAAAGCATGGAAAAGGATCTTGATCGGATCACCGGGGCATCCCTGAAAACTGTGTACCTTGTTTCCACCGGCAAAGTCCTTGATGATGCGCTGAAGACGCAGGAAAGAATGCAACAGGACTTGGCCAAACTTAGCGTTTCGGGCGTGATACGGAATGTTTCGGGATGTGGTCAGCTGCTGTTTTCAGATTCACTGCAAAAAGCAAGGATCCAGCGATGGAACAATTTCTGGACAAAGCAGCGAAGAGACTTGTTGGAAAAGGAACTGAAGTCTTCAGCAGCAGAATTCAGGTTCAGGAAAAACGCATTTGATCCCTTTCTTCAGCAAACAACCAAGACATTCTCGGTTCTGAACCCGGCTGAAATAAAAACATTAACATCCGGAATGCTCTCCGACTATATCAGTGAAACCAGCGATCTCTCGATGATCACCACCCTTGTCAAAGTCAGGCAGGACGATAAAAAGGAAGTATACCGGGCATTTGAGGGAAAACCGGGCATCGTGGTTTTCGATAAGCAGATCCTTGCCAACCATTTTGTAGCGAATGTAAAACACGATTTCGACCTGCTGGTCAGGCTTTCAATGATCTTTGTCACGCTGCTGCTACTTCTTTCATTCGGCCGTATTGAAACCGGCCTGACCACTGCCCTGCCGATGTTTGCAAGCTGGCTCCTGACGCTGGGTTTCATGGGCATGACAGGTATCCGTTTCAACATTTTTAACATCATCGTTTCCTCCTTCATCTTTGGCCTCGGTGTTGATTACAGCATCCTGATGATGCGGGGATTGCTGTTCGAGTATAAGTACCGCATCACGGAAATTTCCTCTTATAAAACCTCCATCTTTCTTTCTTCAGCCACCACATTGTTTGGCGTAGGTGCGCTGTTTTTTGCATTGCACCCGGCCCTGAACTCCATCGCCCTCATTTCCGTTTTCGGGATCGTTGCAGTAGTGCTTTTTTCTTATACATTCCAGCCCCTTTTAATCCGGTGGTTCCTATTAAACAGGCTGAAACGCGGAAGGTATCCCGTGACGTTCCGGATCTTCGTCAAGTCCTTTATCACCTGGGGAAACATCGTTCTTGTAGCGATCCTGCAAGTAATCCTCGGCGGATTGATTTTTCTCCTCTACCCGGGTTCGAGAAAAAAGAAGGAGTATATTTTCCACTGGCTCTTCTGCCAGCTCTGTAAAGTATATATTTTCGTAACCTTTCCCACGAACCGGAAATTTTACAACCCACAAGGGGAAGATTTTTCCAAACCTGCCGTCATCATCAGCAATCACCAGTCGCTGATCGAGACACCTTCCTTCCTGCGTCTTCATCCGAAGATCATCATCCTCACCAACGAATGGGTATGGAATTCGCCTTTATGGGGCCCGATTGCACGGATGGCAAGTTTTTTCAATGCGGATAGGGGAATTGACAGTATCCTCGATCAGTTGAAAGAAAAGGTTAATGAAGGATATTCCATTCTCGTCTTCCCGGAAGGGCACCGTAATATTGCTAACCGGGTCCACCGTTTCCACAGGGGGGCTTTTTATCTTGCACAAAAACTGCAAATCGATATTCTTCCCATTGTTGTATTTGGATCCGGCGAATTCCTGGGAAAGGGTGAATTCTGGGGCAGGCCATCAGGGTTTCGCATGAAGATCCTCAAGCGGGTCGGGGTTGATGAGCCTGAGATGGGTACAGGCTACTCGGAACGGTCAAAAAGTTTCCGTCGTTTATTTTCCTGTGAATATTTAACTTTCATGGCACAGGAAGGGACCGGAAGATATTACCGGAAAAGGCTGGTGTTGAATTACATCTTCAAAGGGCCTGTTCTGGAGTGGTACCTCAGGGTAAAAATGAGGATCGAAAAGTACTACCAGCCTTACAATGAATTGGTGCCACGGGAAGGCGAGATCCTCGACCTTGGTTGCGGATATGGGTTCATGAGCTACATGCTCAGTTTTACTTCGCCTTCACGGAAGATCACGGGAGTAGATTATGATGCAGAGAAGATCCGCGTGGCGGCGAATTGTATCGCGAAAAATGAAAACATCGATTTTATCTGCGAAGATATTACCCGCTATTCCTTCGGGAACAAGGATGCTATTTTGCTGAGTGATGTCCTGCATTACCTGCCGCAAAAAAGCCAGGAAGAATTACTTTCCCGTTGCATTGAAAAACTCAATCCCGGCGGAATGATTCTGGTAAGGGATGCAGATTCAAAACTGGAAAAACGCCACAAAAGAACGGAACTCACGGAATTCTTTTCTACCAGGATCATCGGATTCAATAAGACAGCCGATGCCTCCAGGGAGTTGTATTTCACTTCCCTTGAAAACATCACCCGGATTATTGACAGTCATGGAGTGAAGATGGAAGTGATCCATGAAGCAAAGTATACCTCCAATCTTTTACTGATCATCCGTAAATAATGAAAATCCCGGACCGGAAATACGATGCAATAATTGCAGGCAGCGGCCTTGGCGGACTTCTCTGCGGAACTATCCTGGCAAAGGAAGGGATGCACGTTTGTATTCTCGAGAAAAGCCAGCAGGCCGGAGGATGTCTGCAGACCTTCCAGCGTAAAGGCGTTGTTTTCAATACCGGCGTTCATTATTTCGGAGGGATGGATCCGGGGCAAACCCTCCATCGTTACTGGAACTATCTCGGACTTACCGGATCCCTCGTGCTGGAACGGATGAATCCCGATGGGTTTGATATCATCGGCATCAACGGCCGGGATTACCCGATAGCCATGGGATTTGATCATTTCGTTGATCAGCTTCTTCCCTGGTTTCCTTCGGAAAAAGAAAATCTTGAAAAATATATTCGCTGCCTGAAAGAGATCAGTGCAGCCTTCCCGCTCTACAACCTGGAGCTGCCAAAAGATCACAAGGAAGAAAATTACCATAGCCAGGGAGCATTTGATTTTTTTTCGGCACTTTCCGGGTCCGGAACACTTGCATCGGTGCTGGCCGGTAACAACCTACTGTATGCAGGGAACCGGGAACGTACGCCCCTGCACCTTCCGGCACTGATCAACCACTCCTTTATTTCAAGCGCCTGGCGGACCGTGGGTGGCAGCGCCCAGATCGCAGAAAAATTGATGAAGGACATTCTTGCTTATGGAGGAGAAATTCACAGGAATGAGGAAGTCACGGAGATCGACCTTAATGAAAATGAATTTGAAGTGATGACAAAGCCGGGCAGATGCTTTTCTGCAAAGAAATTCATCTCCGGGATTCATCCTGCAAAGACATTGAAAATGATGGAGTCCACCGTTTTCAGGAAATCCTTCTTCAAACGGATCACAAATCTGAAAAATACCGTTTCTTCATTTGCCGTATATATTGTTTTGAAAGACCGGTCATTCCCGTATCTCGATCACAATTATTATTACCATAAAACAGATGATGTCTGGAATGACAGCAGCGGTGAAGAATGGCCTTCCGGCTACATGTTGCATACTCCTGCGCCTGCTTCAGCCGATGGATATGCAAGAAACATGATCATTCTTGCTGCAATGCCCTTCGAAAAAGTAAAGAAGTGGGAACATACCCACCAGGGCAACCGGGGCCAGGAATATCTTGAGTTCAAGGATCACTATGCAGCATCACTGCTGGGCCTTGCAGAACTACGGTTTTCCGGGTTGCGGTCTGCGATCCGCTACATGGAGGCATCCACACCACTGACCTGGCGTGATTATACAGGGATACCGGAAGGATCGATGTACGGTATCGAACGCGATTACCAGGATCCACTGGTAACAACGCTTTTGCCTGCAACAAAGATCCCGGGTTTCTATTTCACAGGCCAGAACATCAATCTCCACGGGGTGCTTGGTGTAACGATCGGTGCCGTGCTGACCTGCGGTGAGATCCTTGGCCTGGAATACCTTTTGAATAAAGTCAGAAACGCCTGAAAATGAAAAAATTCTTCAAGATCATATTTGTCATCATAGTGATCCTGTTTTTTGCCGGAGTCATCATCACTACCTGGTTTCAGCTGGATACCCGGGTACATATTCCTGAACCGGCTGACCGAAGTGTTACAAAGCTTTCTGTCGATAATCCGGAGAAAGATTTTTATACCTATGGCCGGAACTGGATACAACGGGGAAATTCTGGCTTGTGGGAACTCTATCTTGAAGGCAAACCATTTGAACGCGGTGTGATTGAAGGGAAACTCACGTGTGGGCTGATCGAAAAACAGGAACAAGCCTTTACTGACCAGATTGCTGAGATGATCCAATCCCCTGCTTACCTGAAGTTCCTGAAATATTTCATTTTTTGGTTCAACCGCGACCTTGAAGATTATATCCCGGATGAATATAAATCGGAGATCTACGGGATCTCTCTGTCGGCATCGGATAAATTCTCCTTCATCGGCAACAATTACCAGCGCCTGCTGAATTATCATTCGGCCCACGACATCGGCCATGCCTTGCAGGATCTTCACATGGTCGGATGCACATCGTTTGGCGTATGGAAAGACAAATCAAGGGACGGTTCGCTGCTGATCGGTCGGAATTTTGATTTTTATGTAGGCGATGAATTTGCCAGGAATAAGATTGTTTGTTTTGAAAAACCGGAAAAAGGTTATCCCTTCATGATGATCACGTGGGGAGGAATGGCCGGGGCAGTCTCCGGAATGAACGAGCAGGGATTGACGGTCACCATCAATGCAGCAAAATCCGATATCCCTTATTCCGCGCGGACTCCCATCTCCATCCTTGCAAGAGAGATCCTTCAATATGCAAAAAATATTAAGGAAGCTTATTGCATTGCGCAGAAAAGAGAAACCTTTGTTTCCGAATCCATTCTCATCGGTTCAGCAGCCGACGGGAAAGCTTCAATCATCGAAAAATCGCAGTATAAGATCGCACTGGTAGAACCGCAGGACAACTACATCGTTTCTACCAATCATTTCAGGTCGGCAACATTCAGAGCGGATCCAAAGAATGTAAAAGACATTAAGGAAAATGCTTCCCTTTACCGGTATAAAAAAATGCTGCAGGATATCACGGAGGAACAACCGCTGGATGTCATGGGTATGGCTAAAATCCTCAGGGACCGTTCCGGGTTGAATCATGCCGACATCGGGATGGGAAATGAAAAAGCGGTGAACCAACTCATCGCGCATCATTCCATCATCTTTGAACCTGAAAAACGCCTGGTTTGGGTTTCAAATGGCCCATGGCAGATCGGTGGATATACCTGTTATGACATATTTAAAATTTTTCATAATTTTGTCGGACTTCGTCAGCGGACGGAAATCTCGGAACCGGGCCGGTCAATTTCCCCGGATCGTTTCTTAAATTCAGATAGTTATAAGCTATTTAACCGGTTCAGGGAACTTCGGAAAGAACTGAGAAAAATGGGCCGTTCGGGTGAAAAAACAAATCTGCAACGTTCATACATTTATGAGCTTATCGGTACCAATCCTGATTTTTTTGAGGTTTATTCCCTTGCCGGGGATTATTTTTATGCGAAAAATCAACCTGACAGTGCAGAGGGTTATTATCGTAAGGCCCTTGGGAAAGTAATCCCACGGCAGAACGAAAAACAAAAGATCATTGAAAAGCTTGCGGATTGCATCGTTCAAATGAAAAGGAAAAAATTATGAAGTTTAAACTGATATACCCGCGTTGGGAAAAACTCGAAGGACAAACCATATTCTACCTCCCTCCTCACGGGCCGGTGGTGATGGCTGCTGATCTTCCTTCTTATGTGGAGGTGGATTTTACCGATGAGAATGTTGAAGACCTTGTGATCGATGATACCCCGGATTTCGTTGGGATATCCATGATGCTTACAACCCAGGTAAAACGCGGATGGGCCATTGCCGATCAGTACCGTAAAATGGGGAAGAAAGTCATTTTTGGCGGGATCTCAACCATGTTGCATGCAGAAGAGACGATGTTGCATGCGGATTCTGTGTTCCTCGGAGAAGTGGAAGGAAGATTGGCTGCCGTTTTTGAAGACTTCCGTAAGAACGAACTGAAGAAGGTCTATAATTTCCTGACCAACCCTCCGGATATGAGCCTCATTGGCCCCGCCAGGCGGGATATCCTGAAAGAGGATCTCTATTATCACAAGGGATTCCGGATGGTCGACCTGTTCCATGCTTCGCGCGGTTGCGTTTACGACTGCTATCCCTGTGCCGTGCGTTACCTCGGCGGACGGGGATTCCGGCCACGTCCCATCGACCGGGTAGTGGAAGAACTCTCGCAGATATAAAACAACCGCCTTTTTATCGTCGATAACTCCCTTGCACTCGATACCAGTTGGGAAAAGGATCTTTTCCGTGCCATGATCCCATTGAAGAAAAAATGGGTCAGCCATACCATCGAGGATAAGGATGAAGTGCTGGACCTTGCTGCACAAGCTGGTGCATGGTACGTTTACCAGGCGGTATTCGACCGTTCCGATTATATCCGCAATCGCATCAAGCAATACCATGATTATGGAATCGGGGTTGAAGGAACCATTTTGCTCGGACTCGACAACCAGACGGAAGACGATATAAAACGGCTGATCGATTTTCTTCTTGAGATCAATCTCGACCTGGCAGAATTCACAGTCCTTGCTCCTTTCCCGCATACAAAAGCCTACAGCGACCTTTTGAAACAGGGCAGGATCTTTGATCACGACTGGGATCATTACAATGCAGGGAAAGTGGTGTATCATCCCAAACACATGACAGCTGGACGGCTCCAGGAATTGTATCATTATGCCTGGGATACTTTCTACAAGGATGAACCACAGACGCAGAAAATGTTTAACCTGCTTGCTACCGTCATCCAGAGAGAACAGGAAGATGGCACCTACAAGCAAAGACGGCGTGATTTATTAGACCAAAGTTTCGGAAAGAATATCAACGAAGTGGCATAAGAAAATAATCGGACTCACCAACACTTTAGACCAGCAGCTCATCTACAACCAATGGAAATCAATCCGGAATTCAACCGTTACATGGATCGCTATTTCGATTACAAAGGGCAATGGGAAAGTCCATCGAAGTGCGGATTGAAGATCGTTAAAAGGAAAGACGGAAAAACACTGGCCATTGCAACGGAGATTTACCGGCAAAACCCCGGAACACCGGTAACGGAATGGTGTGCACCCCTCGCCAGCCAGATATTATCAGAAGTTGGTGAAAATCCGGAAAATTTTATCTTTGTCGAACATACTCCTGATCTTAAAAGCAAGCTCAGTTTCTACGAGGAAACTTTTGACCTCGTATCTTTTGACTGGGACGGGACCAAATACGAAAATCCTCAATGGAAACGCCTGAGCCGGGAACAAGTCGACAACTTAATGGAAGAATAAAACAGCAAGCATTCTCCGGAAGTAAACTGCTGATACTTCTTCTTCTTCTATTCCTGGCTGGTTTAGCACCTATACTCTATTCCCAACCCATCCTGCGCTCAACCATCCGCGGCACGGTTACTGACAGGTCAACACAGTCGCCACTTGCAGGAGCCACTATAATTTTATTGAATTCAGATCCCCTTATAGGGACGACTACGGATGCGGATGGAAATTTCAAACTATCCAATGTCCCAATTGGGAAAAGACAATTAAAGGTCACTTATGTCGGATACAGTCCTTTTATCACCGATGTGCTAAATGTGAGCAGCGGGAAGGAGACCATGGTTGTGATCCCTTTGGAAGAAACCATGATCACAGGCGCTGAAGTGGAGATCAAAGGGGATTACCGGAAATATGGGGCCATCAACAAGATGGCTATGGTGAGTGTGCGTTCATTCACTGTGGATGAAACCTCACGTTTTGCCGGGAGCTACAATGACCCGGCGAGGATGGCAGCCAATTATGCGGGTGTTACCTCAGGAGTGGATAACCGGAATGATATCATTGTCAGGGGTAACTCCCCGGTGGGGTTGCAATGGCAGATTGACGGAATGGAGATCCCGAATCCGAATCATTTCGCGGCAGTGGGAACCACCGGGGGACCGGTAACGATCCTGAACAATAACCTGCTGACGAATTCCGATTTCTTCACTGGCGCTTTCCCTGCCAGTTACGGAAATGCACTCTCGGGGGTCTTCGACCTGAGGATGCGCATAGGCAACAATGAAAAACATGAATACTGGTTCGGGATCGGATGGAACGGTCTGGAATTCGGATCGGAAGGGCCATTTTCGAAAAAATCACGGGCATCTTATCTCTTCTCCTATCGCTATTCATTGCTGGATGTGCTCAGCCGAACCGGGATCAAGCTGAATGTGGTTCCCTATTACCAGGACCTGAATTTTAAGATTACTGTCCCGACAAAAAAAGCCGGAGTCTTCACGATCGAAGGGATCGGCGGATTGAGTTTTATTCAACTGTTCGACAACAGGAAAAAACAGTCGGAATGGATGTTCCCCGACTACGGCGAAGATCTTTCCAACGGCTCAAACCTGGGAGTGATCGGGATCACAAACCAGGTATTTCCGGATCCTTCCCTCCGCCTGAAAAATCAGATTTATTTTGTTGCCTCTGAAGTCTATACAAAGATCGATTCTTTTTCAAATGTCGCTTCAATACCTTCACCCTGGGCCGGTGAACGTTCATCCGAAAAAAAACTCTCCTATTCCTTCGGTTTGTATAAAAAATTTTCTGTAAAAAATTCGCTGGAAACCGGGATCAATGCAGACTACTTTTCGATGTACTTTGCCGACAGTATGATGAACAAAGGAAAATTCGTTGTGAATACGGATAGCCGGGAAACCCTGTATTTCCTGAAAGGATACCTGCAGTGGCAACACCGTTTTTCTGATCTTTTCAGGATTACGACAGGGTTGTTTGGATCCCGCCTGTTTATGAATTCCACTTGGGCAATGGAGCCAAGAATAGGTTTAGAATGGCTGATAGACAAGGGACATATCCTCCATTTCGGGGCAGGGATGTACAGCCAGATGCAGCCCAGGGTTATCTATTTTATACTTACACATCTTCCGGATTGTTCAACCCGGCAAACCAACCGGAACTTGGATTTCACACGATGCTGGCAGGTCGCAATGGATTATAATTACCTGCTCTCGGAAATCCTTCATTTTAAAACGGAATTATACTACCAGCACCTTTATGACGTTCCCGTTAAACGTTCGATTCCCTCCTATGCACTCAGCAACCAGGGACATGAATTCTTCCTTGACCGGCAATATGCTGACAGCCTGGTGAACCTGGGCAAAGGCGACAATTATGGTGTGGAATTCACCTTCGAACGCTTCTTGTATAAGAATTACTACTTTCTCCTCACCTCTTCCCTGTTCAACTCCACCTATTCCGGATACGACAATACCACTCGGAATTCCGCTTTCAACGTGAATTATGCATTCAATGCCGTGGGAGGATATGAATTTATCATGGGAAAAAGAAAATGGGGCGTGATGTCGTTCGGACTGCGGGCTACGTGGGCCGGAGGGAATCCCTATATTCCTTTTGATGTGAATGCCACTGTCGCAACCGGCGAAGCCGTTCCGGACTGGCAGCATGCTTATCAGTCGCGGTACCCCGATTACAAGCGGCTCTCGGTTCGTTTTGGCATCAAGCGGAACCGTCCGGGTTACAACCTTGAATTCATGCTCGACCTGCAATACCGGACGAATTACACCAATGTTTACCTCCAGCGCATCGATCCGAAGACCGGGGAGATCCGGAACTTTTTCAAAATGGGCTTCTTCCCGATGGCGACATGGAGAGTTCAATTTTAGTTGGAGAGCTGGTGAGTTGGCGTGTTGGCGAGTGGAAAAAATGAATTATATTTGATGCTCTTAATCATCATTTCATGAAAGCAAATAAGGTTTGGATCATCGGTTTGCTAATCACACTGTTCAATCTTTTGTGTGGACAGGCATTTGCCGGGACAGGTGGTGCTAATGACGGGCAGGTCATGCTCCTTGCTATCCTGGCTGTCTTATTGGTGATCTTTGGAATTCTTTATTTTTCCCCCCGCATTGTTCATCGGATCAGGGATCTCTGGAACAAATACCACCACTGCTGAACAGCTGATGAGGTGACGAGCTCACGAGCCGGCGAGTTGGCGAACTAGCGAGCTGGTGAGTTTTTTTCTTTGTGACTTTGTGGCTCTGTGACTTTATACTATTGTGACCTATGTGCCAGTGGTGAAGATGATTTATTTTTGATTCTGTTAAATAGGATGCATGAAAACAAATAAGATTTTATTTCTCGGTTTACTCATCACAATATCTAATCTTCTATGTGGACAAGGATTTAATCCGGGGAAAGAACGTTGGCCGGTAAAGACCAGTGTTACCCATTTCCGTCCTGTAAAAGAGATCAGTCTCCAGGAGCTACTCAATCTTCCGCCACCCATCCGGAAATATTCAAAAAATTCAAGGGAGGAATACCAGAATCAACGATTTCCTGACACAGTCGGCAAACACCACCTGCGGGAAGGAGATATTGTTACCACTTACGGATACATCCTTCTGGCAGCAGTTGAAAAAGACAAAAACGGCGAAGATGGCGATTACCATGTCCAGATACGAACCACCTCAACCTGGGCCGATTCCTGTCTCGTGGTTGAAGCAACCTTTCCTCCCTTTATCGAAGGAAATAAGGCGCTACAGGATTCCTGCCGTAAAGTCCGAGACTTTTTTGATCATCACATCCTCAAAGGTAAGAAGAAAGCCTGTTTCGGAACCGATGACGTTACTGCTCCTTATGTAAAGATCACGGGGCAGCTTTTTTTCGATGCCCACCACATGACTACTTTGCCCCGGGGAAAACAGAACTGCATCACCAAAGAAAAAATGAAATCCTATACCTGCTGGGAAATTCATCCCATCATGGCGATCGGCTTCATCCGGAAAAAATCACGGGAATGATCCGGGAAAAAATATCTCCGCGTAATTTGTAATTTCGCGTGATAAATTCTATTCCATGGCCGATCCAATTGTAATCCGGAAACTCCCACCCGTCTGGTTCATCCGGGCATTGAATTCTTTTCGTTCGGGGCTCCTCCGGCTTCACAGGATGACATTTCCTGCCAATGTGGTGCTGTACGAACGCTTCACATCCTTCTGGGTCCTTCCTGCCATCCGGGTAGCGGCTGAACTGGATATTGCAGGGATCCTGGAGAAAGGACCTCTGTCTGTTGAACAACTTGCAGAACGCACCGGTTCGGACCCGGAAGCGCTTTTCCGCCTGATGCGTGCCCTCGCAAGTGAAAATATTTTTCAAAAAACGAAGAAGGGATTATACAAAAATACTTCCCTCTCAAAAGTCCTTGCCGATGGAAAAGGATCGCTCCGTTATATGTTGATGCAACACTTGGGAACCCTGAACTGGACCGCACTCAATGATCTCTCTTACTCAATTAAAACCGGGAAATCAGCATTTTCAAAAGTCTATGGGATGAAGATCTATGATTACCTGTCGGAACATCCGGAGGAATCAGCACTCTTCGACCGTTCCATGACAAATTTATCCGAGATCTCCATTGAGCCGATACTGAGTGCCATTGATTTCAGCAACTACCCGGTGATTGCTGATATCGGTGGAGGCGAAGGATTATTGCTTTCCAGTATACTTTACAAACATAAAAACTCCAGGGGCATCCTGTTTGATCTTCCGGAGGGATTAAACCATGCGGAAACGATTCTCGGAAAATTTGGTGTTGCCGACAGGGTGCAGGTGATCCAGGGGAGTTTTTTCAACACTGCGCCTGCAGGAGCTGATGTATATCTATTAAAGAATGTTTTACACAACTGGAGCAATGAGGAGAGCGTCAATATCCTCAATAATATCAGTAATGTCCTGCCACCCCATGGTAAGATCCTGATCCTCGAAATGATCATCGACGAAGAAAACAATGCTTCATTTGGTAAGCTGATCGACCTGCAGATGATGGTTTTCATGGAAGAAGGAAAAGAACGGACCCGTATGGAATTCGAGTCACTCCTTCACCAGGCCGGGCTCAGGCTTAACAGGGTTATTCCTACCATTGCACCAATCAGTATCATTGAAGCGGTTCTCAGCTGATGAGCTGATGAGTTAGCGAGCTGGTGAGCTGGCGAGTTTTTTCTACCTTTGCATTATGCATCGACTTTTATCCGCCTTCAGGAAAGAATTTCTCATCCTCATCCGCGACATTCCGGGGCTGGCGATCCTCTTCATCATGCCGGTATTGCTGATCATGATCGTTACCCTTGCCCAGCAGAATGCACTGAAATCATCCAAAGAATCAAAAACAGATATCCTTTTCATCGATCATGCCCATTCGGCATTTTCCAAACTCCTGCAGCAAAACCTCGACAGTTCCGGGCTTTACCGGTTGATTTCCAACCATGCCGGAGTTCCGATGAGTGAGGAAATGGCCCGCCAAAAGATCGGAGATGGAGATTATCCTGTCGGCATCGTGATCGCGACAAATGATACCGCTATCAGGCTGCTTGTCGATCCCAGCCTTCAATCATCCTATAAAAATACATTGACCGGGTCGTTGACCTATTTTATCAAAGGCACCCAAAGCCGGATCGCGATCGAAAACCTGTTGAAAACCCTGGCGCCTGCCATGGCTTCGGGTATCGACGGGCTGATCGAAACAAACATGAAGAATATGCCGCCGGTTACGGAGATCTATGCCACGAAAGAGCATGCTTCGATCAAGCCTTCCATTATTCAGAACAATGTTCCGGGATTCATTCTCTTCGCCATGTTCTTCATCGTGATCCCCTTGTCGGGAAGCATGGTAACCGAAAAAAATGAAGGTTCCTTTAGCCGTTTGCGGACCTTGCCGGTGAAGGTTATCGTCCTTCTTACTTCGAAAGTTTTGTTGTTTCTGGGTGTCTGCCTCCTCCAGTTCTTCCTGATGCTGCTGGTCGGCACCTGGATATTGCCAGTATTCTTCGGAATGCCTGCCCTGCAACTCGGATCGCATTACGGCGTCATTTTCCTTGCAACAGTCTGCGCAGCGCTTGCAGCTACCGGTTTCGGACTTGTGGTTGGTGCATTTGCTACCTCCCAGGGACAAGCCGCCCTCTTCGGATCGGTGATGGTTGTCATCCTGGGCGTGATCAGCGGCACCTTTCTCCCGGTTTACCTCATGCCAAAGACGATCCAAGCCATGAGTCTCATCTCCCCGATCCGATGGGGCATCGACAATTACCTTGATATTTTTATCCGGGAAGGTACGCTGGGCAGTATTTTCCCGAATATTTTAAAGCTCCTTGCATTTTTTGTTTTTGCTATGATCGTTTCCATTGTTATTTTTGCAAGACGGAAGTAAGTTCCTAATCCGGATTTGGCATCGCCCCATGAAAGAAAAAGACGGTTTTATTGATTGCCCTCAGCAACAGGTGATCCTTTATGTGGAGAAGGAGGATGGGAAATATGAACCTATGCAGACGGGTTCCTACATCACCAAAAACTTCCTGGATGACTATGAACTAAAACGCCGCCACCTGGAGGAATCACTTAAGAAACAGGTTCTGTCAGGTGAGGTTAGCCCCATCTATTACTACATGGTACTGGAAGATCTTACCATCAGCGAACTCGCGGCCCGGGCAGGGATCCGGAAAGGAAAGGTGAAAAAGCATCTTGAAGCTACCAATTTCAATGCAATTCCGCAGGAAACCCTTCAGGTTTATGCCGATGTGTTCAACATTACAATCGCTGATATGCTAAAACTCCTCGTTGCAAATGCTGATGATTCTGTTAATACAAATACCGGTTCCTGATGAGCACGATTCCGTACAAGCATAAAATGGCGGCGCATTGTGAATCTGGGGCGGTAACTTCCCTTCTGAACAATGCCGGCCTCGACATTACTGAACCCCTCGTTTTCGGCATCTCCAGCGGAATTTTTTTCGGCTACTTTCATAAGATGAAATCCTTCGCATTTCCGACCTTCATAGTCAGGAACAAACCCGGATCCATACGCAACAACTTGGCAAAAAGGCTGGGGATAAAATTTCATACAGAAAAATTCCGTACTCCGGATGAAGGAATGAAGCGACTGGACGAAATGCTCGAAAAAAATATTCCTATTGCCGTCCAGGTAGATTTCTTCTATATGGACTACCTTCCCGAATGGGAAAGAGTTCATATCAATGTTCATTTTATCGTAGTGATTGGAAAATCCGGATCGAAGTACATCATCTCCGACAGTTATTTTCCGAACCTTGTGGAACTGGAGTCGACCTCCCTGCGAAAAGCCCGTTTCGCCGGCGGTAGCATGTCGCCGAAAGGATTCCTCTTCTATCCGGAATACATTCCGAAAGACATCGATTATCGTAAAGCTATTCTAAAAGGGACAAAGAAAGCCTGTTTCAATATGCTGAAGATTCCGCTGCCTTTTATTGGCATCAAAGGCATCCGAATGTTTGCAAAAAAGATCGTGGAATGGCCTTCTTTCGCCAGGGATACGGAACATCTTTCCCATGAGATAATGAAGATCAACATACTCCTGGAAGACCAGGGCACGGGAGGAGCAGGATTCCGGTTCATGTATGCCAGCTTTCTCCAGCAGGCATCTGCAATTCTGGACAAACCGGAATGGAGCGAACTATCGAAAGAAATGATGGAGATTGGTGATGGCTGGAGGGAAATATCCCTGTTTGCCGCACGGATCGGGAAAAACCGTGAACTCGGGCCTGACCGGTTGAAAGAACTGGGAACCTTGCTCACCGGGCGTGCTGAAGTGGAAGAACATTTTTTCCGGCGCCTGAAAACTTCAATATAACTAAGCTACACTTATGACAAAGGAACCGTCACCAGAATTGAAACTAGAGATCAAGAAAATGATCATGGAGACCTTAAATATCACGGATGTTAAACCTGAGGATGTGGATGATGAAAAACCCCTGTTCGGCAGCGACAATGCACTCACACTGGATTCGGTCGACGCCATCGAGATCATCATGGCGCTGCAACGCTCTTACGGTGTCCGTATCGCTGATCAGAGCTTAGCCCGGTATGTAATCCGTTCGGTCAACAGCATTGCAGAGTTCATCCTCACAGAGCAGGAAAAGAATAACCTGTAAATCCCGGAAAATTGAAAAACTACCTGACCGCCGGCATTGGATTCAGTCGACTGGTCCGGCTTGCCCGTAAAAATTCAATCTCCTGCCATCCAAAATACCTCCTGCGTTTTTTGTTTCTTGCACAAAGCGCACTTTGGTCTGACCTGTTTTCATGGATCGAACGGAAACGCTATGGAAAAAAGATCGCATCCACGCCAGTTCCGGAAGATCCTATCTTTATCATCGGACACTGGCGTACCGGTACAACCTTGCTGCACCAGCTGTTAAACCTCGATCAGAATCTCGCAGCCCCTACCCTCTTCCAGGTTGCAGAACCCGATTGCTTTATCTGTTCATACCGGTATTACCTGCCTGTTTTTTCAACCCTGGTTGCTGAGAACAGGCCGATGGATAATGTCAAAATCGGGATGAATGAACCCCAGGAGGATGAGTATGCCATCTACCGGATCACCGATTTTTCCCCGATCGAAAGGCTGGTATTCCCGAAAAATTCAAACTATTTTCTTCTGGATTATCCGTCCTTCCTGCCCGGGAATGAAAAGGAGAGAAAAGAATGGGAGGAGCAGTTGCGTTCTTATTTCCGGAAACTCCATTTTTTCCATGGGAAAACGATCGTTTCAAAAAATCCATTCAACTCACTGCGGATAAAAGAACTTGCTGCCTTGTTTCCGAAAGCGCGGTTCATCCACATTGTCAGGCATCCTTATGAAGTCATCCCATCTACCGTCAATATGTGGAAGATTGTCATGGATCAGAACAAGTTGAACCGTAAAGGATCCGATCCCGGAATCAGAGAAGTGGCGGAAGGTCTCAACAAAGTGCTGACGACTATAAAAAGAGATTCGACTGTCATCCCGGAGGAAAATTTTTATGAGATGAAATTTGAAGACCTTGAGGCTGATCCCGTTGCTGAGGTCAGGAAAATATATTCCAGGTTTCATATGCCCTTTGATGGTGCATTAAGCCACAACATTGAGTCCTTCATGGATAGCCTTAAAAACTACAGGAAGAATGAGTTTCATCTGGCGGATGAGGAAAAAGAACTGATCCGTAAACAGCTTAGCCAATATATGCAAATTTTTAATTATCGATAACGGTTCCGTTTTTTCTTTATATTTGAAGATCATTTAGGAAGACATTTTAATTCCTTTCCCCTATGAAAAAATATTTACTAACAGCACTTTTGATCACCATCTTTTCCTTCCAATATAATTTCGGTGAGACCGCTTATAATAATTTTAATAGCGACAATCCCATGCATCAGATTGAGAATAATACCTACAGGATCCTGATCGGATTTAAATTTTAGCTAAAACTATTGATGAACTGAATGAACCCATCTCCTTTTTGTCCTGATATTGAGAGAAGCCCGGTTGAAGAGATCAGAAAATTCCAGGAAACAAAGCTTCAGCAGCAATTACTTTACCTGAAAGATAAATCGAGATTTTATTCGGATCATTTTCTCAGGCACAGGATCGACATCAGCCGGATCAAAAGCCTTGATGACCTTGTGCATATCCCGCCCACCACCAAAGAAGACCTTCAGGAACGGAACGATGATTTCATCAGTGTTCCGAAACATTCCATCATCGATTACATCACCACTTCCGGCACGCTGGGCGACCCGGTGACCTTTGCCATGACGGACAAAGACCTGGATCGGCTGGCCTACAATGAGGCCATCTCTTTTACCTGTGCTGACGGTTCGGCGGCCGATATTTACCAGCTCATGACCACCATCGACAGGCGATTCATGGCTGGTCTTGCTTATTTCATGGGAATCCGCCGGATGGGCGCCGGGGTGGTCAGGGTTGGGAATGGGATCCCGGAATTCCAATGGGATA
>Ga0209746_1000518_pt1 | contig 19738 bp, 17 predicted proteins | sample BarGraNGADG00211_3_FD_184496 | JGI IMG/M metagenome (GOLD analysis project Ga0209746, IMG submission 184496) | Arctic peat soil microbial communities from Barrow, Alaska - Barrow Graham LP Ref core NGADG0011-211 (SPAdes) (version 2) | ecosystem: Environmental > Terrestrial > Soil > Wetlands >... | reverse complement strand
AAAAGACGAGCCAAAATCTGGTACGAAGGAAGAACCTCAAACAGAAGCGAAAGATGTGAATCATGTAACTTTTTGAAGCGAATATGTAACTATCCAAACCAATAAAGGACTCAGCTTTGTATAGTGAATTTTATTCACAATTTTAATTAGAAACCAGAAGGATTATGGAATACTATTTTAGCAAAACAATTACCGAAAGTTTCGATAACGCAGTCCAAAAAGTTACAGAAGCTCTGAAAGTTGAAGGCTTTGGCATATTGACAGAAATTGATATAAAAGCTACATTAAAGAAAAAACTTGATGTGGACTTTTATAACTATAAAATTCTGGGCGCCTGCAATCCGCCATTTGCTTACAAAGCCTTACTGGCAGAGGACAAAATCGGAACCATGCTGCCTTGTAATGTCATTGTTCAGGAAAAAGTAGCCGGCCAGGTGGAGGTTTCCGCTATTGATCCTTCGGTCTCCATGCTATCAATAGAAAATAAAGATTTGCAAGCTATTGCCGCTGAAATAAGAACCAGGCTGAAAAAAGTAATTAAGCATTTGTAGAGTTAAATTACTGGGAAACAAAGAAGGATTTTAAAAATATGATGATGAAAAATATTAATCAAATGTCCAGGTTCATAAATTTTTCTTTGTGTTTATTTTTTATTCTCGGCGTTAGCATATTTTCCGCATACTGTTAGTAATAGGCATTGTATTTATTGCCATTGATAAAGTTATCATTAAATTTTAAAAAATGTATTATGATGAACGGAATACATAATGGTTGGGGAATGGGATATGGCTGGATTTTAGGCTTTATCGTTATTGTGGTTCTTATCTGGGTGATAGTTAAAGTTGTGAATCAAAACAACAAACCAGGGTAAGTTGTCCAAATCTTTATAATCAAATCCATTCAATTATTATTATATACCCTAAACATGGTACTAATATACCATAAGAGTGGTATTGTCTTAACTCCAATTATACCAAATCTTTGTACCATAAAATTAAATGTCATTCTCTTAATATGGCGCTAATGTAGTTGTGGAGTCTGCTGCCAAATTTATCGGCGGAAACTACACAAGCATAGGTTATGTTATGGTTGACTTAAGTAATTTTAACCGGGGTAATGGTAAATTTAATAGTTAAGTTATGCTGAATAATTCATTCGTAAATAGTAATATCCTTGAAACAATAGGAAATACCCCAATGGTAGAACTCCGAAAACAGGATACAGGTTTATGCCGGTTGTTTGTCAAGCTTGAAAATCAGAATCCGGGTGGTTCTATCAAAGACCGGATAGCGATATCAATGATAAATGATGCTGAACTCAGTGGTAAACTTAAACCTGGTGGAGTTATCATTGAAGCTACTGCCGGGAACACGGGTATTGGATTAGCATTAGTAGCCCGGATAAAAGGATATAAAGTAATTCTGGTGATTCCGGATAAAATGAGTCAGGAGAAAATAAACCTTCTGCGAACTATGGGCGCTGAAGTAATTCTGACCCGTTCTGATGTAAATAAAGGTCATCCGGAATATTATCAGGATATGGCCGTGAGAATTGCCGGTGAAACCCCAAATTCTTTTTATACTAATCAATTTGGAAATCTCGCCAATCCATTGGCTCATGAAACAACAACCGGACCGGAAATTTTCAAACAGTTAGATGGTAAAGTTGATGCAGTGGTTTGTGGAATAGGGTCGTCAGGTACACTTACCGGTCTGACTCATTATTTTCAGAAGGTTAAACCTGATGTCGAGATGGTAGTTGCAGATCCTCAAGGTTCTGTTATAAAAGACTTTGTAACGAATGGAGCTTTTAGCGGAGCTGGTTCGTGGTTTGTTGAGGGCATTGGGGAGGACTTCATTCCTCCGATAGCTGATTTCTCACTAACAAAAAAAGCGTATACAATAAGCGATGAAGAGAGTTTCATAATGGCGCATAAAGTACTTCGTGAAGAAGGAATACTTGCAGGATCTTCTTCCGGAACTCTTATTGCTGCTGCTTTAAAATATTGCAAAGAACAACTTCAACCCAAAAATGTAGTGACGTTTGTATGCGATAGCGGTAATAAATACCTGACAAAAATGTTCAACGAATTCTGGTTGCGCGATAATGGGTTTTCAAAACATATCCAAAATGGTAATCTTAAAGACATTGTTACACGCAGGTTTTCCGATAGCGAAGTTATCTGTTTGAAACCGGATGATCTGATAAAAAATGCATATCAAAAAATGAAATTATATGATATTTCGCAGCTTCCTGTTATCCATGGAACGTCAGTTGTAGGCATTATTGATGAATCGGATCTATTAGAAGCGCTGGTTTCTAAACCAGATCCTTTTTGCTCTCAGGTAAAGAATATTATGGCCACCAACCTTGTGACCTTATCTCCAAACGATAAAATTTCAGATGTCAGAGATATCCTTTCATCGGGAATGGTCCCTATTATTGTAGATAAGGGCAGGTTCATAGGACTGATCACAAAAATTGATTTGATAAATTACTTAAACAAAAATAAAATTTTCCAGGAATGAAATTTAATACAAAAACCATTCATGCAGGACAAATGCCTGACAAAGCAACCGGCGCCGTTGTTATACCTATTTATCAGACTTCGACCTATAAGATGGATGAAATAAATGTACACAAAGGATACGACTATTCACGATCCGGAAATCCGACACGCAACTCTTTGGAAGAATGTCTTGCCTCCCTTGAAAATGGCAGATTTGCACTAGCCTTCTCATCAGGATTAGCAGCTGAACATGCCGTTCTTTCAACGCTTAAACCCGGGGACCATATTATTGCTGCCGAAGATATGTACGGCGGTACTTATAGGTTGTTTGAGGAGGTTTTTAAACCTTACGGCATTCAGTTCAGTTATGTAGGAGGCAATACAATAGATTTTGAGAAAGCAATTAAGCAGGCAACTAAAATATTCTGGATTGAATCTCCAACAAATCCACTATTACGTATTATTGATATTGCGAAGGTGTCAGCAATTGCGCACAAGAATAACATTAAGGTTGTTGTTGATAATACGTTTGCCTCACCCTATTTTCAACAACCTTTGCTTTTAGGCGCAGATCTGGTTATACACAGTACGACAAAATACATTGGTGGCCATTCGGATTTAATAGGGGGTGCGTTAATTGTTAATGATGAAGAATGGTATACCAGATTAAAATTCCTGCAAAATGCTATCGGGGCCGTTCCTGGTGCATTTGACTGTTGGTTGACGCTGAGAGGTATAAAAACCCTTTCGGTAAGGATGAAAAAACATGAAGAAAATGCTCTCCAAATAGCCTATTTTCTTGAAAGTCATCCGAAGATAAATAAGGTTTATTACCCGGGATTACCATCCGATCCATTCCATAATCTTGCAAAACAACAAATGACAGGATTTAGTGGAATGATTTCTTTTAAATTAGATAAAGGTGATAAGAAAGCTGCAAACTCATTTTTTAAGAAATTAAAGATAATATCTCTTGCAGAAAGTCTGGGTGGTGTCGAATCATTGATCTGCTATCCCTCAGCAATGACACACGCCTCAATACCAGAAGCACAAAGAAACGCAATTGGAGTTACAAAAGATCTTATCAGGCTTTCTGTAGGAATTGAAGACGCTGAAGATTTGATCGAGGACCTTTCCCAGGCAATAAATTATTAACCACTTAATTATTCATTTTAAATTAATAAATTATGGCAGATTTGAATTTTTCTATTAAAGGAGTTAGTGAAAATCCCACTAAATTTGTAGCAGAAGCTCGTAGCTTTAAAATTGTTATTGATGAACCTCAAACATTAGGTGGAACAAATCATGGTGCAAACCCCGTAGAATATTTATTGGCGAGCTACGCAGGTTGTTTAAATGTTATGGGACATCTGATTGCAGATGAGTTAGGATTTAAGTTAGATAAACTTGAAATTGAAGTCAATGGAAACTTAAACCCAGACAGGCTATTTGGGAAATCATTCACAGAACGAGCTGGGTTTAAAAATATTCAGGTAATGTTAAAACCCTATGCTGAGGTCACCCCCGAATTGTTAAAAAGTTGGATTAAAATAGTTAAGAATCGTTGCCCGATAAATGATAATTTGCAAAATTTAACTTCAATTGAAATTGAGGTTTTAAAAAACTAACGAAAATTAAATTTTAAAAAATCTCAGGCAGAAGATCCAAATTTCCCCACCTGGTAAAGCTGATCATTTTTACTCTTATATTTGCAATTGAAATATTTTTGCGTGTAGCGAATTATAATTTAATTGGCACGAACGAATCCATGTCCCGTCAGGGACGCAATAGTAAACAAATAAGTCATAACAATTATATTATGGAAGAAAAACTAATCCTTCTAAAAACCAGGCTCAAAGAAGCTAATAGCGCTGTAATAGCCTTTTCTGGCGGAGTTGACAGTACTTTTCTTGCCAGAATTGCAAAAGATGTTTATGGTGATAACCTTTTATTGGTCACAGCTACTTCAAGTACTTATCCCTTTTATGAACTTGAAGAAGCAAAATCACTTGCAAACTTACTGGGAATAAAGCATAAGATTATTGTTTCAGAGGAGATCGATATTCCCGGATATTCAGATAATCCTCCTGACAGATGCTATTATTGCAAGAGTGAGCTGTTTGGGAAAATAAAATATATTGCTTCCCAGGAAGGCTACGAAGCAGTTTTTGACGGCAGTAACGCAGATGACCTGAAAGACTTCCGTCCGGGGATGAAAGCAAAGCTTGAGAAAGGTGTTATTTCTCCGCTGGCAGATTCGGGATTTACAAAAAACGATATCAGGCATTTCTCAGCAATATTGAATCTGCCAACTGCCACGAAACAATCTTATGCATGCCTTGCCTCACGATTCCCTTATGGTGAAAAGATTACTAAAATCAAACTCGACAGACTCGCGATAGCAGAATTTGAGGTCAGGAAACTTGGGTTCACTCAGTTCAGGATAAGGAGCCATGAGAATCTTGCGCGGTTTGAATTTATTCCAGCTGAAATGGATAAAGCCTGGGGTATAAAAAGTATACTGGCAGAAATTTGTCAGAAATCAGGTTTCAACTACATCACAATTGACTTAAGCGGGTACAGAACAGGCTCAATGAATGAAGTCTTATCGGAGTCTGAGAAAAAAGATTATCAGAAACCCCATATAAAGTAATCATTCAACAAACTATTAAAGGATGCGTTGTAATACTTCGTTAACCGAAGATGAGAAAATCAGATACAGCAGACAAATACGTCTGGTTGAAGTAGGTAAAGAAGGTCAGGAGAAAATAAAAGGATCATCTGTATTGGTTGTCGGTGCCGGTGCTCTGGGTTGTCCTGTGCTTCAATATCTGACTGCAGCCGGAGTCGGTACGCTGGGTATCGTGGATAATGACTGGGTAGATGAGACCAATTTAAACCGGCAGGTATTATATTCTTTAAAGGATATAGGCAAGCCTAAGCCTCTGGCAGCCAGAGAAAGACTTAAACTTCTGAATCCCGAAGTTACTTTCAACATGCATTTTATCAGGCTGGATAAACAATCTGCTTTGAAAATTATCTCTCCGTATGATATAATCGTTGACTGCACTGATAATTTTGCTTCACGTTATCTGATCAATGATGCGTGTGTCATACTGAATAAACCATTAGTCTATGGCGCAATCCATAAATTTTCCGGGCAATTGATGGTGCTCAATTACAAAAATGGGCCTACACTCAGATGTATATACCCTGAAGCTCCTCATCCTCTCGAGGTTCCTTCTTGCGAAGAATTTGGGGTAATTGGTTCTATTCCGGGTATGATAGGTTCATTACAGGCAACAGAAGTTTTCAAAATTATACTTGGACTTGATGGAGTTCTGTCGGGGAAAATCTTTATGATTGATACATTGAATTTTAATTCCCTGATTTCAACATTTGAAAGAAATCCTGTTTTATCTGAAATTACAGAACTTGGAGAATATGAAGATAATAGCTTATGTGATAATAAGTCAGTTAAGGATATTTCTGCTGAAACGCTAGTGAAAATGCTTTCAAAAAACCCGGGAATCCTTGTAATTGATCTGAGAGACAAGGAAGATAATGATGACATCGGGTTTAAAACAATTGCGATACCCCATTATGACGTAAGCAGAAGGGTCAAACTTTTTTCCGGTAAAGATGCGGTTGTTTTTTATTGTAGTTAAGGTAACAGAAGCATAACAGTAATTAACTACCTTCAGAAAGTACATAAGATGGAGAATCTGTTTAACCTTGTTATATAATATCTCTCTTAACTATTCCTGGTTTTGTATAGCCTTATGGAATGATAATTGAAAAATTCCGAAATGAATGTGAATGAAACTCCCATCCAGGTGCTGATTGCAGACAGCCAATTCTTAATTACCGAATCGCTGAAGTTCATTCTTCAAAGCGAGGGACGTTTTAATGTCAACAAAGTTGTTACGGAAAAGAGTGAGCTTATAAAGGCACTGAAAACGGAAAATATATCCTTGTTAATACTTGACCACCTGATGATTGATATTTCCGGAATTTCTGAATTGAAGGAGATTAAAATCAGTTTTCCCCATCTTAAAATGTTAGTTATTTCTAATAGCATAAGTAAGGCTGATCTTCATGAATTGAATTCAGCCGGCATAAATGATATTATCTTAAAAACAGCTGATAAGGAAGAATTAATTGAAGCAATAGATTCAACACTTAAAGGGAAAAAATATTATTCAAATGAATTGCTCGATTTATTATTTGAAGTTAATGAAAAGAAGAGCCCCATTGAGGGTATCGGCCAATTGACAATTTCTGAAATTGAAATCGTAAGACTGATCTCTGACGGACTGACTACAAAAGAAATTGCTTCACGTAAGTTTATCAGTTTCCACACAGTAATAACCCACCGTAAAAATATTTTCAGAAAGCTGGGTGTTACAAGCATCTCCGAATTGATTATGTATTCTATCAAGGCAGGTTGGATAGATACTATTGAATACCATATTTAGTCGTTCTACCATATTTATGGTATATGAAAAATGCCATAAACAGGGGATTTTTTACATCGATTTAAGGTTCAATCTTTGTATCTGAATAAGTTAAATATTATGGCACAGGAAAATTTACATTTTGACACACTGCAGTTACACGCAGGTCAGGTTGTTGACCCAACGACCAATTCGCGAGCAGTTCCGATTTATCAGACTACATCGTATGTTTTTAATAATTCCGAACATGCAGCCAATCTGTTTGGTCTGAAAGAATTTGGAAATATTTATACCAGACTAATGAATCCGACCACAGATGTTTTTGAGAAGCGGATCGCTGCTCTTGAAGGAGGAGTGGCAGCTCTGGCAACAGCATCAGGTCAGGCTGCCCAGTTTATAGCTCTAACCAATATTCTGCAGACGGGAGACAACCTGGTTTCCACATCATATCTTTATGGCGGGACATATAACCAGTTCAAGGTTCAGTTTAAAAGACTTGGCATCGGTGTAAAATTTGTTGACGGCGATAAACCAGCTGATTTTGAAAAGCTGATCGATACTAATACGAAAGCCATTTATCTTGAGACAATCGGAAATCCAAGATTTAATATCCCTGATTTTGATGCAATATCTGCCATCGCAAAAAAACATGATATCCCACTGGTTGTCGACAATACATTTGGGGCTGCAGGGTATTTATTCCGCCCATTTGAACATGGGGCCAATATTGTAGTTGAATCGGCCACAAAATGGATTGGGGGTCATGGTACAAGTATTGGAGGTGTAATAGTTGACGGCGGAAATTTTAACTGGGCGAATGGGAAGTTCCCTCAATTTACTGAACCCTCTGAAGGTTATCACGGTCTTAAATTCTGGGATGTGTTTGGTACGCCGGGCCCATTCGGAAATATCGCATTTATTATTCGGGCACGTGTTGAAGGTTTACGCGACTATGGATCGACTCTGAGTCCGTTCAATGCATTTCTTCTTCTGCTTGGACTTGAAACGTTATCACTCAGGGTACAGAAACATGTTGACAATGCTCTGGAGTTGGCACATTGGCTTTCGAAACATCCTAAAATAGAATATGTTGATTATCCGGGATTGCCCGGCAGTCCTTATCACGAATTAGGTAAAAAATACCTGAAACATGGTTTTGGTGGTGTTCTTGCGTTCAAAGTTAAAGCCGGAAAAGAGGCAGCTGATAAACTGGTAAACAATCTAAAACTTATCAGTCACCTCGCAAATGTGGGTGATGCTAAAACTTTGATTATTCACCCTGCTTCAACTACCCACTCACAACTGTCCGAAAAAGAACAACTAAGTTCAGGTGTTGTACCCGGGGTGCTGAGACTATCTGTAGGTATTGAAAATATCGTAGATATTAAAAACGATATCGAGCAGGCAATTAATATAGTATAGATGATTTTGGTAAAAATAAATTATATAACTTGTAAGATAGTAAATTAATATACAACACTTTTTGAAGTTAAGTGTTGTACATTTACAGAACAAAACAAAACAAAACGAAACAAGATAATAATTTATACAGATGGCTGATTATACGATACCTGATAAAAAAGCAGTGGAGAAAACAATCAAGTCGATTTTCAGACTTCTTTTTCCATCTACTAATTCCTATTCAGACTCAGAAAATGAGAATAGTCTCAATTATTCACAGATTCTATTACTCGGATTATTAATCGGCTTGACTAATGAAAAAGAGAAGATTGCAAATAATTTTTTTGAAAATCTTGAAAATATAAAAAAGACACTGCTTAAAGACGCAGAATTTATTCTTGAATCTGATCCGGCAGCAAAACAACTTATCGAGGTTATTGCTATTTATCCGGGTTTCTTTGCAATATTTTGTTACCGTGTTGCACATTCCCTGGCAAAGTTATCGGTTCCTCTGCTTCCAAGAATGATAACAGAATATTCTCATAAAGTTACAGGGATTGATATTCACCCTTTGGCTGAAATTGGTAGTCCTTTTTCCATTGATCATGGTACAGGTATTGTAATTGGAGAAACTGCATTGATTGGAAATAATGTAAAACTATACCAGGGAGTTACACTTGGCGCCCTGAGTGTGGATAAGAGTAAAGCGTCAAAAAAAAGACACCCCACAATTGAAGATAATGTTGTTCTGTATTCCGGTTGTACAATTCTGGGTGGAGAGACAGTTGTTGGCAGGAACAGTGTTATCGGTGGTAATGTGTGGCTTACAGAGAGTATTGCACCTTTTTCAGTGGTTTATCATAAAAGCGAAATAATAGTGAGAAACCAGACTGGTTTTCAGGAACCTATTAACTTTATTATCTGAACAAACTTTTACAAAACTATAACATCATGAAACTAAATTCAATTCTCGAATCAATAGGTAACACACCTCATTTGAAAATCAACCGGCTTTTTGATCCGCATTATTCAGTTTGGATCAAACTTGAGAGAAATAACCCTGGTGCAAGTATAAAGGACCGTATTGCATTGTCAATGATAGAGGATGCAGAAAAAAAGGGAATATTAAAACCCAACAGTGTAATTATTGAGCCAACATCGGGGAATACTGGTATTGGTCTGGGTATTGTGGCAGCAGTGAAAGGCTACAGACTTATACTTGTTATGCCCGAATCAATGTCGCTTGAAAGAAGAAAAATAATGAGCGCCTACGGTGCGGAGTTTGTTCTGACTCCTCGTGAAAAAGGAATGAAAGGCGCCATAGAACGCGCCAAAGAGTTAGTATCCGAAACACCTGAGTCATGGATGCCGATGCAATTCGACAATCCCTCTAATACCAATATTCATAAGACTGCTACAGCACAGGAGATCCTCAATGATTTTCCTGATGGCCTCGATTATCTGATTACCGGCGTAGGTACCGGTGGACATATAACCGGGTGTGCTGAGGTATTAAAAAAAGCATTCCCAAAACTGAAAGTATATGCAGTTGAACCGGATTTATCTCCGGTATTGAGCGGTGGTTCCCCGGGGCCTCATCCATTACAGGGAATTGGCGCAGGTTTTATACCTTCAATTTTAAAAACTGATCTGCTTGATGGGATAATCAGAGTAACCAAAGAAGAGGCATTTACGTTTACAAAAAGAGCAGCAAAAGAAGAGGGATTATTTATTGGAATATCTTCAGGAGCATCATTAGCAGCAGTTAATCAAAAGCTCAATGAATTTCCTAAAGGATCAAGAATACTTACTTTCTGCTATGATACAGGGGAAAGATATCTCTCAATCGAAGGATTATTCTGACAATACATTTAAGGTTGGGGGCTGAGTTCATTGTACCTGCATTGGATTATTCTTCAAACAGATAGAGCTGCCTGTCTTCACAATCGTCAGTTTCCAGATTGGAGATACTCAATCCCAATAGTCTGATCCGTGATCCTTCGAGCTTAAGTGATTTACGGATTCCTGAAACTTCTTTGTGCAGCGTATCAAAATCCCGGATATAATTCAGGAGTGTTTTACTCCGTGTGATCTGTCTGAAATCAGAAAACTTTATCTTTAGGGTGATCGTTCTTCCGGTAGTTTCAGAATGTTCAAGCCTCACCATCAATTCTTTTTCAAGTTTATATAATTCTGCAATAACTTCAAAACGTGTTATAAGATCTTTTTCATAAGTAAGTTCAGTTCCAACAGATTTACGTTCCTGGTCCGGCTCCACAGGACGTTCATCTATACCTCTCACAATATCAAAGAAGAAGATTCCTGCTTTGCCAAAATTTCTGACCAGCGAAACAAGGTCCCATTTCTTAAGATCAGCACCAGTGTGAATTCCAAGTTTATGCATCTTTTGTGCAGTCACCTTACCTATTCCATAAAACTTTTCTACAACCAAATCTTCAATAAACTTTTCAGCATCTTCAGGCCGGATCAGGAATAGACCATCAGGTTTATTAATTTCAGAGGCTATCTTTGCAAGAAATTTGTTCACTGAAATCCCGGCAGAAGCCGTTAAACCAGTTCTGGATTTTATTTCACTTCTGATTTTCCGGGCTATGACGGTAGCGGAACCGATATTTTTTTTATCAATTGTGACATCCAGAAAAGCCTCATCAATTGAAAGTGGTTCAATCAGGTCGGTATACTCTCTGAATATCTCCAGAATATTTGCAGAAACCTCCGTATATCTGGTGAAATTATGCTTTACAAATATAAGATCAGGACATAACCTTCTGGCAATTACTGAAGGCATGGCTGATCTGACACCAAACTTTCTTGCTTCGTAACTCGCTGCAGCTACGACACTACGCTCTCCACTTCCACCGACAGCAACAGGTTTACCTCTCAGCTCCGGATTGTCGAGCTGCTCGACAGATGCAAAAAACGCATCCATATCGATGTGAATAATCTTCCTCATAAAAATATGTCTGGCGACTGGATCACTTTAGTCACTTTAGTCACTCCAGGCACTTTAGTCACTTTAGTCACTTCTTTTAAACTTCAAACAAATCTAATAAGAAAATCCTTTGAATATTGACCAACAATGACCATTATTGCATGATTTTTAATATTGAACATTTTGGAGACAAGGTCAGTCAGGAAAGGAAGGTTCTTTGCTCTAATTCTATTTCAACATAGACTTTGGGGATCCATCATACTACCCTATATCATTCAAAAGGAGACAGACAGAGGTTATTATAAATTATCAGAGTGCCTCTCTCCTTTTCCCAACATTGACACATTAGGTACACTTACATCAGAAGAACGCGAAGTAGTTAAAATTATTAACGAATATACCGACAGGATTCTGTTCAAACTGTTTTCCAAAGATAAATCAGTAAAGGAATTTCTTGAAAAGATAACGCCTGAAAAGCAGGAATGCTTTATAAGACCATATATTGAAAGAAGGCTTTACAAATGCTTCACAATCGCACGGGACGAAAATATTCCGCTATATTTTCAGAAGACAAAAGCAGAAACGTTACATACTGAGGATCAGCTTTTTCTGTGCGAAGATAATGCCGAACCTGTTTTCAGATTTATTAGAAATGAGGAACAAAGCGCCTATAATCTTAGTCTCGAATCAGCTGGCAAACTCATTGACATGAGGAAGAATTCAGTCGATATTATATGTATGGCCCCTTGCCTGATCAGAGATGACCATAGGATATTATTTGTTTCAGATGTGGCGGGTTCCAAGCTGAAACCTTTCCTCACTAAAGAAAATATTCTGATTCCAAAAAAAGCTGAATTAAAATACTTCAGCGGTTTTGTACTTAATACAATAAATAGTTTTAAAGTTGAGGGCTCCGGTTTTGAAATTATTGAATTCACTCCTGAAAAAGAGGCCATTCTTGAGCTTGGAGCCGGACTTAATGGGAACCCTGTAATGATACTGAAATATAATTACCAGGGGAATAAAATTTATTCAAATGAACCCTCTATCTCCTTCACATTATTTGAAAAAAAAGAAGAGAATTTCATATTCAGGAAATATCATCGTGATTTTGATTGGGAAAAACAATGTCGTGAAACCCTGGGAGAGCTTGGTTTCTTTTCTGATGATGATATTAATTTTTTTCCTGTTTCAACAAACAGCAAACACAAAGATGAGCTGTATGCAATAATAGAAATTGTCAATCGTAATTATTCTGAAATTACTGACTATGGTTTTGTTCTGACATCTAAGCTTGATCTTAATTACAACTTAAAACCTGTTGAAATTGAGATTAGCAGCGAGATCATAAACGATTGGTTTGACCTTAAGGCAATTGTTAAGGTCGGGGAATATAGGATTCCGTTCGTCCGATTCAGAAAAAATATTCTTGAAGGAATAAGGGAATACAAGCTCCCCGACGGTTCAATAGCGATATTACCGGAAACGTGGTTCACTAAATACAAAAATATTTTTGAGTTCGGCAAATGCACAGAAGATTCACTGAGAATTCACAAGCAACACTTTTCATTGCTTTCAGATACTTTCAATGATGAGGGTCGAAATGGGTTCGAAAGACTTGAAAAGTTACTTATTCCCGATCAGATTCCTGTTCTTAAGTACCCAAAAGGGCTTAACTGTACTATGAGGAATTACCAGTCAGATGGACTTAACTGGCTGAATTTTCTTCAAACAGCCGGCTTGGGCGGGTGTCTTGCTGATGATATGGGTCTTGGCAAGACGATTCAGACACTTGCAATGCTTCAATACAACAAGGAAAACATTCCTCCAAAAGAGCAAAAAGGTAATAAACCAGAATTAAACTTATTTGAATACTCAAAATCGAAACTTACTTCATTAATAATTGTACCTGCATCGCTTGTATATAACTGGGAAAATGAGATAAAAAGATTTGTTCCTGAGATGAAAGTTTATAGTTACAAGGGTAACCAACGAAAAAAGTCAACTTCATATTTTCAAAATTTTGATATAATCCTTTCGAGTTATCATACTATCCGACAGGATATTGAATTAATAAGCTCATTTTCTTTTCATTACATCATTCTTGACGAGAGTCAGGTTATTAAGAATCCCGCGTCAATGCTTTACAAGACTGTGACCAGACTCAAGTCTGAATTTAAACTTGTCCTTACAGGAACTCCTGTTGAGAACTCCCTTACAGATCTGTGGACCCAATTAAATTTTGTTAACCCGGGTCTTCTTGGTGATCTTGCTTTTTTCAGAAGAGAATTTGCAAAACCAATTGAAAAAATGGGTGACGACGAAAAAGAGCTTAAATTAAGGAAGATAATACAGCCATTCATCCTGAGACGCACCAAAGAGCAGGTCGCCCAAGATCTGCCGCCGGTTACTGAACAGACAGTTTTTTGCGATATGACAGATGAACAGTTTAAAGTCTATGACGAAGAGAAATCCTCAGTCAGAAACAGTATTCTTAAAAGCATTGCATCAACGGGTCTTGAAAAATCTGCCATTGTTGTTCTCCAGGGACTGATGAAGCTCAGACAATTATCCAATCATCCTGTAATGGCGAATGAAGAATATGCATTTGGCTCCGGTAAATTCGAAACTGTGCTTCAGGATATGGAAAGCGTTATTGCAGAAGGTCATAAGATACTGGTATTCTCATCATTTGTCAAGCATCTTAATCTGTACGCGGAAGAATTAAGGAAGAAGAGAATACGTTTTGCGATGCTGACAGGAGCCAGTACAAAAAGAGAAAAGATAGTAAACAGTTTCCAGTTAGATCCTGAAAACAAAATATTCCTGATCTCGCTTAAAGCCGGGGGTGTTGGTCTTAATCTCACTGCAGCTGATTATGTTTTTATCCTGGATCCATGGTGGAACCCTGCTTCCGAAATGCAGGCTTTAAGCCGTGCCCACAGGATTGGTCAACATAAAAGTGTATTCGTTTACAGATACATTACCAGCGATAGTATTGAAGAAAAAATAGTAAGATTGCAGGAGAAAAAATCGAAACTGGCTGATATCTTCATCTCCAGCAATAATCCGCTTAAGGATATTGATATACAGCAAATTCTCGATATAATCGGATAAAAAAAGCCGGCTATAATCAGCCGACTTTCCTATTTATCAGGTAATTCTAGTAGTTATCGCGTTCCACATAATGTGTATGAAGCAATTCGTGCGACTTGTGGCTGTTAGGCTGGTCGAGGAACTCCTTATAGATTGCAATAACATCGGGATTAAGATGAGATTTACGTAACTCTTTGTGTTCGTCTTCCGCATAGATAGCCGCCATACGTTTTTGTCTGATCTTCAGGTTGGTTGGAATAGGCTGTCCACCACCACCAATACACCCTCCCGGACAAGCCATTATCTCAACAAAGTGATAAGTAGCTTTTCCGTCTCTAACCATCTTCATTATTTTGTTGGCATTAGCCAGTCCGTGTGCAATAGCTACCTTCAGTTCTGCGCCTTCAAGAAATTTCCATGCCTCAACACAACCTTCAATTTTAATAGTTGCTTCTTTTACTCCTTCCATTCCTCTAACCGGCGTAATATTAAGATTTCCAAAGGGAACCTCACGTCCGGTAACGATCTCATAAGCTGTACGTAAAGCAGCTTCCATAACTCCTCCTGTGGCGCCGAAAATGACTGCTGCACCTGTAGAGTTACCCATTATTGAATCGTAATTTGCTTCTTCAATATTTCTGAAGTCAATACCTGCCTGCTTAATCATAACAGCCAGTTCGCGGGTAGTAAGAACAAAATCAACATCTTTAAAACCGCTGGAGCGCATCTCTGGTCTGTCAGCTTCAAATTTCTTAGCCGTACATGGCATTATAGATACTGAAACAATTTTTGAAGGGTCGATATTATTTTTCTTAGCATAGAATGTTTTGGCAAGTGCGCCAAACATCTGTTGTGGTGATTTACAGGTTGACATGTTCGGAAGAAATTCCGGGTATTTATGTTCCACAAATTTTATCCAGCCGGGGGAACAGGATGTAAACATTGGTAAAGATATACTCTTATCCCCGTCTACAAGTGCTTTCTTAAGTCTTACAAGCAGTTCAGTACCTTCTTCCATAATTGTAAGGTCGGCGCTAAAGTCAGTATCAAGAACAGAATTGAAACCTAGTTGTCTTAGAGCATTTACCATTTTCCCGGTAACTCTTTCACCTGGATCGTAACCCAGATCTTCTCCAAGTGCAACTCTTACTGCAGGAGCAGTCTGAACTACAACATGTTTATCGGGATCATAAATAGCATCCCAAACCTGGTCGATAGATGTTTTTTCAACAAGCGCTCCTGTGGGGCATCTGTTAACACACTGTCCGCAATTCGTACAAACAACCTGGCTCATAGGTCTGTTGTGGAAAGAAGATATCTTCTGATTAGCACCTTTATTGGCAACAGTTATTGCAGCGACAGACTGTAATTCAGAGCAGGTTCTTACACAACGCTGACAACGTATACACTTGCTGTCATCCTTGATAAATGATGCAGAAGACCTGTCAATGCTGTATTTTTTATCTTCTACAAGATCAAGGAAGACATGGTCGCCAAATGCGAAATCATTCGCCAGAGACTGAAGTTCGCAGTTTTGATTTTTGTAACATTTTGTACAATCTGATCTGTGTTCGGAGAGCAGTAATTCAACAATATGTTTACGGGCATTTCGAACCTTCAGAGTATTTGTGTGGATCTCCATACCTTCAGCGACAGGAGTTGCACAGGAAGCTATAAGTGTTCTTGCTCCTTTTTGTTCAACAATACATACACGGCAGTTGCCTGCAACACAGAGGTCATCATGGTTACATAAGGTAGGAATGTTTATCTTCAGTTTCCTGGCAGCTGCCAGAACTGTTGTTCCTTTCTGAACCGCGACCTTCTGGTCATTTATGAGCAGATTTATCATGATTTTTCGTTTTTGTTTGATTGATTAATAGATGATCTCTTCCTTAAAATTGCCAACTATCGATTTAAATGCATTCCCAACTGACTGTCCGAGACCACATTTAGCAGCGATTTTCATTGTATCTGCCAATTTCATCAGTTCATTAAGATAGGTAGATTTCGCTTCTCCTTTTTTGACTTTTTCAACACCCTTAAGTAATTGCTGGCATCCAACGCGGCACGGAGTACACTGACCACATGATTCTTCAGTAAAGAACTCGAGGTAATTATGAAGAACATTATACATAGATCGTGAACTGTTGAAAAGCTTCATGGATCCACCTGTTGGTACACCTTCAAACCCGATTATAGTTTCTGCAAATTTCTTTCTGGGAACGCAAAAACCTGAAGCACCACCTACTTGTACTGCCTTGGTATCGCCATCGCCAAATTCATTAACAAACTGTTGGACTGTCATGCCCAGCTCAAGTTCAAATATGCCAGGAGTAGGTGTATCCCCCGATACTGAGAATACTTTAGATCCTCTTGAATCTTTTGTCCCGTACTGGATGAAGTTTTTTGCGCCATGCTGAACGATCATCATCGCGGTTACCAGAGTTTCAACATTATTAATAGAGGTCGGTTTCCCATAAACGCCTGATACAGTTGGATATGGAGGTTTATTCCGTGGCTCACCGCGCTTTCCTTCAATTGATTCAAAGAGTGCGCTTTCCTCACCACATATATATGCTCCGCTACCCATACGATATTCTATTTCGAAATCGTAACCTATCTTTTTTATCATTTTATGAAATGAATCGAGTTCGATCATCAGTTTTGGTAAAAGATAACGGTACTCACCTCTCAGATAAACTATACCTTTTTTTGCTCCAATAGCTTTACCAGCTATTGCCATTCCACCGTGAACTTTGTTTGAAACCCTGTCAAGTATCTCACGATCTTTGAAGGTTCCGGGTTCTCCTTCATCGGCATTACATACAATATATTTCTCAGGACTCTTCTCTTCGGCAGTAAATTTCCATTTCATTCCTGTTGGAAATCCGGCACCTCCCCTTCCTTTAAGCCCTGAGTCAAGTATCTCCTGGATGATCTCATCTTTGCTCATTTTGAAGCCCTTGGCAAGCACTTCCTGATTATCTATTTTTTCGAATATAAGGTCAACTTTATTTAATCCTTTGTTTTCCATGGTTTTGACGGATATTTATTTTTGCATGTAATCTTTAATAATCTCAGTTACCTTCACAGGGGTAAGTTCCGTAAAAGGTAAGTCATTGATAAGAATGGCTGGAGCTTTATGACACCATCCGATACAGTTAGTCTCAATGAGACTGAATTGTTTGTCGGGGGTTGTTTCTCCTACCTTAATATTAAGCATTTCTTCAAGAGTCTGAATTATATCACTCTTCCCCTTCATTGAGCATGTAATTGTTTTACAAACTCTTATAACATATTTACCCTTTACCTGAGTGTCGAGAAAGGTATAAAAAGAAGCTGTTCCGTAAACTTCAGCAGCTGAAATATCGAGTTCTCTTGCAACTTCGACCATCGCTTCATCAGTCAGATAATTGTGTTTTTGCACAATCGCCTGAAGAATTGGCATAAGGCTCTCCCGTTCATGACCGTGTTTGTCGGACAATTCCTTAACTAGATTTCCTACTTGATACATATCTGTTTTATTTTTAGGTAATTAAATAATTTATAAATCATCAAAAACTGTCTTTAAAAAGTGCTGTTAATTTAATAACAATACTTTTAAAACAAACTTACAAATGTCATTGTTGATAATTTAGAATGAAACTAAAGAAAGATATAGGGTTATTTAGTCATTAAGTTATTGGGTTATTTAACTTAATAAATTATTTACCGGGTAACCTTACTTAAATAAAAGTATTAACAGCTACCTTATCCTTATTTAGTTTTCACCACTTGAATTGAACTCAATAAAGTAATATTTTTAACATTAGAATAATTGTACTGATAAAGACCGTCCTCACCAATCAGAACAAGTACATTTCCGATTGGGATAACATCAAAAGCCTGGATAGAAGGATAAGTATAGATAAGATTGCCTAAAAGCTGTTTCGGGTCGGCAGCATTATAAACTTTCAGTCCGGCAGAGCCATCGCAAATGAATAGCAGATCACCATCTTTACCTAAACCATGCGGATTGGTCATAAAATAGGATGCAACAGTAGTTGGTTTGGTAATATCCTTGATGTTAACAATATCGAGTAAATTTTGATTTCCTCCACAGCTCGTCCCTGTTCGGAGGGTTACATAAGCAAGAGTGTCATCCACAATCACCGGATCGCAGCTTCTGGCATGAGTGAAAAAGGTTCGCGAGAACGGAGATGTAGGATTAGATATATCAAAAATCGCCATTCCGGTTGTTGTGCCAAGAAACATATCATTTCCCCTGAGAAACATGGTTTCCACATTCCAGCCCGGATTGAAATCATTGACTTTTACGGGGATTGTTTTGTTTGATATATCGAATACTTTAAGTGTACTTTTATCAACCACATAGAGAACCTTATCTTTTATTCCGAACCTTGCCATTGAACCTCCAATCCCAACTCCGCTTCCGCTTACCCCTGATGACGCGCTAAAAGAGTTAGCTTTATCCATCAAAGCAAATCCCCCCGTATAATAGATCGGATATGGAGTCGGATTATTTTCAACCCGTTCCTTTATGGTTTTCAATTCCCAGTCGCGAACAACACCTTTATCTCTGTCGACGTATGCTATCGGGAAATCTGTTTTGGTTGCAGGAACTGTATAGGGCATAATATCGATTACTCTCCCTACCTCATGAATATCATCAATATTCTGAACATCAAGGACAACAAGATCAACATAACTGTCAGCGTACATAATATTACCCGAAATAGAAATATCGACAACCCCCGGCAATTTTACAAAAGCCTTCTTTACAGGCGAAGCCGGATTAGTGTTGTCATAAACATGAATTCCTTCTAATTCCTCAACAATAAATATGTAATTATCTTTAAAATAGATCTTACCCGGATTTTTCAGATCAACATTCTGGACCTCCGAAACACCAGAACGTAAATCTTTATATGACAAATAGACGGGTGCGTAACCCTTGTATTCATTATAAGTTGAATCTTCACAGGAAATGAAGAAACCTGAAAACAAAGAAAGAAGTGCAATAATTGGAATGATTTTTGCTTTCATTAGAGTCAGATTTAGTTAATTTTATTAAACAAAAATCATGCTAAACTCTTAACCTACCTAACCTAAAATACAATGAAAAAACTCTCTTTATTAGTAATAATGCTGATAATCACCCTCATTACGCTGTCTGCCCAAAAAAAGAAAGATGTTCTTTATCTTAAAAACGGAAGTATCATCTACGGTAAACTGATGGAGGTAAATGACAATCAGTACAAGATTAAGACCCCCGATGGCAGCATTTTTATTTTTTCCTCAACAGAGGTCGTGAAATTTGTA
>Ga0209746_1000513_pt1 | contig 19819 bp, 12 predicted proteins | sample BarGraNGADG00211_3_FD_184496 | JGI IMG/M metagenome (GOLD analysis project Ga0209746, IMG submission 184496) | Arctic peat soil microbial communities from Barrow, Alaska - Barrow Graham LP Ref core NGADG0011-211 (SPAdes) (version 2) | ecosystem: Environmental > Terrestrial > Soil > Wetlands >... | reverse complement strand
TTACGTAGGAAGTCTTCATTTTAAAATGAGTGAAGCAGAATTAAAAGAAATTTTTGAAGAGTATGGCGAAGTAACATCCGCAAAAATCATTATTGACAAATACTCTGGGAAAAGCAAAGGATTTGGTTTCGTTGAGATGCCGAATGATGTTGAAGCAAAAAAAGCTATCGAGGAATTAAACGGAGCTGAAGTAAGCGGTAGGAACATAATTGTTAATGAATCTATCGAAAGAACAGACAGAAGGAGTAATTTCAGAGGTGGTGATAACGACCGCAGAGGTGGTAGTGGTGGTGGAAGCGGTGGTGGAAACAGAAGAGAGAGCTACAGGTAAGTAACAAAAAATCTAATACTATGAAAGGTACTGTTAAATGGTATGACAGAGTAAAAGGTTATGGATTCCTTCAGTCAGAAGATGACAAGGATATCTTTATCCACCGTTCAGGTTTAGAGGTTTCCCATACCGAACTTGAGGCAGGTCAGGCAGTTGAATTTGAAATTGAGGAGAGAGAAAAAGGACCGGTTGCCATAAAAGTTAAAAAAGTAGATTGATCTTACTCAAACTAATACCAGTGAGGCTGTAACAAAAACGTTCAGCCTCATTTTTTTTGAAGTTACCGAGCCTTCCTATTTCTTTTTCTGATCGTCCACTCTGAATTCGACTTTCTCTTTCTGATCCTTCACCATTTCTTTTGGATCATCCAGTAAAGGAGATTCTTTGAGCGAATTCCAATCAAATTTTTCATCCAGTGGAGACAACGCCTTTTGTGGGTCAAATATCCTTAAATCGGGAGCCAGCGCTGTATAAGGAGCAAAGTCCGGAACTCCGGTAAACATATCAGACAGGTCGGTAGCACCAGCATCATACTGATTTAAGTATGGAAGTCCGAGTATATTCCAGAATGTTTTGAACAGACTTCCAAAACTATAATGCACTTTGCTTACATAATTCTTTTTGGCATAGGGTGATACGACAATTAGTATACTTCTGTGAGCATCAATATGATCGACACCATTCTGGGCATCATCCTCGGTAATCACAATTGCCATATTTTTCCAATAAGGAGTGTGAGATAAATATTCTACTATCCTGCCAACAGCCAGGTCATTATCTACCATATAACTTTCCCTGAAAGGATAACCTGCATCAGGACGCTCATTTGCTCCATGATCGTTTGGTATAATAACAGTAAGCATCTGAGGCATTTCTTTACCCTCTCCCATCCACTTATCATCAAACTCCTTAATAAACTGGCTCACCCTGTACTGATCAGGAATTGAGGTATTATACGTGGCATATTGACGTGAAGTTCTGCTGAAGATCGGTGCAGGAACAGGATAATTTGCAAACTGTTTTATCCCTGTTTGTTTGAAAGATTCATCATAAAAAGCAGGTTCAAACATTACACTGAAGCCGAAATTAAAAAAGTCAATTTTGTTCCGCTCCAGATGATCCCACATTGAACCTGATTCATTATAATCTTCAGGATATATAGCGCCCGCCGATCCATTCATGCCCAGACTTCCAGGAGCTTTTGAAGCCGGTTTATATTCCCTGTTTCCGCCATAGCTGGCAGGAGTACATGTCTCAACCCATTCATTTGGATATGTGTTTACCAACCATCGGTGTCCATCGGCTGAAACATCAGAGTCTACATAAAAATTGTCGCCAATGGCAAATTGTGCTGCCAGTTTATGATGATTAGCCATAATAGTGGCATCTTCAACTCTCTTTGTACCAGCTTTGTTTGAAAAAGAAACATTATGACCATACCGTGCTATTGAAGCATCTCCTTCAGCGTTTTTAAGTTGTCCGAATATTTCATCATAAGTACGGTTTTCTTTCGAGATGAAAACCAGATGCTTAATAGGAGACTCTTTCTGACCTCCATATAGTGGAATGGGATTACCGGTACGTGACTTTAATAGTTTTCTGGCCTCTTGCTTAAAAAAGTTATTGTTTAATACCTGGGTGGTCATCTTTTTAAGGTCTTTATCAGAAGGAATCTTAATTATAGAGACAGTCCCTTTCATCAGATTTCCAATATATGTTCCTTCCCCACCCTCCTTAAAATCCTTTCCACCATTTGGTCCGCTTCCATAACCTTTAGCATTTGTTACCACGATGTTCTTACCATCAGGTGTAATTTTTAATTTGGAAGGAAACCAGCCGGTTGGAATATGTCCTGCAACATTAAACGAAGGCAGATCGATCACCCCTATTGCATTTATTCCTGCCTCAGCTACAAAAAGTCGTTTTTCGTCCGGAGATACAGCCAAACCAAAAGGGATAACACCTCTGAAATGTTTCAGTGTCTCATCGGGTTTTAAATATATTTCCTTAATAATTGAATCGGTTTTAATATCAATAACGGTTATATTATCATTATTGCCATTGCTGGCAAAAAGCCAATCTGATGTGGCAACCAGGGAGTTAGGACTTGATCCGCCAACTGCAGGAATCCCCTCAACCATCTGGCCTACAAGGTTCCCTGTTTTAATTCTTGCTATAACTTTGGGATTGGCCATATCTTCAATTGAGATGGCCCATACTGAGAAAGCCTTATCACTATTCGGATCTCCAAGACCCGGAATCACAAGTGAATCAGTAGTAATTCCGTTTCTCATCTCTACTGTATTATATCCAAAAGCAGGAAAGTCAAGGGCCTTTTTATAGTCAGATTTATCTTCGATGTTCCCTATTTTGCTGTACTGGAACATGCCCACATTTGCCACATAGACCTTTTTCTCATCATGACTGAGGGTAACTCCAAATGGATAACGGCCGACTGGTACAGAATTAATTACCTGCATCTTTCGGGTATCAACGATCACAAGCCGGAAGTTTGTCTGGTCCACAGCAAAAAGATGATCACCATCTCCCGAAAGAACAATGTCTCCTATATAACCATCAGGAAATTTTGTACCGTCTGCCGAAACAGAACAATCAACAGAGTCGATCTTATTACCAGTATTCAGATCAAATACAAGAATACTGTTATCTTGTCCGGCAGCAACATATACCTTTTTGTTATCGGGGGAAATTGCCAGTCCCATAAAAACAGATTCAAGCACCCCTGCATCATTGGAGAATCCCGGAGGAACCTGTCTGATCTCAGGAGAGGATGTCAGATTTCGGATAATGGAGATAGATAATGGTTTTATTCCTGAATTGGCAGTAACAGCAATCTCACCATCTCCACTCAGGGCAAGTCCGAAGGGATGTGGAGCCACCACAAAATTTTTTCCGGAAGGTGTCAGAAATCGTCCGTTAGGGATTACTGTTATGCCATCTTTATTAATTGAAGTATAAAGACTTCCGGCAGGAGCTGAAAGTATGACAAGTTCATTGTTATGATTTTTGCAGCCTGAGATAGATAGTGCGACAATGGCTAACGAAACCAAAAATCTGGAGAATAGCATCTATTTGAATATTAGATATATAAAAGCAAAATGAATAAAACTCCCTTCAGGTAAGTACTCCCTGCAACTACCTCTTATTACACCAGTTTCCATCCCTTACGATATTCATAATGAAGCAATTTTGTTGCAGCACCATCCGTATCCTCAATAAAAGATTCAGTTGCCGGATTCCATTTGACTGTTCGTTTCAATGAGCATGCAATATTTCCCAAATTACATACGGTACAACTGCTGTGACCTATTTCGACAGGAACAACGGGATCTTTTCTCGACCGGACCGATTCAATAAAATTCAGCTGATGTGGAATTTTTGTTTCGTATGGCCCATCAGAAACTTCTTTCTTTTCCGGATTAAATTTTGCATCCGAAGCTTTAAAATATCCTCTTGACACTTCGATCCAACCATTTTCTCCCCAGAATTTTACACCTTTTGTTTTCTTTGTGTCGAAGGGTTCGGAAGTCATTACAACTCCATTGGCATATTTAAATGACATATATTCGGTTCCGTCACCAATCGGAGATGCCTCAACAGGGCCATTCCTGTCCATTCCGAGTCCCCACTGTGCAATATCAAACATATGAGCGCCCCAGTCTGTGGTGAACCCTCCTCCCATTTCTTTATACCATCTCCATGCTCCCCATAATTTTTCATTTTGTTCCGGATCAATTGATATCGGAGGATCGAGTTGATTATTAAAGTGAATTGGTGCAGGAAGCGATCCTAACCAGAGATCCCAGTTCAGATCAGCAGGTATAGGCTCTTCAGGCAGGTCATACGGTTTGGGAGGTGCGCCAACATAGGCATTCACTTTTGTAATTTTTCCGATAGCGCCTGTTTGCACAAGATTTACAGCATGCTGGAAACCAGGGTCTGACCTCTGCTGACTTCCTATAGCCAGGATCCTATTGTTTTGACGTACTGCTTTTTTTAATTCCTGACCCTCTTTAATTGTAAAAGTCATTGGTTTTTCGAGATAAACATCCTTACCGGCTTTGCATGCAGCAATGGCTATCCTGGCATGTGAATGGTCAGGAACAGCAATGACGACAGCATCTATATCAGTTCTGCTTAACACATCCTCGAATTTTTCGTATGTTTCAACTTTTGATTCTTTTCCGGCTTTTGTGTAGAATGCTTTAACACGTTTCTCAAACCTTTTGCGTTTAATGCCGTAGACATCGCATCCGGCAATGACTTGTACCCCGGGAATCTGAAGAAACCCATTAAGCAGAAACATTGATTGTTGCCCCATACCAATAAATCCAAGCCTAAGGTCTGCGATAGCAGGCGATTTACCTGAAGAGACAATTTTAGGAAGCAGCATAACACCGGCAATACCGGCAACACCGGAATTAATGAACTGGCGTCTTGACCATTGTTTTTTTTGATCTTTCATAACGGTTCTTTATTAGTTGTTAAACAGATTCATTTTTCAGGAATTCAAGAGGTATAAAATAACAATTTTCTTCTCACACTAAAGAATTCTGAGACTACTAAAATCTACCAAATATTGAATATTTTTCAGTATTGCAAAAAATAGAGGAGTAGAGAAAAAGATCGGGATTATTGGTCTCCATTTTTCTTTCAAGATGAAGTACCGGCTGCTCCCTTTTCAGATGGAGATACCTGCTGATCTTTGCAGTTGCCGGAATGGCTTTAATCCTTTGATCTCCCCCTTTGATCTCAATACGGTAAGAATCTCTCAGTATCTGGAAAAGAGATCTGTTTTCAAACTGTCGTGCCGTGATCCTGGGAAGATTTATATTGGCTATATAACTTATATCGTAAAAGATTGGAACATCATCGAGAAACCTGACCCTTTCCATATAAATACAACCCGATTCTTTTTCCAGTTCTGTCAGGGGAAACATAAAATCAGCCGGCCATTGCATAAGCACGGGTTTTACAATGATCATTGTTTTCAGTTTACGATCCCCCACAGCCGAGGTAGTTCCCGAAACCGAAAGAATGCCAATCTCCCTGGGAAAATGATTTACAATACTTCCCTTACCCTGGCGCTTTTTGATATATCCCTCGTTAGCCATGGTACTTAATGACTGACGCACTGTCGGACGGGTCATTCCATATAACTTGCATAACTCATTCTCAGATGGCAAAAGATCTCCTTCCATGTAAACACCATCTGATATGTGTTTCCTTAGAATCTCATAGAGCCTTTTGTATTGAGGTATGCTTTTCGGAGTGACCATTATTAGATATTAACATATTCCTTATTACAGCTATTTAGTGCCTAGAGTGACTAAAGTGCCTAGAGTGCCTAGAGTTATTATTACTATGTTAAATTTCATCTTCTTCAACTTTAGGCACTCCAAACTCTAGCTCACTCCAAACTCCTCTTCAACTTTAAGTGTCTCTTATTTAAATTCTATGTAAATATATTATAGTTTACTTGTAAATACAAGTTAAATTAATTATTTTTGTAACCACTGATAGATAATAATATCGGATAACTAATAATTATGTTTTAGTCACTTATACTAACAAGTTAACTGCAAGACTGCAAGACTGCAAGACAATTAGACAATTAGACAATTAGACAATTAGACAATTAGACAACTAATAATAAATTTATAAAGAATGGCAACAGCAGTAATTATGCCAAAGCAGGGACAGTCGGTCGAGACATGTATAATAACCAAATGGTTCAGGAATAAAGGAGAGAAGGTATCTGTTGGCGATATTCTGTTCTCGTATGAAACAGACAAAGCTTCTTTTGATCTCGAATCACCTGTTGAAGGTATACTACTTGATGTTTATTTCGGTGATGGTTCTGAAGTGCCTGTCCTGGTTAACGTTGCAGTAATTGGGAAAAGCGGGGAAACTACAGAATCTTTCAACCCGGAGAACACGAATATCGCTACCGCATATAAAGCCCCGATGGCTCCTGAAGCTGTGAAAGCTGTACCGGCAATAAAAGCTGCTGAGGGTAAGTATTCAAGCACTTTTTTACCTGCCGCTGACAATAAAATCAGGATATCGCCCAGGGCAAAAAGGATAGCTCATGAAAAAGGGCTTAATTACAATAATCTGTCTGGCTCCGGGCCAAACGGAAGGATTATTGCCAGGGATATTGAAAAAGGATTATCCGGTGATGCTGCCATTACAAAAAGCATGCAAACAACAGTACCTGAATATACAGAACAACCATTGAGCAATATGCGTAAGCTTATTGCCAAAGCCATGTATACTTCCCTGCATAACTCCGCACAGTTGACTCATCATATGAGTGCTGATGTACGGTCTCTACTGGAGGCAAGACAAAAAATCAAAAACAAACTTACCACAGATAAAAGTCAACAGGATATTACCCTGAACGATATGGTATGTTGGTGCCTTATAAAAGCACTCGGTAAATTTCCGGAAGCCAACAGCCATTTTCTTGAGGACCGTATCAAAACATTCAATAAAGTTCATTTGGGACTTGCAGTTGACACCTCCAGAGGACTTATGGTCCCTGCACTAAAAAATGCCGGGGATATGGATCTGGCAAAATTGTCAAAAGAATTAAAATCAATTGCAGATGCATGTAAGAAAGGTAACATTAACCCCGAGTTGATACAAAGTACTTCAGCAACTTTTACAGTTTCAAATTTAGGCAACTATGGTGTTGAAATGTTCACTCCGGTAATCAACCTTCCACAGGTGGCAATACTAGGAGTTTGTACAATAATAAATCGCCCTGCCAATATCGGAAATAATATTTTCGGTTTTGTTCCTTATATCGGACTATCTCTTACATACGATCACAGAGCAATAGATGGTGGACCGGCTACTCTTTTCCTGAAGGAAATCAAGGAACAGATAGAAGCATTCAGGTATTAAGATAAAAGACAAAAGTAGAAGACCGCAGGTTTGCAAGACCCGAGAAATTAAGACATTAAGACAAAATAACATGCCAAAGAGTCAAAACATCAATCCGAAAGTAGTTCGGAAATCGCAATTTATTGAATTCGGGAAAATTCCTGTAAACCAGTACAATAAGACTATTGAGGAGGAGAAAAAGATATATAGTAAAGAAGATTTTATAAGGATCTACCACGATATGGTTGTCATACGGGAATTTGAGACCATGCTCAACCTCATTAAGACAACAAATGAATATAATGGTATAAAATATAATCATCCGGGACCTGCTCACTTATCGATCGGACAAGAGGCTTCAGCAGTCGGGATGGCCTATACCCTCGGAGTCGATGATTATATTTTCGGATCGCATCGCAGTCACGGAGAGATTCTGGCAAAAGGATTATCTGCAATTCACCGCCTCGACGAAGACACTCTTTATTCGGTAATGAAAAAGCACTTCGAAGGTTCTGCACTGAAAGTTGTTGAAAATGGTTTTCAGGGTAACATAAAAGATCTGGCAATCAAATTTTTACTCTATGGAGCATTAGCCGAAATATTTGCTCGTGAAAACGGTTTCAACAAAGGTCTTGGCGGATCAATGCATGCATTCTTCACGCCATTCGGTATCTATCCTAATAATGCGATTGTTGGAGGGTCAGGTGACATTTCAGTCGGCGCGGCTCTCTATAAGAAGATAAACAGAAAATCTGGTATAGTAGTATGTAACATAGGTGATGCATCAATGGGATGCGGACCAGTATGGGAGGGCATCTGTTTTGCCACCATGGACCAATATAAGACACTATGGGACGGAGAATATAGAGGTGGGTTACCATTGATATTCAACTTTATGAATAACCTGTACGGCATGGGTGGTCAGACTTGTGGAGAGACAATGGGTTTTGACATTCTTGCCAGAGTCGGAGCCGGAATAAATCCAGAATCAATGCATGCAGAACGTATCGATGGTTATAACCCGCTTGCCGTTATCGATGCTTTCAAACGTAAAAAACAGATATTAAAAGAAAAAAGAGGTCCGGTTCTTCTTGATACGTTGACATACAGGATAAGCGGACATTCTCCATCTGATGCTTCCTCTTACAGGTCAAAAGAGGAAATCGAAGCATGGCAAAAGGAAGACTCAATAATAGCATTTGGCAAATCACTCGTTCTGGCTGGGATAGCAGAGCAAAACCAGCTCGATAATATATCCATAGAGACCAAAGACCTTTTGAATCAAATACTTAAGCTGAGTATTAATGACGATATATCACCCAGGATCAATTTAAAAAAAGACCCGGATTGTATCGGGAGAATGATGTTTTCAAATGAGTCTGTTGATAGAATGGAAAACGGAACCCCGGAAGTACTTCTGCCATTGGAAGAGAATCCCCATGTTAAGTCCCTTAAAAACAAAGAGAGATTTTACAAAGACAAGGAAGGTAAGCCAGTATCAAAGGCAAAACTATACCAGTTCCGTGATGCCATTTTTGAAGCAGTTATCGACCGTTTTTACAAAGATCCCACTCTTGCTGCCTGGGGTGAAGAAAACCGCGACTGGGGTGGAGCGTTCGCAGTTTACCGCGGGTTGACAGAAGCGCTACCCTATCACCGTCTTTTTAATTCACCAATATCTGAAGGTGCAATTGTTGGTACCGCGATTGGTTACGGTATGTGCGGAGGACGTGTTATTGCCGAGATTATGTATTGCGATTTTCTTGGCCGTTCGGGTGATGAAGTATTTAACCAGTTGCCTAAATGGCAGGCAATGAGTGGAAACATTATTAAAATGCCGGTCGTAATAAGGGTCTCAGTAGGATCAAAATACGGCGCTCAACATTCTCAGGACTGGTCATCGCTTACTGCGCATATTCCAGGATTAAAAGTGGTCTTCCCGGCAACTCCTTATGATGCGAAAGGATTAATGAATTCAGCTTTACAGGGAACAGATCCTGTTATATTCTTCGAAAGTCAGAGAATCTATGATACTGGCGAGATGTTTCATACCGATGGAGTTCCTGAAGATTACTATGAAATCCCGTTCGGGGAACCAGATATTAAAAGATCGGGAGATGATATAACCATTCTTTCGATTGGAGCAACACTTTATCCTGTAATAAAAGTTGCAGATCTGTTAAAGGAGAAATATGGACTAAGTGCAGAGGTTATTGACGCCCGTTCATTGGTCCCATTCAATTACGAACCAGTTATTCAATCAATTAAAAAAACAGGCAGGATTATTCTGACCAGTGATGCATCATCACGCGGCTCATTCCTGAAGGAGATGGCACAAACAATAACGGAGCTGGCATTTGACTATCTCGATGCACCTCCGGTTGTTGTCGGATCTCGGAACTGGATTACACCGGCTTATGAAATGGAAGAATATTTCTTCCCTCAACCTGATTGGATTCTTGATGCAATTCACCAGAAGATCATGCCGCTTGAAGGACATCAAATAAAAACTGACTACTCAAATAAAAAATCAATTGAGCTGAATAAAGAAGGCATTTAAATTGTCTAAGTAGAAATAAGTGCACAAATTTAACTCAGAATTAATTCTTAATTTTGATCCTGATTTTAATTAAATTGCATTTCATGAATCTTTGATAATTGCCATTATGCTTAGAAGGATTTTTCTTGCTTTTATCCTATCCGGACTGACGTTAATTGCATATAACCAGACACGGAACCTTGAATTCTATTTAAATCAGGGCATTCAGAATAGCCCATTATTAAATGAGTACAGAAATAAGATCAAATCATCTGTTACTGACAGTCTTCTTATCGGGGCAGCAAAGAAACCTCTTCTCGAAGCAAAATCGCAACTCCTATACTCACCCTATTATCATAACTTCGGATATGATGATGTAATAACAGACGGGGGTAATTATACAGCTGTAGTAGGTGTTATACAAACTATCTTCAACAAAAAAGAGCTTACCAATAAATATAAGACGATCGATCTTCAAAAGCAATCTGCATATAATTCTTCCAGAATTACAACTACCGAACTGAATAAGATTATTACGGACCAATATCTTACCTCATTTTCAGGGCTTACCGACTTCTTATTCAATAAGAACTTCCTTGAACTTTTAGAAAAAGAAAATGAAATAGTAAAACTATTTGTAAAAAGCGGTACAGCCAAACAGACTGATTACCTCTCATTATTAGTTGAGATCGAGTCTCAGGAAATACTTGTCAGTCAGCTTAAATATCAGTACAGAAAAGATCTTATGCTTCTTAGTAAACTTTGCGGATTAAATGATTCTGCATGGTACGAACTGCCAGACCCTAAGATCGAAATCAAAGGCGCTCCTGATATTGCAAAATCTTCTTCCTATAATCAATATAAAATTGACAGTATCAGGATAGAAAACGAAAAAATGGCAATAGACATACGATATAGACCTAAAGTAAACTGGTTTGCAGATGCAGGATTTCTTACAAGTAATCCATGGAATTTCTACAGACATTTTGGATACAGTGCAGGGTTAAGTCTCAATATTCCCCTATATGATGGAAAACAAAGAGGTATTGAGAAACAAAAACTTGCATTTACTGAAAACAGCAGACAAGTTTACGAGAATACTTACTACAAACAGTATTTTCAACAGATTCAACAACTTAACCTCGAACTCAAAACATTAAACGAGATATCTCTACAGGTAGAAAACCAGCTTAAAACATCCCAGCAGCTGGTTAATACATTTAAAAGTCAACTTGAAGCCGGACTAATCCAGATGACGGAATATATTAATGCAATCAAGAATTTCAAAACAACAAGCAGAAATATCAACCTGATCTATATCCAGAAGCTTCAGGTTATAAATGAAATGAATTTTCTACTGACACAATAAAAAAACATACTGATGTTTACACATATTAGATCAAATTTCTTCTTATTTATGATTTCAGGAAGCGTGTTTTTCCTTTCATCCTGTAAACATGCAGTTCAGAAATCTGAAGAAGTAAATGTTGTAAAAACACCAGTTACTGTAGTCCCGGTGACATACAAATCAGTTACTTCAACAGTTGCATTACCTGCAGTTGCAACCTTCATGAATAAAAATATAATCAGGGCCACAACAGCAGGAACTATTGAGAAAATTCTGATTACTCCTGGTGAATTTATTTCATCCGGGCAACTGCTTTTCATAATAAGGACTCGCGAAGCCATGGCGCTTGACAAATCTGTCCGGAGTGACACTAGTTTGAATTTCAATGGACTGATAAACATAACTTCTCATAAAGAAGGAGTAATTAACTCCATCAAATATCAAAAGGGCGATTTTGTCCAGGAGGGAGATGAAATGGCATTTGTTTCTGAACAAAATAGTCTTGTATTTATCTTTGATGTTCCTTTTGAACTTGATAAATATATTCCAAAGAACAGAAACTGCAATATCATACTTCCGGATAACAGGCAGTTAATTGGTACAATTACCGGAAAACTACCTGAAATGGATGTGCAATCACAGACAATCAGGTATATTGTTAAACCATTATCGAATGAGAGGCTTCCCGGGAACCTGATTGCAAGTATAAACCTGGTCAAATCTACCAATGAAAGAGCTTTGGTTCTGCCAAAACAGGCAGTCCTGGGCGATGAAACTCAGACTGAATTCTGGGTCATGAAACTGTTAAATGACAGCACGGCAATCAAAATTATTGTAACTAAAGGATTTGAGAATAATGCGGAGGTGGAAATTACCAGTCCTGGATTCCTTCAGTCTGACAGGATAATACTGACAGGAAGTTATGGATTACCGGATACTGCCAGGGTAACAATAATTAAGTAATAACAGGATGAAGAATTTCTTCCTCTCATATAAGAATCCAATATCGGTTATTCTGGCAGTAATAATTGTCGGGGGAATTTTCCTGTATGGACAGATTCAGGTTTCACTTTTCCCGGAAATCACTTTCCCAAAATTAAAAGTAATCGCGGATAACGGTGAACAACCTGTCGATAAAATGATGGTTACAGTCACCAGGCCATTGGAAGACGCAATTAAGCAGGTCCCTGATCTTAAAATATTAAGAAGTACAACCAGCAGAGGAACCTGTGAAATATCTGCTTTCCTTAACTGGGGCGCTGATGTAAACATAAACCAACAGATGCTCGAATCCCGCATCTCACAGATAAAGAATTCTCTTCCACCGGATGTTCAGATTCAGATTGAAAAAATGAATCCGTCGATTCTGCCAGTGATTGGTTTTACAGTTGAAAGTGATAAGAAAACACCTATCGAACTTAATCTCATAGCTACCTATATAATAAAACCATTCTTATCCCAGATCGATGGTGTTTCGTCAGTTGGTATTATCGGAGGAAAAACAAAAGAGTATTGGATTGAGCTTAATCAGCTTAAAATGAGTACATTTTCGATAACTCCTGAGATTATCCGGGATATTCTGAACCAGAATCACTTTATTACTTCAAATGGTTTTCTTTCAGATTACCGGCGACTTTATCTTAATATAACAGACGCAGGACTTTATAAAATAACAGATGTTGAAAATGTAATTCTCCGTAATGACGGGAAAAGGCTTTTAAAACTCAAAGATGTGGCTGACATCAATGTCAGAGAAAGAACTGAGTACACACGGATAAATGCTAATGGCCGGCAGGGACTTCTGGTGGCAATACTTAAACAGCCGGGAGCGAACCTGATAAAACTTTCGGAAAATGTATCATCGAGGAAGAAAGAACTTGAAAAGATTCTTCCACCGGATGTTCATATATCTTTGTATTATGATCAGGCAGATTTCGTAAACAAAGCAATTAAAAGTGTCAACGACAGTCTCTGGTTAGGTCTATTGCTTGCAATCCTGGTTGCAGTAATGTTTTTGAGGTCCTTCCGGGCCAGTGCGACCATTCTTGTAACAATACCTGTTACACTGTTTCTTACAATTATCGTACTCTATAGTATCGGATATACTCTCAATATAATGACATTCGGAGCAATTGCCGCCGCAATAGGGTTAATTATTGATGATGCTGTTGTTGTTATTGAACAGATACACAGGACCCATGAAGAATTTCCAGACAGACCTTCAAGTCAGCTTGTCCATCAGGCAGTAAAATACCTTATGCCATCAATGGTCGGATCATCTATCAGCACCATCGTGATATTTGTGCCTTTTATGTTACTCGGAGGAGTCGCAGGTGCCTATTTCAATGTTCTTACAAATACAATGATTATAACCCTGGTTTGTTCCTTCTTTGTTACATGGATAGGGCTACCGGTTATTTATATATGGTTTTCAAATATCAGATCGCTCTTCCCCGAGAAGAAAAATACTGATATCAGGACTATCAAAACAAGGAACTGGGTAAGCTTTTTTCTTCGCAGACCTATATTAAGTGTTCTTTTCATTCTTTGTCTGTTATTATCAATTATTTATATCCTTCCCCGGCTTGAAACAGGTTTTCTTCCTGAAATGGATGAAGGCTCAATTGTCCTCGACTACAAAGCTCCTCCGGGAACATCACTGGAAGAGACTAACAGGATTCTTGTTGAGGTTGAGAAAATAATTATAAAGATACCTGAGGTCACAACATATTCAAGAAGAACGGGCGCTCAGATGGGATTTTTTATAACTGAACCTAACGATGGCGATTACCTGATACAGTTAAAAGATAACAGGAAAAGAAGTACAAATGAGGTTATTGATGATATCAGGAAAAAGATCGAAGCAACTCAACCTGCACTTCAGATTGATTTCGGGCAAGTGATCGGTGATATTCTTGGCGATTTGATGGCATCAGTCCAACCAATTGAAATAAAGATTTTTGGAAGTGATCAAAAAACCCTTAATGAATTGGCTAAACAAGTTGCAGGTGAGATCGAAAAAATTAAAGGTGTCGAAGATGTTTTTGATGGTATTATAATTGCAGGCCCTTCAATAGAGGTTGTACCTGATCAGCAAAAACTTGCTCAGTTCAAAATTTCTCCTGCCTCATTCCAGTTTCAGATGCAAACTTTGGTTGAGGGTAATATAATCGGAAGTATCCTTGAGAAAGAGCAGATGACTGCGATAAGGATGATATATCCGAATAGTTCTAAGAACAGTCTTGAAAATATCAAAAATCAGTTTATATTTCTCCCCGATGGAAAACTTAAACCGGTTGCTACACTCTCAACGATTGGATTAAAAGAAGGAGTAGCTGAAATTAACAGGGATAATCTGAAATCGGTTTCTATTGTGACAGCCAGGTTGAATAACAAGGATCTGGGCACAGCAATGAAGGAAATTCAAAAGACAATTGATTCCGGAATATTTCTACCCCAGGGTTATAATATTGAATATGGTGGAGAATATGCCGATCAGCAGAAATCGTTCAGAGAACTTCTGATGATACTTATATTATCAAGCCTGCTGGTATTTGCACTAATGCTCTTCCTTTTCAAAGATTTCAGAGCTGCATGTTCAATTCTGTTCATCGCTGTTCTTGGAATCTCTGGAAGTCTGATAGCCCTTTACATCACAAATACCCCTTTAAATGTTGGCAGCTATACAGGATTGATTATGATTGTAGGAATAATAGGGGAGAATGCAATATTTACATTCCAGCAGTTCACAACGAACCGTGAAAAAGGAACAATTGATGAATCCCTGGTATACGCAATTTCAACTCGTTTAAGGCCTAAGCTTATGACAGCACTCGGTGCGATAATTGCCTTGATGCCACTGGCAGTTGGGGTAGGTACCGGCTCACAAATGCATCAACCGCTTGCAATTGCTGTGATAGGTGGTTTTATTATAGCACTTCCGCTTCTACTTATCATCCTGCCAACATTATTACATCTATTATACAAGAGGGAAGATAAGAAGCAGAGTCAGTTATAAAAAAATTAAGAAATCATAGGTATCTTTGCTTGTTAATAAACAAAATATGGAAAACGTTTTGGAGAATATAAAAGGTAAAGAAGGATTCATTATAGATATGGATGGTGTTATTTACCATGGGAATAAACTCCTCCCCGGGGTAACTGATTTTTTAGCATGGCTGGAAGAATCCGGGAAAAAATACTTATTCCTTACTAACTCAAGTGAAAGAACGCCAAAAGAGCTCCACGAAAAGATGAAGAGACTGGGGATTAACGTCGGTGAAGAACATTTTTATACAAGTGCGCTTGCTACTGCCAGCTTCCTTTCAAATCAGAAACCCAATGGGAGCGCATATATTATAGGTGATGCTGGACTCATTCACGCTTTATATAGTGTCGGATATAGTGTAAATAATGTAAATCCCGACTATGTGGTTGTTGGTGACACACACAGCTATAATTTTGAAAAAGTTGAACTGGCTGTAAATCTCGTTATCAGAGGAGCAAAACTGATCGGCACCAATCCCGACATAAGCGGGCCAGTCGAAGTAGGTATCACTCCATCAACAAAAGCACTTATTGCACCAATTGAAATTGCTGCAGGGAAAAAAGCCTATTTTGTCGGAAAACCAAACCCTCTTATGATGCGTAGCGCTCTTAAACGGCTTGGGGTAAAGAGAGAAGAAGCTATAGTGATTGGCGACAGGATGGATACGGATGTAAGGTGCGGCCTCGAATCAGAAATTGATACCCTGCTCGTCTTAAGCGGCATCACAGACAGGAATGGTATTGATCAGTTCCCATACCGTCCCCGATATATTCTTAATGGTATAATAGACTTGGTAAGTTAATTTATCTCAAGAACATTACAATGACGCTTATTGCTGAAATGACCAAAAAGGAAAGCCCTCTCAGTAAATCCAGGATCCTGGAAATAGAAAAACTGTTCCGATGATAAAAGGCGTGCTCTTTGATATGGATGGCGTACTTGTAGATTCTGAACCCTACATATGCAAAGCTGCAATAAGAATGTTCGAAGAACTTGGTATGAAGGTACTACCTGAAGATTTTATCCCTTTCGTAGGAATGGGTGAGAACAGGTACATTGGTGGAGTAGCTGAAAAGCATGGGGTAAAGGTTGATATTGAAAAGGTAAAAGCCAGAACATACGAAATATACGAAACAATAGTCAGGGACAAATTATCACCTCTTCCGGGCACTCATGAGTTCATAGCAGAATGTCGTAAAAGAGGACTAAAGCTGGCCCTTGTTACCAGTGCCGACAGAGTGAAGATGGAAGTTAATCTGAAAGAGATTGGATTATCATGGGATACATTTAATTCGATCATTACCGGACTTGATGTTTTGAATAAAAAACCATTTCCGGATATTTACATTAAAGCAGCCCAAAATATTGGTCTCAATCCGTGGGAATGCCTCGTGGTAGAAGACGCTGTAAGTGGTATAAAAGCCGGTAAAGCAGCCGGATGCAGATGCCTGGCTGTTGAAACATCTTTTGATGCCTCAGCTCTTTATGAAGCAGACTGGATATGTGAGTCGTTGCTGAAGGTTCCGGAAGAGGTGCTTAATTGGTAAAAAGTTGATTGATATACAATACCTGATAGTCTGTTTTTTAAACATCTGATAACATGTCGTGGGTTTTATAATTCATTTATTTATTTTAGAAACTGAAAAAGGAAAATCAACTTCTTTTGTTCCACGTGTTGTATTGGCTTTGTCGCCCATTACAAATTTGATACCTCCTCCATTCACAATATCTCCATATCTTATGAAATTTTGTGTGTAAGACACTCCATTCAAATTGGCAGATTGAATATAAACGTTTTCCTTTGAATTGTTTTCTGCCTCAATTACTAACTTCTTACCTTTTTAAAAGTTTACCGAATTATTGAAATAATATCACAGTCTTCAGAAGTCGCTTAAAGCAACTTACTTAATTACTGCCTTTGAGATTCCAATATCAAAAAACTGATTAGCAGGAGGAGGGACAACAGCAGGATTAGCTTGCTGACCACCTGGCCTGTTACCTTGCCTTCTGTAATAAAAGCGTACTGCAATAATATTATTCTCGTTTGACTTTAAAGTTTTGCTTACATCGCCGTTAAATAGCATTATTGAATAATCTCCTGTAGTATTTCTCTGGTTCCGGCTTCCGGCAAGAATACCATTTACGAATACATCAATGCCATTAGTGTGACTTGCATATAAAACCAGGTTGTTAAGGTCCTCAGCTGTAAGAGTTCCCGGATTAAATACCTGGCGTATCCATACTTCCGGAGAAGCCCAGTTTGTGTTGACTTTTGCATTTGGAGCTGCTGTGCCAAACATTGCCTGACCCGTCAACCACGTTGAATCATTAAAGTTCATCGTATTCCATTCTGCGGCTGGCCTTACGGTTGTATATTTCCATTTCTGTGCCACAGGAAGAACATCAACAAGAGAAACAGTTGCGTTACCGGTAAGCTTATCGTTAATGGCTTTTAATTTTGCGGGATCAACCTTCAGTAACCGATCATAGGTCAGCCAGCCATTAACTTCAGTCTCTACATCAGAGGTTTCGGTATATACTGCTGCACTTAAACCCTTTTCATTTTTCATGCTTATTAATTCTGTAACGAGAACGCTATAGGTGTTTACCAATCCATCAATGGTTTTAATATCCAGATAACCATGTGAATGAGGAGCATCATATTCATGGCCAGGATACCGGTATGTAAGGCCCCCAAATTCTCCGCACACCAATGCCTGATTTGGAACAGTAGGAACCGGAGCAGATGGCTCAGGATAACTATGAACATCTAACAGGTCGCCAACACCTACGTTGGTACCTCCACTTGCCTGGTTTACCAGACGTGACTGATCAAGTTCTTTAGCCAATTTTACCAGCTCAGGCGTATTATGCTGTCCCTGTGATTCGTTAAATACAACCCACATAATAATTGAAGGAAAGCTCCAATGTGACTGGATCATTCGGGTAAATTCAAGTTTGTATGCCAAAGTATCAATTGGGGGTCGTGTAAAACCTCTGCTCGTGTAAGAATTAGCAGATGGCATATCCTGCCAAACCATAATCCCAAGTTTATCACACCAGTAGTACCATCTGTCAGGCTCTACTTTAATGTGCTTCCTGATGAAGTTAAACCCATGGGCCTTCATTTGTGCTATGTCAAATTTAAGAGCTTCATCAGTTGGGGCGGTATAAATTCCATCAGGCCAGAATCCCTGATCCAATGGACCTATCTGGAAAAGGAATTTATCATTTAAAAATATTTTATTAAACCCACCTTCCATACCAAGGGAAACTTTTCTCATTCCAAAATAACTGCTTACATTATCCAGAGTTTTACCATCTTTCTTAAGTGTAACAGTAAGATCGTACAGGAAAGGACTGTCAGGAGACCAGAGTTTTGCATTCGCAATAGGAATATACAACTCGGCACCAACAGCTCCGCTAATTGTTCCAACAGTTTTGGAACCATCTTTTGCAGTTGCAGAGACAGTAACGCCACTTTCAGCTGATAGAGTGCTTACAGTAATTTTTAAACGCTTGCCGTCAACATCCGGTATCAGCTTAAGATTGCTTATACTTGCTTTTTCGACCGGCTCGAGCCAGACGGTTCTCCAAATCCCTGTGGTAGGAGTATACATTATGCCATATCGTTGGTCTGCAATTGTTTGTTTACCTCTTGGCGCACCAAAAAGATCTGTAGGATCATAAACCCTGACAATAACCTCCTGGCTGCCCGTGGCATTCAGGAAAGGAGTAATATCGTAATTAAAGCCATCATAGCCGCCTTTATGAACTCCAACGCTTTTTCCATTAATGTACACTTCGGATTCCCAATCTACAGCACCAAAATTCAGCATGACCTGTTTGTTTTTCCACGATGGAGATACAGTAAACGTACGGCGGTACCATACCCTATCAAAATGTTGCATGACACCCGAAAGAGGCGCCTCAACAGGATAGGGAACAAGAATAACTCCCGACAAATCCTTGCCGAAAGGAGCATTATCTTCCAGTTTTCCGCTCTGAAACTGCCATACCCCATTCAAATTGACCCAATCTTTTCTGACCATCTGAGGTCTTGGATATTCCGGAAGAGCATTCGTTGGACTAACTTTACTAGCCCATTGTGACATCATCACAGCTTTTTTAGGAGCCCAGGTCTGTGCATTTGTTAAAAAAGGAATGCATGCAAATAATGCAACATAAATTAATATTGAGTACTTTTTCATTTCTTAAGGCTATTAAAGATTATAGTTTAGAGTTCATTGAATCATAATTTTTACCTTTCAATATTTACTTTGCTAAAATAAAAATTTATCCGACAATCCGCAAGTTTTTATCCTGGATCGCTGTTCTATCCTAATTGTTCCGTAAATAGAAAATTTATTGTGCATATTGCCCACTATTTCAATTTTGTACCATAGAGTATCGGTTATTGGATAAGAGAATGAGCTTGAAGAATCAAGAAAAGGTGGTAACTTTAGCACCGAAAGGTAAATGACTATATTTATATTTAACTGATTTACTTAAAGATATGAAATACAGGACACTTGGAGAATAAGACGATAAAGTGTTTATAACAGCTTTTTGTGAAATTTCGGAACAAAGCAAATCTTAAACCTGAAACAAAAATATTGTGGCTAGAATAAAGAATTTTCT
>Ga0209746_1000509_pt1 | contig 19873 bp, 20 predicted proteins | sample BarGraNGADG00211_3_FD_184496 | JGI IMG/M metagenome (GOLD analysis project Ga0209746, IMG submission 184496) | Arctic peat soil microbial communities from Barrow, Alaska - Barrow Graham LP Ref core NGADG0011-211 (SPAdes) (version 2) | ecosystem: Environmental > Terrestrial > Soil > Wetlands >... | reverse complement strand
ATGCCGTTGGCGCCGCCGGTAACGATGACCCGTTTGCCTTCGAACCTGCTCATAAAAGCCCCCTTCATTGAGTGCGCTGTCCGGCGGGTTCGCGCAACACCCTGCCTTATGGTACCGCAAATCGACACGTATTGACAAGGCTTGGGCAAGGGTGCTATAGTCTTCCATGCAAACGGAAACAAGCAAGCTGGACCAGGCTCGCCCCAACTGGACGCACTGTGGATATCGAAGACGTAAACCACACCGGAGACGCAACATTTATTTGCAGGGTGAACCAATCGGCTGCGATGGCGCTCCTACGCGGCCGTGGCCCTATCACCCCAGCCCATCTTGCCTACCGACCCCATCTCTATCCGCAATCATGCATCTTACCCGAGGGCCTGGCGAGCAGCATCCGGCGCTGCTCGGGCTGCGCTGACCTCAACTTTGGAAGGAGAAATAGAGGTGAACAATATCCTGGCGGGGCATACGAACAGCTACCACACGTACGGACTCGATGAGGCCCTGGATGGCATCGCCAGGGCCGGCTTCAAGTATGTCGAGCTCTCAGCGGTCAGGGGTTGGACCGAGCATGTCCCATTGGAGGCTACTGACGGGCAACTGGCAGCAATCAAGGCAAAGCTCGAGCATTGGGGGCTCCACGCGTCTGCCCTCAGCGGGCACTCCGACCTGACTACGGCCGAGGGGGTAGTCGACGGCAAGAAGGCCGTGGACCTTTGCCAGAAGCTAGGCATAACGGTGATGAACACGGCTGTCGGCGGGCACGCCAGCAAAGCGGAAGACAAAGCCGCTTTTATGCAGCACATCCACGACCTGGCCGATTACGCCGCACAACGCGGGGTCATCGTGTCGCTGGAAGTGCACGGCGACATTATGGCCACTGGCGCGAAGGCCGTGGCCTTGATCCGAGAGATTGACCGCAGCAACGTGCTCGTCAACTATGACACAGCCAACTGCATGTACTACGGCGGTGTGAACGCTGCGGACGACATCGGCCCGACCGTGCCTTATCTGGCGCACGTTCACCTCAAAGACGGGCGCGGCGGACTGGGGCAGTGGGACTTCCCGGCGGTCGGTGAGGGCCACAACGATTGGGCCCGCATCCTGGGAGTCTTGGCGGAAGACGGCTATCGTGGCCCGATGTCCGTCGAGATCGAGTTCCAGGGCCTGCCATGGCCGCCCCTCGAAGAAGTACATCGTTCGATGCGGGTCTCCTATGCAACGCTGAGGGCGCACGGCCTTGCGTAACGAGAGTGGAGGATTGGTATGCTCAACATCGGAATCCTGGGTGCGGGGTTCATGGGCGGCACCCACGCCCGCGCTTTTGCCGGGCTGCCAGACGTGCACGTGGCCGGCGTCACTTCTCGCTCCGCCGATAGGGCCGCCGCTCTGGCCAGGGAAGTTGGCGCAGAGCCGTTCACCGATGCGCTGGCTCTGGTGCGTGATCCTCGGGTAGACGCCGTGAGCATCACGCTGCCTACGCACCTGCACCGTGAGTATACGACGGCTGCCCTGGAGGCCGGCAAACACGTGCTGTTGGAAAAACCCATGGCGCTGAGCGTGCCGGACTGCGACGCGATGATCGAGGTCGCGCAGAAGAACAGGCGCATACTCATGGTGGCCCACGTGCTCCGCTTTTGGCCTGAATACACAGCGCTCGTCGGGTTCCTGCAGACGGGCCAGATCGGCAAGGCACTGTCGGCTACCGCTCAGCGGCTCGCTGGCCCGCCTCGCTGGAGCGACTGGTTGTTGCATCCCGAGTTGTCAGGCGGTGAGGTGCTTGACCTGCACATTCACGACCTGGACACCTTCAACTGGCTGTTTGGGCAGCCGCGGACCGTTTATTCCCGCGGACAGCGCAGCAGCGAGACCAACGGCTGGGACCTTGCTCTGACGCTAGTCGACTACGGAGCTGTCCGGGCTTTCGCCGAGGGCAGCGCCCTGCAGCCACTCGACTATCCTTTCACCATGAATCTGTGCGTGCTGTGCGAGCAAGGCTCAGTGGAGTTCCGCTCCCGGGCCGGCGGCGTGCAGGTAGACTCGCGCGACGCGGGAACCAACAGCCTGCTGGTGTATGAGGGAGGCAGAGCGCCTTACGCCTTGCCGGTGATCCCCGGCGACGGCTACGCCAACCAGGCGGCGTACTTCGCAGACTGCGTGCGCTCGGGCCGCGCTCCCGAACGAGGGACTGCCCGCCAAGCCCGGTTGGCCGTACAGACCGCTCTCGCGGCCCGCGAGTCACTCGAGACCGGCCGCGTAATCGCGTTGTAGGCACAAGAGGGAACATCATGCGTAAGTTCGATCACATGGGACTGCCCACCGACGACAGGCAGCCGCGCGAGATGTACGTGCCGGCGACCAAAGTGTGGGTCACCGATCCAGCCGATCATCCGTATCGGGTGGAATTCTTGCGCTACGAGCCTGACACACCGGTTAGCGGTCCAGTGCGCAATCTGCCGCACGTGGCTTTCCAGGTAGACAACCTTGACGCTGAGATCGCCCAGAGCGATGAGATCCTTCTCGGGCCATTCCAGCCCACCGATGCGTTGCGAGTCGTATTTGTGCTGAAAGATGGGGCCGTCTTTGAGTACATGGAGAACTCGGGGCCTGATAGCTGGTTCAAAGGGTAAGGGGGAGCCATGCCCAAGGTAAAGTGGGGGATCATTGGCCTCGGTTGGTTCGGGGAGTATCACGGCGATGCGCTTGCCGGGTTGCCAGGTGCCGAAATCTACGCGCTGTGCACGCGTACCGAATCTCGTCTGCACGAGCTGGGCCAGAAGTTCGGGGTGACGCATCTGTATACTGATTACAACCAGATGCTGGCCGATCCCGAGTTGGACGTCGTCAGCGTGACCACCATGTGGGACCAGCACACTGGGCCGGCGCTGGCGGCCATCCAGGCGGGCAAGCACGTCTTCCTGGAAAAACCGATGGCTTCCACCGTCGCCGATTGTCAGGCCATCGTCGACGCCGCGCGCGCCTCCGACAGGTACTTTATGGTGGGCCATATCGTACGCTTCAACCCTCGTTATGCGGCGGTGAAGCGTGAGATCGCGTCCGGCAAGATCGGCAAGGTCGTCTCGATGTATGCCCGGCGCAATGTGCCGGTCTCTGTGGGCACAGCTGTGCTCCCTAAGATCGGCCCCATCATCGGCGATGGCGTTCATGATACCGATATCATGCTCTGGTATACAGGCGCCAGGATCGTGTCAGCTTATGCCCAGTCTCTGAACGTCCATGGTCACAAGTATCCTGACCTGGGCTGGACCATGTACCGTTTCGACAACGGCGCCATCGGCGTGCTCGAAAATGTCTGGTGCATGCCCGATCACAAGGGCTACTTCCCTGACGAGCGGATGGAGATCATCGGCACCGATGGCGGCGCATACGTCCAGGAGACCTATCCGGCCCTGTCCGTCGTCACGACGGAAGGCGCCTATACGCCCGATCCCACCTACTGGCCGGAGATCAGGCCCGGCGTCCGCGGCGGCGCACTGGCCGAGGAACTCAACTACTTCCTGACCTGCATCCTTAGCAACACCCCGCCGGCAGTTATCACGCCCGAGGAGTCGATGGCCGCCGTGGAAGCTTGCCTGGCAGCCGAAGAGTCCGCGGCCACCAACCAGGTCGTGTATCTGGACGGCAAGCACCACGTCGCCCGACCAGGTACGCGCAGTGAGCTGACTTAGAAGGAGGAAACGTCCATGGGCTTCTCGTACAACCTTGCCAAATTCATCGCCTTTCGAGATCTGGCCGAATGCGAGCGCGTGCGCGCGATCAAGAAGGAAGACATCACCGGGCATCCAAATCCCGAGTTCAAGATCCGGGTGATTGAGGATCTCGGTGAGTTTTACGCGGCATTTGCCACCGACATCGTGACACGCATCAAGACGGCTCTGGACGAGGGCCGCCGGTTCGTCGGCATATTTCCGGTCGGCCCCATGCCGCAGTACGCGATTGCCGCCCGCATGATCAACTAACTCCGCATTCCCATGCACCACGTGCATACTTTCAACATGGATGAATACGCCGATCAGGACGGCAACACGGCGCCGGCCGATTGGTCCGGCTCTTTCCAGCGGGCGATGCTCGAGAGCTTTTTCCTCAAGATCGATCCCGCATTGCGCCCGCCCATGGAGCAGGTCCACTTCCCCGAGACGGCGAACATCAATCACTACGGTCAGATGATCGCCGACATGGGCGGCGCCGATGTCTGCTACGGAGGCATCGGCTGGTGCGGGCACATCGCCTTCTGGGAAGCGGACCTGGGGTTCGAGTTCGGTAGCGACATGGATGGATATCGCCGCGCAGGACCGCGCATCGTCGAGCTGACTCCCATGACCATCATGCAAAATGCGCTGCACTCCTTTGGCGGCGACTGGTCTTGGGTTCCACCCAAAGCGGCCAGCATTGGACCGGCCCAGATCGTAGGCGCGCGCGCGCGGAGCTTCTGGCTTGATGGGTACCTGGGCGGCGGCGTGAGCTGGCAGCGTTTTATCGCCAGGTTGTGCGCACACGGGCGGGTGAACACACTGGTGCCGGGCTCGTTGTTGCAGACCGTGCCCGGGACCTATACGATTTTCGGTCCTATAGCCTCCGACGTTGAGATCCACATGGCCTGAGGAGGGAATATGCTCGCGTCGAACGCTGGTTTTATCGTTTATGGCGTGCACAAAGATGGTCTACTGGACCCGATGGGCAGGCCCTTCATCGACGACCAATTGATCGCTCAGTCGAAGAGCGCGTTGCGTTCGATGGGCGTGAAACTCGTCGAGTATCCGATCGTTGTTGCCAGCAAGCAGGAAGCCCGGGAATGTCTCGCCCAGTTCAAGAAGCGCGACGACATTGACGGCTTGGTGCTTTTCTCGGGCACCTGGGTGTGGGCTGCGCACATGATCGGCGCTCTACGCGACTTCGCTTCGACCGGCAAGGCCATTACGATCTGGACCCATCCTAGCTCGCAGGGCTGGCGGCCGGTTGGTGGGCTGGTCCTGCAGGCCGCCTTGAAAGAGATCGGCATCCCGCATCGCTTTGTCTATGGAAGCTCCGACGACCCGGCGACTCTCGACCGGATCGCCAGCTATCTGCGGGCCGGCGCCATGCGCAACCGGCTCAACCTCAGCACCCTCGGCGCCCTTGGCGGCCGCGGCATGGGCCAGACCTGCGGCGTGGCCGACCCCTCGCAGTGGATGCGAGTTTTCGGCATCGACATCGACGCGCGCGACACGACGCAGTTGATCGAAACCGCCCGCTCGATCAGGCCAGAGGAAATCGCCGAAGCGCGCCGGCACATCCAGCCGCACTTCGCACTGCCAATCCCCGAAGACGAGGTCGCGGATCGCTCGATTCGCATGTATCTGGCCATCAAGAAGACCGTGGCACGCGAGGGCTGGGATTTCTACACCATCCAATCTTTCCCGGGCCTGGGCGATGACTACAGCGCGACGTCGTTTGCCCAGAGCATGATGCTCGAGGATGGCGTGGCCACGTCGACGCTGAGCGATTTCAACACAGCGCTTACCGTCAAGCTCCTGATGGATTTGAGCGGCGAGCGCGTGTACTACGGCGACCTGCAGCACATCGACAAACGGACACGCGAGATCAAGATCGTCGGTGACGGCGCCTGCCCACCCTCGCTGGCCGGCCAGCTTGAACCGGCGCGCTTTGCGCAGCACGGCATTCCGACCGAAGGCGCAGCGGGCGGGCTGTCAGTTCAATTGACCTGCAAGCCGGGGGCCGGCGTCCTTGCGCGACTGGGCCGCCAGAACGGCGAGTTCGAGCTCGTTGTCGCCCGGGCGACGGTCGCTGAGCCGCCATCGCCGGAAGAGTTGGCCCGGCGTAAGGCCGAATGCGGCATCCCGTTCTGGCCGCATGCCTTTGTGACGGCCGAATGTGACGTCGACGCGTTGCTGCAGGCATGGAACAACGAGTATGCCGTGCTGGGCTATGGCGCGCATCTCTACGAGGACCTAATCGCGTTTTGCGAGCTAGCCGGAATCAAGGCCATCCCATTATAAGCCAACGGGCCCACCTGGCGGCTCGTCACAGGTCCGCAAGTTGGCTCCCTGCCGGTCTAGACTGGGTTTTACCAACCGGTGAACAGACACTGCCAGATCTCCCGCTTGACAATGGGACTAAACGTGGTATAGTCAAGCTAAACACTGCGGGTTACTCGTGTCCTCGCACGAGGCAAACGGGGGAGGCACTACTTGCCCATTGATGGTCTGGGTCCACAGATACGGGCTCATCGCCTGAAGCGGCGCATTACCGGTACCGAATTGGCCCGCCGCGCGCAGGTCACCAAGGGACTGATCTCTCAGATCGAACGCGGTACCACGGTGCCGTCGCTTGACGTGCTCAGCCGCATAGCCGCCGCCCTCGACATGTCCATGGCCCAGCTTATGGAAGCAGTCGACGCGGGACCGGATTATGCGACAAGCGCGGGTCTGGGAGCGTTGCCTTACGACCCGGTAGTACGAGTGGACCGGCGGAGGAGCGTGGGATTCCCCAAGATCAACCAGGTTTACGAGTCCCTGACCCCGACGCTCGCCGGGCCCATCGAGTTCAGCATCCTACACATCGGGCCGCTGAGCGCCGAAGCCACCCTGACCTACAGGCACCAGGGGCAGGAGTGCCTGTTGATTCTCGAGGGCGCGCTGGTCGTGACCCTGGGCGACAGGCAATTCCACCTTAACGTGGGCGACAGCATGGCTTACCCTTCAACCATCCCACACTCATATCGCTGCGCAGGCGAGGCGCCGGCGGTCGTGGTGATGGCGGAAACCCCACCGGCGTTTCTGGATCTGCTCAGCGCACATCTGGAAGGCCAGGGCCGTTGACAAGGAGCACACCAGCTCTTTATTTCTCACTGAGGAGGTCATCCTATGAAGCGATTGGCTATTGACGGCGGAGAGCGGGCCGTACCCGCGGGTTCGGTGCGACCCTGGCCGCCCATCGACCAGACGGACCGCGATGCCGTGCTGAGTGTCTTCGACCAAAAGATTGTGTGCGGCAGCGGCGCGCCCCAGTGTGTGGGCCTGCAAAACGACTGGGCCCAATACATTGGCCGCAAATACTGCCTGGCGACCAATAGCGGCACCGCGGCCTTACACATGGCGCTGGCTGCGGCGGGCGTGGGCCCCGGCGACGAGGTTATCATCCCGGCCTATACCTTTCTCGCCTCTGCCTCTTGTGTGCTCCACGCCAACGCGATTCCTATCTTCGTCGATATTGATGCGCGTACCTACAACATGGACCCTGCCCGCATCGAAGAGAAGATCACTGAGCGCACCAAGGCCATAATTCCGGTGCACTTACACGGCCTGCCCGCCGACCTGGACGAGATCCAGGCGACCGCGGCCAAGCATAACCTGGTCGTCATTGAAGATGCCTGCCAGGCCCATGGCGCCGAATACAAGGGCCAAAAAGTCGGCAGTTTTGGTGAGTTTTCCGCTTTCAGCCTGAACAGCTCGAAGAATCTCTGCGGGGGCGAAGGCGGCTTTTTCATGGCCGACGACGAACGCTTTCTGACCCGGGGTGAGATGCTGCGTATGTTCGGGGATGAGGTCGATGACGAGACCAAGTTGCGTGTCTACAACGCCTCGATCCTGGGCTTCATGTATCGCACGCAGGAGCTGCCCGCCGCCTTCGCGCGCTCGCAGCTCAAACGGCTGGATGCCAACAACGCGCTGCGGCAGGAGAACGCCCGCTTCCTGGATAGCCTCCTGGCCGAATTCCCCTGGGTGACGACCCCCTTCGTTCCTCCTGACCGCACGCACGTTTACTGGATGTACGTCGTACGTTTTGACCCCCAGAAAGCCGGCGTGAACCTGTCGCCGCGCGAGTTCCGCATTGCGCTGGAGAAGGCGCTGCACATGGAAGGCATCGCCACCGGCCAGTGGCAAACCATGCCGGTGCCCGCGCAAGACCTCTTCCAGACCAAGATGGGCTACGGCACCAAGGGCTGCCCCTGGACCTGCCACTTCTACGGCCGCGACGTCACGTACCGCGGATCGGATTACCCGGTTGCCTCACAACTGTGCGAAGATTACACGGTGATTGCCGGCATCCACCCACCGAACGGCCGCGGCCTGATGGAGATGTACGCCGAAGCCATCCGCAAGGTCTTCAACAACCTGGACGTCGTCGCCAAGCACAAGGACGATAAGATCGTCGCCCATTACAGCGGGTCGATGTTCATGGCTGCCTGACGAATGGACGTGATAGCAAGATGAAAGCGCTATTTGCCCGAACTTCCTTTCAGTTTGAGATCCGCGACCTGCCCATTCCCGTTGCAGGGCCTGGCGAGGTGCTCGTCAAGGTGCATGCCTGCGGGCTGTGCGGCACTGACCTGCATTTCGCGCGCGATTGGTCGGGCGACTTTATGCCCCTGGGCCACGAGATCGCGGCCGAGGTCGTGGAAACCGGCCCGGGAGTCAGCGCCTACCGGCCTGGCGACCGGGTGATCGTCGAAGACGTGGGCATGTGCGGGGTCTGCACGGCCTGCAAGAACGGTGAGTACTACCGCTGCCGCAATAACTACAATCTCAACGGCCAGCCGGGCATGACTGAGTACATGGCAGTCAACGAACACCTGCTCAATCGCTTCGATGGGTTGGATTACGTCCATGCTTCGCTGGTCGAACCGTTGGCAGTGGCCCTGAACACCGTCCTTCATGCCGAGATTCCGCTGGCAGTGGATGTGGTCGTTTATGGGCCCGGTCCCATCGGGCTCATGTGTGTCAGGTTGGCGAAGCTGCGCGGCGCAGCCAGAATCGCCCTGGTCGGCAACTGCTGCAACACGCCCCGAGAAGCGGTGCGGATGAAGGCCGGCCAGGAGATGGGCGCCGATTTCCTGATCGATGCCCAGGGGGAGGACCCCGTTGAGGAGGTCCGCGGGCTCTTGGGCGGCGGCGCCGATCGAATCATCGTCACCAGCCCGCCGGGCACCCTGCCGTCTGCCGTACAGGTGGCAAAATTCGGCGGCCGGGTATCCTTCATCGGGATCAGCCTGGGCGGCCATAGCAAGGTCGAGCTGGATGTGAATGAGCTCGTCTTCAACAAGATAACTCTGCAGCCCACCTTTGCGGAGCCGGCCGAGAAATTCCCGGTCTCGATCCGCCTGCTCCAGGAAGGCATGGTCGACGCTAACAAGCTCGTAACCCATACCTTTACCTTCGATGACGCCGAACGGATGTTCCGCATGAATGACAGCGGCCAGGAGGCCGTGATCAAGGCGGTGCTAACGCCGTGATTTACGGCGTACTGGGCAGCCTGCCAAAGTCGGCGCCTTGTTGGGACTCGTGAAGGCGATCTGGCAACTTTAGCAATTGATGCACTGAGCAGTAGATGAGGAGACATAAACTTCATGGCTGCAATGCCCGGCATCGTGCGCCAGACGCTCGTGTTTGCGTTCGGTACCGTGGCCCTGACGGTCGCCGTTTCCCTCGCGCTGGCCTTGATCCTCAACCAGCTCAGACGCCTTCGTCAGCCTCACCATTGGCAAAGATACGCTGGTGGCCCGAACGCCGGCCGACGATCGCCCGGCCGAGAACGCCACGGTGGGTGTCGGGCTGAACCTGAACCGCTTGCACCTGTTCGATCCCGAGACCGAACAGACCCTTCTGGAGTGACGTAATGCAGCGATCCTTGATCGGTACGCCCAAGACGGCGCTTGACACGCCAGCTCTGTGCCTGGATCTGGGCGTCGTCGAATCCAATATCCGCCGCATGGCCGGCTACTTCCAGGACGGCCCAGTGCGTCTCCGGCCGCACACGAAGACCCACAAGTCGCCGGTCCTGGCGCATATGCAGGTCGCCGCGGGCGCGATCGGGATTACCTGTGCCAAGTTGGGTGAGGCCGAAGTCATGGCCGAGGCGGGCTTGAAGGATATCTTGATCGCCAACCAGATTGTCGGCGCCGGGAAGATTGCCCGGCTGGTCAACCTGGCTGCCTTAACCGAGGTGATGGTGGCGGTGGATGACGCTGCCAATGTCGAGGAGCTCGACCGCGCCGCGCGTGCCGCGGGGGTCACGTTGCGTATTCTGGTTGAGGTCAACATCGGCTTGAACCGCTGCGGAGTGGTGCCCGGCCAACCCGTCCACGATCTTGCCTGCCGGGTGGCGGTCGCGCCGGGTCTGCGTTTCGAAGGGCTGATGGGCTACGAAGGCCACACGGTCTTCATCCGCGACCCAGAAGAGCGCAGGCGCAAGACTGAGGAGAGCCTGGCCGGGCTGGTAGAGTCCGCCGACCTGGTGAGATCTGCCGGCATCCCTGTGCAGATCGTGAGCAGTGGAGGCACGGGGACCTGCTTCATTACGGGGCGCTATCCGGGCATCACCGAGTTGCAGGTCGGTTCCTACATCACGATGGATGCCCAGTACCGGGAAGAAGTGGGCATGGACTTTGCCTACGGGCTGACAGTCATGAGCACGGTCGTCAGCGCGCCGACGCCCGATCGGGCCGAGTGCGATGCCGGGCTGAAAACCATCACCCAGGATTTCGGGCTACCCAGGGTGATCGATCCGCCGGGCTGGGAGCTGGCCGGGCTGGCGGAAGAGCATGGCCACCTGCACAGGCTGGACGGGCCGCCACTGCGCCCGGGCGATAAGGTCGAGATCGTGCCCAACCATGGCTGCACGACGATTAACCTGCACGACGAATACTGGGTGATCCGTGACGGCGTGCTTGCTGCCGTCTGGCCGATTGCGGGCCGCGGCAAAGTCTACTAAACCCGGTCGCAGGAAAGAGCCACCTAGCGACGCACCAACAGGATAGAAGCATGGACTCAACAATTGCGCCCAGGATGCTCTTCGAGTGGTGCCGCATTCCGTATGAGGAGTTGCCCGGTCATCCGCGGGCCAGGGTGCCGTTCCGCCTGTGCGCAGATTCCGAGTGCATGGGCCGGCTTATGGCGCGCGAGCTCGTGGACGAGATCGCCCTCACCAACGCCGAAGGCCGGCCCTTGCGGGCGATCATCCCCTGCGGGCCAAGCTGCTGGTACCGGCCTTTTACCGACCTCGTCAACCGGGAACGTGTCAGCCTGCGGAACGTGACTGTCTTTCACATGGACGAGTGCCTCGACTGGCAGGGCCGCGAGTTGCCCCGCAGGCACCCGTACAGCTTCCGCGGCTACATGGAGCAGCACTTTTACGGTACGGTGGACCCTGAGCTGGCCGTCCTCGCAGGCAATCGAGTGTGGCTCCATGGCCAGAACGTGGAGGAAGTCAAGGCGCGGATCTGGCAGGCTCCGGTAGCCACAAGCTACGGTGGCTGGGGCCAGGATGGGCACATTGCTTATAACCAGGCACGCCGTCACCCGTACAGCCATGTGACGTTGGATGACGTCCGAAATTCCACGGTGCGCGTTCAGGAAAACAATGTCGACACGATCCTGGCCCTCGACCAGCGCACTTTCGGCACAGCTTATCAGTTTGTGCCGCCGATGTCAGTGACCCTGGGTGTCAAGGAAGTCTTGTCGGCCTGCAAGGTGCGGTTGTTCTCCGACACCGGCGCATGGAAGCAAACGGCCCTGCGCGTGGCGCTGTTCGGTCCACTCACGCCAGAATATCCGATCACTTTGCTACAGGAACACCCGGACGCGCTGATCACTGCCACCGACGCTACGGCTCGGCATCCGATTAGCGAGCACCCCGAGTGGGACCTGGGCCTGGATCAGGGCCGGCCGCACCGGAGTGTCGCTTTCGCAGTCCGTGCTTGAGTTGCTGCAATCATAGGACTCATTTGGAGGGGTCATGACCAGATTAATAGACCTTTCGTGTCCTTTGCAGTCGGGCATGTGGAGTTACAACGTGCTGCCAGATATGGGCCTTCACCTGGCAGAATTGGTCGTTGAGCAGGTCGCCACTATCCCTCGCCAGGGCTACGAAGCGTTCCGCTTTGAAATGAGCAGCCTCACAGGCACCTATCTGGAGACCGGCCGGCATATGCTGGATGACAGTCCTGTGCTCAGCGACCTGGCGCCCCGTGACTTCATCCGGCCTGCAGTCGTGTGCCATTTGCCCAGTAAGACCACTGGGCAGGTGATCCACGGCCCAGAGTTGGCCGAGCACTGCCCGCCAGTCCGCGCAGGCGACGCTCTCCTGATCGATTGCGGCTGGGCCCTGCAGGTGTGGGAACCGAACTACGTCACCGGCAGCCCGGCCTTTCACTACGACTGTCTGCCCTGGCTGCTGGCCCAACCCTTCTCGATTCTGGGCGTCGACGTGCCGTGCATCGAGTCCCCCAGCTCGCGTCCGGACGGGGAGGCCACGGGCAATATGCTGGTACCAATCTTCCAGCGCCGCGTCTTGCTCCTGGCTCCTCTGGTCAATCTCGATCAAATCACCTCGAACCGTGGAGAACTGATCGCTTTGCCCCTCAACTTGCAGGGCGTCAGTGGGGCGCCTTGCCGGGCCATCTTCAGGGAGGAATGAACCTATGCGTACCCCCATGATTCCGGACTCAGATTTCGCTCGCCGCATTGCCCGTGTGCAAGAGCAACTGGCTCGAGCGAATCTTGACGCGCTTGTCACCTACTCCTCAGAGTCCGAACCGGCGAGTAGCCGGTACCTGGCAGATTTTTGGCCTTTTTTTGATTTTGCCGGCGTGGTCGTTCCCCGCGAGGGGGAGCCGGCCCTGGTTACCGGCGGGCCGGAATCCTATGAATTCGCCCGCCAGTTCTCGCGTATCAAGAACATCCACATACACCCGCTCTACGTCGAAAGCTCGGCACCCGATTGGGTGCCGAGCGTGAGCTACGAGGACTTTGCCCGCATATTGGCTGCGGTTGTAGGTCGGCCTGTCCGGCGCCTGGGCGTGGCCGATTGGAATATCTTTCCCCAACCCATTTTTGCCGACCTGCAGCGAGGCGCACTTGAGGCGGAAATTGTGCCGGCCGATGATCTGCTGCTGCGGGTACGGGCGATCAAGTCTGAGCATGAGATCGCGGCCATCAGGCAGGCCTACTGGATCACCGAGCAGGCCATGATCGAAACCCTGAATGAAGTCGTCGAAGGCCAGGCTGAATGGGAGATCGAGGCGCGCGCCCATGCTACCATGCGCAGGCTGGGCGCCGAAGGCACATCGTACCCCATTTGGGTCTGCTCTGGCCCCAACACGCGCCAGAGTCTATGCCGCTCGACCAACCGGCGCATCAAGCGTAATGAATTGGTGCAGTTGACATTCGGCGCCCGGCAATACGGCTACTGTGGCAACATGTGCCGGCCGTTCGCGATCGGCCGTGTCCCGGACCGCGCTCGCGAACTCATGAGCGTCGCGCTGGAAGGCGTGCACGGCGCGCTGCGCGACATCCGCCCTGGCGTAGCGGCTCGCACCGTCTTTCAGCGGTATCACGACACGCTGGCGCGTTACGGTTTCGAGCAATTCACGCTCTACGGGCCGGCGCACGGCACCGGGACGTCTGAGGTGGAGGGCTTGTGGCTGGGCGCGGGGAGCGATACGGTCATACAACCCGGCATGCAGTTCAACATCGACGTCTGGCTGAGCGATGGTGAGTACGGTGTACGCTATGAGGACGGCGTCGTGGTCACTGCCGACGGCCTGGAAGAACTGACTTCATACCGGCAAGAGATCATCGAATTGTAGGAGGTCCCATGGATCATCGCGCGCTTGCCCACAGTCTGACGCTGAAGTACCGGGATGAGATTGTGCAGGTCATGCAGGACCTTGTGCGCATGCCATCGCAGAATACACCGCCTGACGGCGAGGAACTGGCCTGCCAGGAATACATCGCCGCCTCCCTTCGCAATTCAGGGCTCCCCGTCGACATGTATGAACTCGATCAGGTGCCGGGCATGGTCGAGCATCCGGCCTTCTGGCCGGGGCGCAGGTATCGCGGGCGGCCAAATGTATCCTCCCTGCTGGAAGGCAAGGGTAACGGCCGCTCGCTGTTGCTGACCGGTCACATGGATACCGTAGCGCTCGGCGACAACGTCTGGTCAAAGCCGCCTTTCGGCGCTCAAATCGAGAATGGACGGCTGTATGGGCTTGGTTCGATTGATATGAAGGGCGCTATGGGCACCATGTTGGTGCTTTTCAAGGCGCTCGCCCAGGAGAAGGTGCCCCTTGCCGGTTCGTTGTGCTACGAGAGCGTGGTTGACGAGGAAGAAGGCGGCGTCAACGCCACCATTGCCGGGCGGCTGCGTTACGGGCCAATGGACGGCGCGGTGATCCCTGAAGGCACAGGGTTGAATATTTATCCCGCCGCGCGCGGCGTGCTGATGACCAATTTCATATTCTCCAGTGGCCAAGGCACCTGGCTGGAAGTAGGCACCAGCGGCGAGCGCGGGGCAGATGCAGTGCAGCAGGTTGGCGTCTTCTTGACGCATATCCCAGAGATTGAGGAATCGCGGCGCCACCACCCGGTACACCCGCTTTACGCGTCGTACCCTGATCCCCGGCCGGCACAGATCACTAAGGTTTACGCCGGGGGTTGGGGACCGAAAGTCCCCATCGCCGTTCCGCCTGAGGGTCGCGTCCAACTGGTGTTACAGACTCTCCCCGGTGAAGAGCGTGAAGCCGTGCTCAAGGAGCAGGAGGACTGGCTGGCCGGTCTGTGGGCAAGCAACCCACAAGTGTTTAACCCGCCGCCGCAGATTTATCATCCCATACGCTGGATGCCGGCAACCGCGATGGACCCTGCGCATCCCCTGGTCACCACGATGGTCGACAGCGCCGCCCGGGTCTTCGGCCATGCTCCGACGATCGTGGGTGCGCCCTATGCGTGCGATATGTTCGCCCTGCACCAGATCTTCGGCATGCCGGCGCTGCTCTGCGGACCAACCGGCGCCAACGCTCATGCCGCCGATGAATATATCGAACTCGAGAGCGTTTTCCAGTTCGCGGAAGCGCTCCTGTTGTTCGTTCTGGATTGGTGCGGGACGATGGGCCAATAGTGAGTACCCTCGCAAGAGGGTGTCTGTGGAGGAGGGTGACCGATGCACCAGCAGAATGCGGACCGGTTGCAAGATTACTTCATCTCCCGGGGCATCGTCGCGGCGCTCATCGCCAACCCCTGGACGATAACCTGGTTGACGGGCTATGCTCCGCCGATTCAGACCGGTCCCAGCCCTTTCGAGGGCAGTCCGGCCGTGGCCTGGTGGTGCAGCGGCGAATTGACCCTCATCACTTCGGATGCCGAAGCAGCAGCGGCGCGCGCTTCGGGCGCCAACACTTCTGATTACGTCGGCTACGCCTTCGAGGAACCGGTGGTTGTAACCGCGCGGCAAACCGCTGCCGTCCATAATGTCCTGATGGCCTCCGGGCTCAAGGGTGGCAAGGTCGCCGTGGACCTGGATTTCCTGACCGGGTCCCTGCTCGCCACGGTTCAAGAGACGCTCGCCAACGCGTCGCTTGAGCCGTTGGACCACGGGTTGGTTGTCTTACGGGCGGTCAAAACGCCGGACGAAATTGCGAAGATCAAGGCTGCGCTGGCGCTCTGTGATCTGGCCCAAGAGGAGGTCAGGGCCAACCTGCGTCCGGGGATGAGCGAGATCCAGGTGTGGGGCCAGGTGAAAGCCAGGCTGGAAAGAGAAGCTGGAGCACGCCTTCCCATTGCCGGCGATCTGGTGGCCGGCCAGCGCACGAGCGAGATGGGCGGCCTGCCCGGACCTTCTGTCGTGCAGGAGCATGATCCGGTCATGGTGGACGTGGTGCCTCGACTGGACGGCTATTGGGGCGACAACTGTTGCGTGCACTTTGCCGGATCGCCTACCGTGGAAATGGCGCAGATCTATCGCATCGTGCGTAACGTCCTCGGCCGCGCTATCGAGGCCGTCCGGCCTGGCTTGCCTGCGCGCGACCTCGACGCTCTTGTGCGCGGGGCGATCAAGAGTGCCGGCTATGAACCCCATCCGCACCACTCAGGTCATGGGATAGGTGCAAGCTACCACGAAGAGCCGCGCATCGTGCCCTACCAGGCCCTGCCTTTGGCGCCAGGCATGGTGATCGCGTTGGAACCCGGCATCTATCTGCCAGGCGTCGGGGGTGTACGTCTCGAGGATGTGGTTCTGGTTACCAAGGACGGCTGCGAGCTGCTGACCCGGCATCTCCTGGCCCAGCCGCCTGTGTAGTCGCGGCGGGTGGTTATGGGCCAGGAGATTGCGCCACGGTCTACCGGTTCAGCCATCGATCGAGCCAGGCAAACGCGGCTTCCTGCATAGGCACGTCGAACTTGTGCGGGCCTGCGTAGAACTCGCCTCGGTAATTATCGGCCACGCCGGCGTCTTGATAATGGCCTTGCAGGCGTTCATGCGCGGCGCGCATGCCCTCGATGGTAAACAGCGCATCATCGATGTCGTATTGAACCAACAACGGCACCGGCGCACGGCAGGCTGCCAGGTCAGGCCAGTCGCCATAGCGCGGCCAGACCGCAGGAAAGAACATCCAGGTATGCGAGGCCACGTTGTGGTCCAACAGGCCACGATAGGTCGACATCATACCGGCGATATGGGCGGCCCCGATGCGGCCTGAGGTGGCCAAAAGCAGAGCCGAGCGGTTGCCGCCACCCGATAGCCCCAGACAGCCGAGCGTGCCAGCTCGCACATCCGGACGCGATGCCAGATAATTCAGGGCAACCCGGTCTTCATAGCTAACGACACCCGCCAAGGTCGTTCCCAACAGCGCGCAGTACTTTTCGATCCCCTCTTCATAAAGCCCAGTGGCTGCATTGTAGGCTGCCATGTCATCAGGTACGTCGCTCGGGCCTTCGCGCTCGCTCACGGGAAAGTGCGCTGCGATGTTGCGCAGGGATTGGGGTATGCTGGCCGTCGGAAAGCGCCGGCTGCCCCAGAGAAATGTGTCATGGACCAGCACCAGGAAACCGGCACGTGCCAGTGCGTTAGCATAGGCCCGGCCCCCGTAGTACATTTCATGGTATGCCTGCATGACGGAGTGCGGAGCGTCGGGCCCGGCAGCGATCTTCTCTTTGCCAAAGTACTTAAAGCCGCCATGGTCGTGGAGGGCCAACACGCCCGGCAACGGGCCTTCCCTGCCGGCGGGCTTGAGCACCCAGGCGGCGGTGCGCGGCCCGTACCCTACCGACCATGACACCTCTTCCCCGACCACGCCATCGCGCTCCCAATGCCGCCCGATGGCCGCATTGCGCGGGGCCTCAGGCCAATCTTGCATGCCCAGGATCTCACGGATGCGCCTCTGCGTGGCTGCTCCCGGGACAGCCGTGGGCCAGCGATGGCCATGTTCCTCGGCGGCTGCGACCCAATCGCTGAATGTGCCTAGGTGGGAATAATGCGTCGCCGCTGCGCGGCTTGCAGCGGGTGAAGCTCTGCTTGAGGCGTCGAATGGGGCGCCGGCTCCGTGCGCGGCGGATCCCTTGCTACCGCTGTCGTTTAGTTCCTGATCAGCCATGACCTTGCTCCTACCCTGGATGAGTTGGTGGATCGCGGCTGCCTTTATCATATAATAGGGCAACCTTCGGCTTAGCTCTAGGGCAATCGGCAAAACCCTTGTGGTGCCGTCGCCTTCACGCTTCCGTGCGGAGTTTCACGGCCACAGAGTACGGGCGCACCAAAATGATCAGTGCGCCCAACAACAACGGGAGGGCGGCTAGAGACATGGCCAGAGCCGGGTCCAGGGAGCCCAGCAGGCGCCCCATGATCGGCGGGCTGATAATGCACCCTAGAGAGCCGGCAGCCACCGTCATGCCGATCACTGTGTTAGCGTTCGTCGGGTTGCGCGCGGCGGCCAGCGCCACCACAGTTGGCCACGCGCTGGCCATGATGAAGCTCGCCATAACGAAGCAGAGCAGGGCTGCAGGCCAGCCATTCGTGAACGCCGCCGCTGCCACCGCCGCAGCCGCCAGTGCCATCGTGCCAGTGATCAGTGGCAGGTCCGGCAGCCTGGCCGGCAGGAACCCGGCCAGCAATCTGCCCACCAGCATGACGCCCCAGAACATAGAGATAGACTGGATCGCAATCTGCTCGGGCGCGCCCCGGAACCTAAACAGGTAGATGTTGAGGAAGCCCGAAAGCCATGACTCGGACAGCACGTAGAGCAGAATGACGATGCATGGTTGCAGCACCGGCCAATGTCTGGCTAACGCCCAACCGCTGCGCGCTGGGATAGACCGCCCGGCCGGCGTGGCAGGGGCCGGCCCAAATGCGCTTGAAGCAAAGAGGCCGAAATTGGCGGCGGCCAGCAGCGCTACCGGAAAGAAGAAGGTTCTCCAGTTGAGACCCAGGGGCAGCAGCAGGCTCATCAGCAAGGGCCCGCCGATGGCACCCAAGCAGTAGCCGGCCTGAGACAGGTTGAGGGCAGTGCGCACCTGATCGGGAAACAGCCGGTTTAGCAGGGCCGAACACATCGGTTCGATGATGCCGCCGCCCAGCCCCATTGCCACCGTGCCCCCTACTACCGCCGGCAGCCCGCTCCCCGTGGCGAAGGCCAGCCCACCGGCCGCGGTGAACGCGCAGCCAGCCAGCAGCACCGCCTGCGCACCATAGCGGTCCGTCAGGTTGCCCCCGGCGAGCGACGCCACGAAAAAGCAGGCGAAGTAGACGGAAGACACCGACGCCAGGATTTCGGGTCGTATCTGGAACTCTGCCCCCATCCTGATCAGTGCGGCAAAAAGCAGGTTGACGGAGGCCGCAAAAGCAGCCAGCGCGAGGATTGCTGCGACCATGAGCCGGCGGCGATCGATCAAGGTTAGCGTCTCCATCCTGTTCCGAATGCGGTTGCGTCCCGAACTGATTATAGCAGGTGAGGTCAGTTATCCGGTGGTTGAGGATACATCATATTGGGCGGAGCCGCAAAGGCGAAGGCGATTGACAGGATAGGTGAGTGAGCTATAGTGCCTCATAACGGGCCGAATCTGGCGCAGCGTGGCAGGGCGCCGGCGTGTGTGAAGGAGCGAGACGATGGGTCAGCTTGAGCATCAGACGGCTATCATTACCGGCGGTGGAACCGTGATCGGGCCGTGTATTGCCAGGCGGTTCCACGAAGAAGGCGCGTTCGTCGTGATTTGTGGCAGGACCGCGGACGTCCTCGATAAGGCGGCCAGGGAGATCGCGCCTGGCGGAGAGCGGGTCCTGGCGGTGAGGGCAGACATCACCGGCGAGGAAGACGTTCAGAACCTCGTGGCCAGGACCATGGCCCAGACCGGACAGATCGATGTTCTCGTCAACAATGCGGCTGCCATGCGCTGCAATAAACCGCCCGAAGAGAGCTCGCTGGAAGAATGGAAGTTCGTCATCGACACCAACGTCAACGGCATATTCCTGTGCTCTCGAGAAGTGGGCAAGGTGATGATCGGCCAGAAGAGCGGCCGGATCATCAATATCGCCTCGATGTCCGGCTTGATCGTCATGAAAAATGGTGTCGTCAGGAGCGCCGTCATCGGCGCCGGCCTGTTGGGAATGCGCCACGCCGAGTTTCTGGCCGGTCGCCAGGATGCAAAACTGGTCGCGGTGGCAGACGTTCGCGCGCCGGTGCCTGAGATGGCTGCCAGCAAGACGGGGGCCAGCCCGTACACCAACTATCAGGAGATGCTCGCCAGGGAGAAACTGGATTTGGTGCTACTGAGAGGACAGACATGATCGGCCAAAGAATCGCACAGCCCCGAGCGCAATTCGCCCTCATCAATGGTCGCGTGATCCTACCCGACGAGATCGTCACCGGCCGCGCCGTGGTCGTCGATGGAAGCAAGATCCTTAAGGTGGATGGGTATAGTGGACGCCAGAATCTGGACACGAAACGGGCTGGAATTAGGGTAGAATAACGGACATGCGAAAGCGATATAGCCCGGAATTCAAAGCCCAGCTCGTGCAAGAACTGCTGAAAGAAGACAAGACGATCAACCAGATTGCGGCCGAGAACGGCATCCACCCGAACCAGTTG
>Ga0209746_1000508_pt1 | contig 19946 bp, 15 predicted proteins | sample BarGraNGADG00211_3_FD_184496 | JGI IMG/M metagenome (GOLD analysis project Ga0209746, IMG submission 184496) | Arctic peat soil microbial communities from Barrow, Alaska - Barrow Graham LP Ref core NGADG0011-211 (SPAdes) (version 2) | ecosystem: Environmental > Terrestrial > Soil > Wetlands >... | reverse complement strand
TGAATATCGGAGAAAGAATTACACTGTTTCTATTTTCCGCTGCAATGGTTTTGATTGTAGGCTATATTCTTGCAAAGTTCGATGATCCTCAGCCATATAAAGATTCGGCCACCACGGTTTTGTCTGTTATCGCTATGTTTCTTATGGTAAGAACATATGTAGAGCAATGGTCTTTATGGGTTTTAGTAAATATTATAAGTGTTGTTATGTGGGTGATTGTCTACTTAAAAGGTGGCGATCACTCTATGCTTATGGTTATAATGTGGATATTCTACCTGGCAAACTCTATAAATGGTTGGTATACCTGGATTCACTTGTCATCACAGAAATGATTCTTTATCAGCTCGGCTACCCGTGCTCCAACTAAATTTTCAATATCTTGGATAGGAGCATTTTTAACAGCCTTCAGACTCTTATAACGAGATAAAAGCTTCTGTTCGCTTTTTTCTCCCACACCCTTAATGGCTCTCAGCTCAGAATCTATTTGTGCTTTGCTTCTTTTATCTCTGTGATGACCTATCCCAAACCTGTGGGCTTCATCGCGCAAATTCATAATAACTCTCAGAGATGCTGAGTTTTTATCCAGAAAAAGAGGATGAGGGTCTCCGGGAATAATCAGTTCCTCTAACCTCTTGGCAATTCCGATAATCTTGATTTTATTCTCCAACCCCAACTCTGTAAGGGCTTCATAGGCAAAATTGAGTTGCCCTCTTCCACCGTCCACAACAATAAGCTGTGGTAATTCTCCTTGTTCCGCCAGCAATCTGGAATATCGTCTGTTTACCACCTCCTTCATTGTTGCAAAGTCGTTGGCACCCACAACCCGTTTTATGTTGAAATGACGATAGTCGCTTTTGGCCGGGATGCCGTTTTTAAAGACAACACATGCTGCAACAGCAAACTTGCCCTGTATATTGGAATTATCGAAACACTCAATATGAACAGGTGGTTCCTCAAGGTTAAGATCCCTCTGCAAAGCTGCCATTATCCTATTCTTGTGTTCCTCCGGTCTTAATGTCTCCTCCTGCTTCAACTTTTCAAGTTTAAAAAGTTTTGCATTTTTGAAACTAAGCTCGAGAAGGCTTAATTTATCTCCCCTTTGCGGAACATGTACACTTCTCTTTTCGAAAATTTCGTCCGGCAGAAAGGGCACCAATATCTCATTTGAAAGTTCACCAAACTTGGAGTGTATTTCACCGATAAAAAGGCTTAATATGGTTGAGTGCTCCTCTTCGATTGGCATTTTAAACTCCAGATTGAGGGATTGGATTATGCATCCGTTCACCACTCTCATATAGTTGCCAAAAGCAAAGTTGTTTTCAAATGCCAGGGAAAACACATCTACATTTGTTATTGTCTGGCTCACAACGAGTGATTTGCTGTAGTGTCTGCCAATAAGATCTATTTTTTCTTTATACTGCTGAGCCTCTTCGAAACGCAGCTCCTTGGCAGCAAGTAACATAGACTCCTTAAGCTCCTTTATCAAGCTTGCGGATTCTCCTTTCAGGATTGCCTTAATACTTTCGATCTGTTGTTGGTATTTAGTACCGGAAAATGCCCCGATGCAGGGTGCCTTGCATTTGCCGATGTGGTAGTCCAGACAAGGGCGGAACCTCTTGTTTCTTATATTCTCGTCTGTCAAAGAAAGTTTACAAGTTCTCAGGTAATATAGTGAATTTATGAGGTCTATCAAGTTATATGCGTGTGAAACAGAGCTGTAGGGGCCAAAGTATAGTGATCCGTCCTTGATATATCTTCTTGTAAGACAGACTCTGGGAAAAGGTTCGTTCCTGATGCAGATCCAGGGATAAGTTTTGCCATCTTTCAACATCACATTGTATCTGGGTTGATACTTTTTAATGAGATTGTTCTCCAGAAGAAGGGCATCCTCTTCACTCATGACCACAGTATGCTCCACACTTTCGATTTTGGAGACCATCACTCTTGTTTTAACTGTGAGAGACTCCTCCAAATGAAAATATTGCGATACTCTGTTCCGGAGATTTTTTGCTTTACCGATATAGATTACAACACCCTCTTTATTTGAAAAACGATATACTCCAGGTTCGGTTTGGAGCAGCTTGATGCTCTCTTTGAATTTTCTTTCTCTGTCACTTTTTATTGAGGTCATACAGGGTAACGGATATTTATATTTTTGTAAAATTAACAAATATCCTATATTTGTCAATCATTATGCAGACTAAGGTTATAACTAAGCAGGATATAAAGAAGGCCGCAAAGCTCAACGGGCTGCTGGGAGATATAGTAGCACCATTGATTTTGTATTTGCTTGGTTTTAATAAAATCAACAAAAAGTATAGCAGATTTGCCCAATATAACGGCAGAGAATTTACATCTGCACTTCTTAAAGAGTTTAATGTTCATTTTGACCTGGACGACAGAGAACTTGAAAACATTCCGCAAGAGGGCCCCTTTATTTTTGTTTCCAATCATCCCTATGGAGCTGTTGACGGAGTTATTCTTTTGAATATTTTTAGTTCAGTTAGGCCTGATATCAAGTTAATTACAAATTTTCTTCTCTCGCATATTTCCAATTTAAATGAGTTTTTCTTTTCTGTAAATCCATTTCAAGAAAAGTTTGAACTTAGTAAAAGTTTTTCCGGTTTAAGAATGGCTAGCGAAACTTTGAGTGCAGGAGGATGCTTGGGCCTCTTTCCTGCATGAGAGGTCTCAACTAATTATGGCACCTCAATTATTCAGGACAAAGAGTGGCAGCCATCAATAATAAAATTGATTAAAAATGCCGGTGTTCCTGTTGTTCCGGTCTACTGTCACGGTACCAATTCAAATTTCTTCCATTGGTTAGGGAAAATTCATCCTATGTTAAGAACTCTCAGATTGCCTCGGGAACTTTTGAACAAGTCCGGTAAAACAATCTCTGTTAGAATTGGGAAACCTATTACAGTAAATGAGATAGCGGAACATAAAGATCTAAAATCTCTGGGGCTTTTTTTAAGATCCCGAACATATGCTTTGGAGGCAAATATAAAGGCAGAAAAAAAGGAGGTAGTGAATAGTGGGGTTACTCCTATAGCCCTTCCAAAAAACCGGAGGGCGCTGCAAAAGGAGATAAATGTTCTGGCTCCAAATAAACTTCTCTTTAATACAGGACACTACAGTTGTTATTTAACCGATGCCGCATCTATCCCTCTCATGATGCACGAGCTTGGGAGAAGAAGGGAGGAGGCCTTTAGAGCTGTTGGCGAAGGTACCGGCAGACCACTTGACCTTGATGAGTATGATGAATATTACAAACACCTGATTCTGTGGGATAAACAAAAAACTCGTCTGGTTGGAGCCTATCGTCTTGGATTTGGTAAGGAGATATTAGATAAAAAGGGGATCAAGGGACTTTATACCAACACTCTCTTTAGTTATGAGAAATCGTTTCAAAAAATTCTTTCGCAATCGATCGAGTTGGGAAGATCTTTTGTCGTTCTGGATTACCAAAAGGAGGCACTGCCGCTTGTTCTTCTGATTAAGGGTCTTTTTTATTCGGTATTGAATAATAATGAGATAAAATATCTTATTGGGCCCGTAAGCATAAGCTCTTGGTATCCAAAGTTTTACAGAAGCCTTATGATAAATTATCTGGAAAATAATCATTCTGTTAAGGAAATGGAGAACTTAATTATACCCAGAAACCCCTTCTTTCCAGACTATTTAAGGACATCTGTGGTAGATTTGATGAACAATAAGACGGATAGCATAGAACAGTTTGACAGATATCTTTTAAGATTGAGCAATGGTGAATACCGGTTGCCTACTCTGTTAAAAAAGTACCTCAAGATCAACTCAAAAATCATTAGATTCAATGTGGACCCGGATTTTAACTATTGTGTAGACGGACTTGTTCTACTGGACGTTATGCAGATTAACAAGCAGGAAATCATGGCTCTGGCAAAAGAGGAACCGAATAAAGAAAAGGTTTTTAAACGGTTCGGAATCACTTTGGCGTCGTTTGAGGTATGTGTTTGAATGTTAGAAAGTCACGGCACCGGATCGTATCCGCTTCCGCCCCACGGATTACATCTCAGGATCCTCCAGACAGAAAGATACAGCCCCTTTATGGGACCATGTTTTTTTATGGCCTCAAGGGAGTAGGCAGAGCAGGTGGGTGTGAATCTGCAGGAAGCCGGCTTAAGCGGAGAGATGCAGTACTGATAGCACTTAATCAGCAGCAGGAATGGCAGGGATAGCAGCCACAGCAACACTCTTTTCAGCCACAGCAATACTCTTTTTAATTTTTGCCAGAACATCGTAGATTTTTTTGTTTATCTGTTTGAATTTCAATAGATCACCACTAATATAAACCATATTAATGTCTACAAAAGGACCGGTTGAAATTTGTCCCTTGTTCAATCTGTAGGCTTCACGAATTCTTCTTTTTAAAAGATTCCTGTCAACTGCTCTTTTGTGAAGGCGCTTTGGAACGGTTATGAGTATTCTGTTTAAAGAGCCCTCGTTCAACTTATAGTAAATTTTAAGCGGGTGAAGATATAAAACAGATCCTTTTTCAAAAATTTCCTGGATAATGGTTTTTGAACACAGTCTCTCGGTTTTGACAAATCTGTTAGACACCTTTTCCATGGTCTGCTAATTGCCTTTGTTCAAAGTAGATAGACAATGCTTTGGCAATAGACGGAGCTTCCGGAGTAGGAGCTACAACTGTGGAAATGAGTTTTGCACTTTTGAGCGCTTTAAGTGTAGCCGGTCCAAAGGTTGCAAATTGTATAGTGTTTTGTTTGAAATCCGGGAAGCTCTCCTGAAGAGATTTAATGTCTGAAGGGCTATAGAAAACCAGCATGTCGTAGCTGTTTATATCCAGGTTGCTGATATTACTGTTTATAGTCTTTACAAAAACCGCACTTGAATGTTTAAGCTTTGCCTTAACAAAAATTTTGTTAATATCTGCCTTACAACTGTCGGCAACACAAATGAGGAATTTCTCATTTTTATGTTTAGAACCGATAGTTTCAAGTATGGATGCATTTGTACCATTTCCAAAGAAAATTTTCCTTTTTCTGTATACGATATATTTCTGCAGATAGAGCGCGATAGCCTCCGAGACACAGAAGTATTTCATGTTCTCCGGAACAACAATCCTCATCTCCTCGCAAATCTTGAAGAGGGCATCAATAGATGTCCGGGTGGTAAATACCACTGCAGAATGGTCTAAGATGTTAATTTTTTGCAAACGAAACTCTTTTGTCTGGAGAGCTTCAACCTTAAAAAACGGGACGAAATCTATGCTTAGCCTATACTTTGAAATGAGTTCCGTATAGGGAGATCAATTTGTAGGGGCGGGCTGAGAAATCAGTATCTTTTTAATTTTCATAACCTTAGTAAGAGAGTATAAAATTGGCTAATAGTACAACCGGTAACAGTTCGACACTGCAAAGATACATAATATAAAAAAAATGTGAATATCTATGAGAAATAATTATTTGATACCCTCTGACAATGTAAAATAGATAAACGAACAAACAGCTAAATACCAGAATATTAATAATTATTATGTCGGAAGTTTGGGGCCAAATAAAACGGATTAAAATTGAGGGTAAAGAGAAAATGACAGAAATTATCAGATGGTTGTATCCAATATTCTCAATCAGTTTAAAAGTTGTCTTGTCTTTTGTAATCCATGACAAGATGCTGTAAAGAATCTTTCTTAAAAGCCAAAATAAAAACACACAACCCAGTGAGATTAAAAGATAATTAATAGGCAGTAAATGGTATTTATCAACTATGTAACCACTGTTCATAAGTGTGATCAATACAGGGAAATAGAGTGCTGCTATAATTGTTACCACATCTCTTTGGTTAGAGAGCGCAGGCTTGTTCTCAAGTTTGGAGTGATTTTTTAAGTTAAAAAGAGATTTGAGCACAGCGGGAAATACATTTATGACCTCCCTTGAAAAAAACACGAAAAGCACAAAGAAGGCTAAAATAAGTGAGGATAATATATCGTTGCCACCGTTCAAATTACCCTGTTGTTTAAAAGGGTGTTGAGATGTTGAATGGGTTAAGGTTTTCGGATTCCAGAGAGAGTCAATAGAAAGAATGGTATCCTTTTGAGAAACATATCTGTCTGTGACAATATATTTGCACGAGACGCTATCTGTTATATACAAGGTGTCTTTTTGAAGCATCAGTTACCCCTCTTTGCTTTGTAACCAAGCGATTGCAGTATGTTTACAACCCTCTCTCTAAAGTCACCCTGAATAATTATTTCACCATCTTTCACAGACCCGCCCACGCCACATTTGCTTTTTAGGATTCTGCCAAGTTCGGCGAATTCTTCTTCGTTTCCCACAAATCCGCTAATAAGAGTAACCTGTTTACCCGCCCTGTGCTTACGATCTATGGAGACAACCAGGCGTTGCTTATCTGCAGCGAGAGCCTCCTGAATGTTTTCTCTCTCTTCTGCCTCAAAGCCGAAATTTGGATTTGTGGAGTAGATTACACCAAGTCTGCTCTTCCAATCATTCTCCGCCATTGTAATAATTTTGCTGCAAAGTTATGTAGAAAAATTCAAAATAGTATCTTTGCCAAATATTCTCATTAAAAGCCAGAAAATACGCAGATGGAACTGAAAAAATTTAAACTGATAGATAACCTGCTAGGAATCTTTGTGCTGATAATTTCGGCATTTGTTTATCTGTCCACTATTGAACCTACAACCAGTTTTTGGGATTGTGGCGAATTTATTGCTTCGTCATTTAAGTTAGAGATTGGACACCCGCCGGGAAATCCTGTATTTCAATTAATTGCAAGATTTTTCACACTCTTTGCAGATAAAGAACATGCTGCAATGATGGTTAATTCTATGAGCGGAATGTGCTCTGCTCTAACAATCATGTTCCTCTTCTGGACAATTACACATCTTGGAAGAAGGATAGTGGAAAAGAGCACAAAAGAAAAATCTGTTGCCACCTCAATTGCAATTTTAGCATCCGGACTTGTCGGAGCTTTGGTTTATACGTTTTCAGATACATTCTGGTTCTCCGCAGTAGAAGGAGAGGTATACGCTATGTCCTCTCTGTTTACTGCAGCGGTTGTCTGGGCTATGTTAAAATGGGAGGAACAGGCAAACCAATCATATTCAAACAGATGGATAGTGTTGATAGCTTTTTTAATGGGGCTTTCAATAGGCGTTCACCTGTTGAATCTTCTTACAATACCCGCTCTGGTATTTATATACTATTACAAAAAATATGATGTGTCGCTAAAAAGGAGTTTTTACGTTTTGCTTATATCGGGAGCTATCCTAGCGATAATTCTCTTTGGCATTATCCCTTATCTTCCAAAGATTGCCTCATGGTTCGATCTTCTTTTTGTAAATGTTTTTGGATTGCCGTTCAATTCGGGAGCATTGGTATTTATGGTGCTTCTTCTGTCAGGTTCATTCTGGGCTATATGGTACTCATACAAAAAAGGCAAAGTTTTGTTAAACACAATCATGCTGTGCTTTACCATGATTATTATCGGATACTCTGCCTTCACACTCATCATAATAAGGTCTTCTGCCAATACACCAACCAACGAAAACCAACCTGATAACCCATTCTCATTAGTAAGGTACCTAGGCAGAGAACAGTATGGCAGCAACCCTCTTATATATGGAGAGACCTTTGCTTCGCCATGGAATCTTACTGAGAATGATTATTATGCCAAAGTTGGGGACAAGTATAAGAAGGTACCGGGTCCCGTGCAACCTCTTTACGATGCCAATGCAAAGATGCTGTTCCCCAGAATGTGGAGCTCAGCGGAAGATCACATAAAATTCTATCAGAGATATACAGAAGGCAGGGGCAGACCAATAGCGGGGTCGGAATATAAGATGCCTCTGTTCAGCGATAATCTTGCGTATTTCTTCGATTATCAGGTAAACTGGATGTACATCAGATACTTTATGTGGAATTTTGTGGGGCGTCAGAATGACCTTCATTCAACCACACCCGGTGAGGCCTTTAGGGGAAACTGGGAGTCCGGAATCAAATTTTTGGATAAAGCTCGTCTGGGAGACCAGAGCGATGGGCCGGATTATATTGTAAATAATAAGGCTAAGAACCACTACTACATGCTCCCTCTTCTCCTAGGTCTTTTCGGGCTTTTCTACCAACTTGGTAAAGACAAGCATAACTGGTGGGTTACAATGCTGCTGTTCCTGCTCACAGGGGTTGCCATAGCAGTTTACCTTAATATGCCTCCTTATCAGCCAAGGGAGAGAGATTATGCCTTTGCGGGCTCATTCTATGCATTTGCAATCTGGGTTGGTTTAGGGGTCATGGCAATTTATGATTTCGTCAAGAGAAAGGTACCTGCTAAAATTGCGGCAATAAGTGTTGGTACCGCATGCCTTATAGTCCCTTTTCAAATGGCAGGGCAAAACTGGGACGACCATGACAGAAGCAATCGCTACAGCGCTCGCGACCTTGCCTATAACTACCTGAACTCCTGCGACAAACAGGCGATACTTGTGACCCATGGAGACAACGACACATTCCCTCTCTGGTTCATACAAGAGGTAGAAGGTGTGAGAACAGATATAAGAGTATTGAACACCTCACTTCTTGGAACAGACTGGTACATAGATCAGATGAAGTATCAGGTCTATGAATCGAAACCGATTCCTTTCTCCATACCAAAGAGTGAATATCTGTATGGCACAAACGATATGATTCAGATTATGGACAGACTTAACAGGCCTGTACCCATTAAAGTTGTTATTGATCTTATCTCCAACCCGGAAGCAAAAAAGGAGGCAGAAAACGGTAAATATTACAGCTTCTTTGCCTCAAGAAAACTTCTGGTGCCGGTAAATGTTCAGAATGCTATAGCCTGTGGTATCGTGTCTCAGGCAGACTCTGCAAGTATACTCGATACTATAGAACTTAATATCCCGCCAAGCAAAAATATTTTGTCTAAAACCGAGATGATGATTCTCGATCTTTTGGCAAACTACAAATGGGACAGACCTATTTACTTTGTTGCTATGGGTGGCGACCTTGAGATTGGAATCAAGGATTACCTGGAATATGACGGGTTCGCATACAAGTTTGTCCCTATCAAGAGCAGCACTTCAGTAGGAATTCCGGGCAGAATTGTTGCAGATAAGATGTATGACAAAGTGATGAATGTGTATCGCTGGGGTAACCTGAACGATCCCACAATTAATGTGGATTACCAGAATTTGCTCACATTCAACGCAGTATTGTCTATTAGAAGTATTCATAGTCAAACAGCCAGAGCTCTTGCCCTGCAGGGTAAGTTAAAAGAAGCTGTTGATGTTTTGGACCGCATGCAGCAAAATGCAATTCCGAGCCAACTGCCTTTGAATTGCTCCCTGTTACCATCACTTAACGAATACTCCATAATGGAATCTATAGATATTTATCTGTTAGCCGGAGAAAAGAAAAAGGGTATGGCACTTTTGGATGCATTTGCAGAAGAGACATTTAAGAGTATTACATTCTTCTCTAAGATATATGGCGGTCAGTATTTTTCTAAATCGGATATAGAACAGAACATCGCCTACATCTTCCACCTGTCTGAGATTCTTAAGGACAGAGGGGAGACAGAAAAAGCTGCCGAATTGGAAAAGAGGGTAGAGGATGTTATTAAAGCTATACAGGGATAAAGCTTTGTCAATCTAACAGCAGGTTGCAACCTCTGAGCTCAGAGGTTTGAATGCGACCGAGGATCTTAAAACTATCCTCGGTCTCTTTTATACCCAGATCCTCAGTTTCTATAAATGAACAGGAGTTAATATTCGCAAGGTCGACAATGTTTACCACCCCCCTTTTGCCAGTTGGCAGCACCCGGAAAGGATTATTAAGATCACGTATAATTATACCCATCCACGGAGGGGCGCAGAATAGCCCGTTGCCCTTTGAGTATGCCTGGGAGAGCAGTTCTGCCATTCCATACTCTGAGTGTACCTGATCAACTCCAAAGCCGTATTTAAGCCTTCTGTGTAGTTCCTCCCTTGTTAGTTCTTCTCCTCTTCCCTTCATTCCTCCGGTCTCCATTACAATCAGGGTTGGAAAGTCAATTTTGTAGTTTGCAATAAAATCCAATAGGGCAAAACTGACCCCGATTAAAATGGTCTTTTGCGAAGCTGCTTTAAGCCTGCAAAGCACTTCATAAAGTTCTTTGTGGTTGTAGAGGTAGTAGCCGTTGTTTTGGTTTCCGGATTGCTTCATAAGCCCCTCTGTCATATAGACAAGGGACGACCCCTCCCGCTCAAGATAGGATGGAAGTAGTGCCAGAATTGCATAATCTGCCGGGTTGCCGTATTGCAGTGCGAACCCTTTGGAAAAACTTTTTTCATAAATGGAAAGGTCCGCTACATGGTGGCTGGAAGGTATCATTACTGTTGTTGCGCTGGAAGTAAAAATCTTTTGAGCAGGAGTTGTGCCGGATATTACGGTCTCGCTTTTAAAAAATTGAATAGGAAAGAACGGAATATCCGCTATGCTGTTGATTTTATTGATGTCGGTTCCCAACAAAGATAGATACCTCTTGTAAGGTTCGCAATGCTCTGCCTGATATCTAAAGATTTCAAGCGAGACAGAGGCAAACTGCTCCCGACTCTTAAGATGGAATATTCTATCTAGATCAATCGCCCCTTGCCCCTTCTCAATGGTCAGAAGCTGCTCCACATAATCTCTTTTGCTATAAAGCCTTGGCACCTTGTTTTGCCCGCCCAGTTTGCCTCGTTCACTCATCCATTGGTAAAAAACACCTTTGGTAACCGGAGTGATCGTGAGCCTCTTCATGGTTGCATTTTTAGATCTTTTTGCCTCGTAATCGGAGTTGAACAGGCAAATGTTTTTATCGAGCAAATCTGCAAAATCCTCAAGATTCCGGGGTGGCTGAGAAAACTCAACAACCCACTGGTGAGAACCCTTCCGGGTTCCTTCCATGAAAAGCGGAGCAACAGTATAATTGGAAACCACAACTCCCGCTTCACTGCATGTTTTTGCTAAAGCTCTCTCGGCATTATTGATCATCAGCTCCTCTCCAAACGCATTTATATAGAGTTGGGTTCTTCCGACGATTAATATTTTGTGGGGTTTTAGGGATGTAAACATTACGCAATCTCCTAAGAGATACCTCCAAAGGCCGCCGTTTGTTGTAAGGACAATGGCATAATTCACTCCTGTTTGTACACTTTCTATGGTTTCAAATGCGGTAAAGCTTCCCTCCAATGCCTCTGTAAGACGCTCCGTTGGAATAAATTCATAGAAGATACCATTGTTTACCAGCAACAACAGTGAGTTGTCTGCAGGATCATCCTGAAAACCAAAATAACCTTCTGAGGCATTGTAATTTTCGCGATAATTCATTTGCGGTTTTGGGATTATCTTTTTGTAACTCTCCCGATATGGTTCAAAGTTAATTCCTCCATGCATGAAGAGCTCCAGGTTAGGCCAGACCTGAGTGAGGTCATCTTTACCTGTATACTCAAGGATTTTGTTCATTAAAACCAGATTCCAGGAGGGTACGCCGGAAAAACTTGTTATGTTTTGATTACTTACGCACCGGCAGATTTTTTCTATCTTCTCTTCAAAGTCCGGAATAAGAGCTATTGATTTTTTTGGAACCCTCCTCAACTCCACCCATGGAGGCGAGTTCTTCAGGAGAATTGCGGAGAGGTCGCCATATTGGCTGTTCCCGTTCCCTTTCTCGTCTACAGTCGCACTTCCACCCAAAGTGAGCGCTTTTCCATCGAAGAGTTGTGAATTTGGGGTCTGATCTATACAACTTGCCAGGAGTGTCCGCATGCCTTCAAGGTGACACTGCTCCAAAGATTCGGCTGTAATTGGGATAAACTTGCTTTTTGAGGAGCTTGTCCCGCTAGACTTGGCAAACCATCTCACCTTTTTATTCCACAACACATAATCTTCGCCTGTTCTTAACCTCTCTATATAGGGCTCCAGTGCATCGTAATCTCTCAAAGGAACCAACAGCTGATAGTCGCCTATACTATTGATTTGACCAAAGCTGTGTTCTTTTCCGAATGATGTTTCCGAGCCAGATGAAATCAACTTTTTAAACCAGTTGGCTTGAAAAATCTCCGGTGTAACTCTGCTTTTGTCTAAAAGCTTAAGCCTTCCTTTAGAGATTTGATTAAATATTACTGATGTTATTGACATGCGACATTTTTAACTGTTATTCAAATACCTCGTGCAACACATCAAGCGAACGAACCTCAATTTGATAACCGATGTGATGGCTAAGGTATTTGATCATATCTTTAATAAAATTATATCTTTCGTTTCCGGTAATTTTGAGTGAGTAAAGATACTCAGGTTTTGTATTCAAAAGTGTTGCTAAAATTGATGAGCTCTTTAAAGAGAAGCTTAAATCTGTAAATATTGGACTATTTGTAAACCTTGCAGAGACAATATCGAACAGAGGTTCGCTCTCGGAGAAGTTACACTCGGGATTGTATCCGACATGTTTGCATAACTCAACAATGAAATAAGTGTGAAAATTGGCAAATCCACTCTCCAATGCTTCCAGTTGAAGAATTGAACGGGAGATAAAATTATACATCTCAGGATTCTGTTCAACCTCTTTAATACTCCTGTAAATAAGCTCACTTATAAAAATTGCTATTGAACTTTTATGAACGTTGCACCTGATTTCCGGAAGCTTAAATGCAGGTGAGTATTCTTTTATGGTTCCCATATCTCCTCGGGAGCCACCAACAAGCTCTGTGTCAATAATGCTTAAAGGATGCAATTGAGAAAGGGCGGCATAGTTTTTGGAACCTTTTCCCGTGCGGAAGATAAAGCTTTGCCGGCCACCAAGATTTGAGTAGCCCTGTACAATAAGGCTTGAGTCTCTGTATTTGATTGTATGTAATACTACTATTTGAAGTTTTTGGGGCATTGGGTCTATTTGTTGTTGAGGAAACGAGATAATTCTCTCATCGCAAAGCCTCTGTGAGAAATCGAATTTTTCTCAACCGGGGTGAGTTCTGCAAGAGATTTAGTGTGGTTATCCGGAATAAATACCGGATCATAACCAAATCCTCCGGAACCGGATGGACTCTCCGAGATCTCTCCATTGAGTACCCCTTGAAAGTAGTAAATAGTGCCATCGATTATCAGAGCAGCCACAGTCCTGAACCTTGCCTTTCTCTGCTTTACCCCCTCAAGTTCTTTGAGTAGCTTGTGCATATTGTTTTTGGAGTTTTGCTCCTCTCCGGCATACCTTGCCGAATAGACTCCCGGTGCTCCACCCAAAGCATCTACCTCCAGCCCGGTGTCGTCTGCAAAACAAGGCAGATGAAACCTTTCCCAAAGATATTGGGCTTTCGTCCGGGCATTCCCCTCCAAAGTCTCTGCGCTTTCAGGGATATCGTCAAAAAGATTTAAATCTCTGGGTGTAATAAGTTTGAAATCCTCTCCAAGGATAGCCTGAGCCTCTTCCAGTTTATGCCTGTTGGATGTGGCAAAAATAATCTCCATAAAAACAATGTTGCATCAAAGATACTAAAACTTTATTTTTGTAACAGATATCATAATTTCTATAAGATGAACAAAACACTAAAAATTTGCGTTACCATTCTGGCAATCACCACCATAACCCCTTTATTCTCTCAGTCTAAAGAGTTTAAAACAGGTAAAAGTCTGGATGTACAATTCTCGGTTTTAAGGGAATTGTCTATGTTTTATGTAGACAGTATCAAAATTGATAAACTTATAACCACCGGAATCGATGCCATGCTAGAATCTTTGGACCCTTACACAGTGTATATTCCGGAAGAAGATAATGAGAGCATTGAGTTAATGACCACCGGATCATATGGCGGTATTGGGGCGATTATAAGGAAGGTAGATTCAGGAGTGCTTATCTCTGAGGTTAACGAGAACTCACCGGCAGACAAAGCAGGACTGGTTTCGGGAGACATTATCCTTAAGATTGATAACAAAATAACAGCAAACCAACCCATAGATTCATGTAGCGCAAAGATGAAAGGAATCCCCGGTACCGAGGTTAACTTTGTGGTAAAGAGGCTCAGAGGCGGAGACACTATCAGTTTTAAAATAATAAGGGACAGAATCCATTTCCCCGATGTTGCCTATGGCGGACTTATCAATGACACTCTCGGTTATATAAGGGTTACTGGTTTTACTTTAGGTGGCTCCAAAGATGTAAAAAAATCACTGTTGGAACTAAAAAGTAAAGCGAATCTGAAAAGGTTGATTATCGACTTGAGAGGTAACGGTGGTGGCCTTCTTGACGAGGCTGTCAATTTGGTCTCTTTATTTGTGCCAAGAGGTACTAAGGTAGTTTCTGCTTTGGGAAGGGTTAAACAGACAGATATAATCTATTATACAAAAGAAGAGCCTGTAGATACAACCCTCTCTTTGGTTGTTCTTGTAAACTCATCTTCTGCCTCTTCATCTGAGATTGTTGCAGGAGCCCTGCAAGATCTGGACAGAGCAACAATTGTGGGCACCCGTACATTTGGTAAGGGGCTTGTTCAGTCTATAAGAGATGTGGGTTACAATAACAAGATTAAGCTCACGACAGCCAAATATTACACCCCAAGCGGGCGGTGTGTTCAGGCAATCGACTATAACCAAAGGAACGAAAATGGCAGTGTCGGCAATATCCCGGACTCATTAAGAAAGGCCTTTAAAACGCTCAAAGGAAGAACCGTTTACGACGGAGGAGGTATAGCTCCGGATGTAACAATTGAGTCTCAGTCCTTTTCAAGGCCGGCGCTCTCATTTGTTTACGTGGATATCCTGCATGAATATTCAATAAACTACTTTAAGGATCACCTCACAATAGCCACTCCTTCAAAATTTGAACTTACCGCAGCAGAGTATGAAGATTTTGTAAAATTTGCATCTCAAAAAGAGTTTGACAGCAGAACAGCATCGGATGTAGATCTGGATAAATTTATTGCTACTGCCAGAAAAGAGAACCTTTACAACGATTTTAAGAAGGAAATTGACGCTCTGGACGCGAGGGTTAAGATAGGCAAGGAAGATGTTTTGAGAAGAAATTCAGTGGAGATTAAGGCGCTGCTGGAAGAGGAAATTGTAAACAGATACTACTTCCAAAGGGGGAGAGTAGAGAGTATACTTAGAAGTGATCTTCAGGTAAAGACAGCCTCAAGTGTAAAACTTATTAATTAATCTGTTATGTAATGGTCTTTTTAGATTTGCTTTTCCCAAGGGTATGTCCGGTGTGTGGGAGATTGTTGTTGAGGAGAGAGAAGTATCTTTGTTTAAGTTGTCTGTCTGACCTTCCGCTATCTTACTACTGGTCATGGCCAAACAATCCTGCAGAAGTATGCTTCTGGGGCAGGTTGAATATTGTTCGTGCCTCTTCTTTGTTGATTTACAGAGGAGAGAGTCCATATAAAAAGATTGTTCACTCATTCAAATATGAAGGCAACAGAGGGTTGGGAGAGTTTATGGGAGAGATGCTTGCAAGAAGACTTGTAGAGAGCGGGTTATACGGAGATATCGATCTGATTATACCGGTGCCGCTTCATCCCCTAAAAAAATGGAAAAGGGGTTATAACCAAGCCTCGGTTTTGGCAAAATCGATCGGGAAATTATTGAACAAACCGGTAGAAGAGAAGGCTTTAATAAGAAGAAAATTCACCTCTACTCAGACCAAAAAAGATGCTATACACAGATGGGAAAATGTCATGGATGCATTTTCTCTGAAAAACAAGACTCTTATAGAGGGAAAACATATACTTCTGATAGATGATGTTTTAACAACCGGTGCGACACTTGAGGCTTGCGGACAACATATTTTGAAGTTGGAGAGTTGCCGGCTGAGTATTGTTACACTGGCTTATGTTGAATAATTTAGTAAGTTTGCAATGATTTATGTTTGATTTTATTAAGATAGAGTTAATTGATATCATAGATATCACCTTGGTTGGTTTGCTTATTTATCAGGCTTATAAGCTTATACGGGGCACGGCCGCTCTTAACATCTTTACCGGAATAATTGTCTTCTACTTTATTTGGCTTATTGTAAGTGCCCTTCACATGGATCTTCTGAGTGCTATTCTTGGCCAAGTGATAGGGGTAGGTGTTTTGGCGCTAATAATACTTTTTCAACAGGAAATCAGACGGTATCTTTTAAGACTAGGTACCCGTTATATGGGCTCCGGCCAGAAACTTAGAATTGTTAACGCTTTCTTCGGGAACAAACGCAAAGATGTTTCACTTGTACTTTTGGATGAGTTGACTCAGGCATGCAGAAGGATGTCCGAAAAGAAAACAGGAGCACTTATAGTACTGGCAAAAAGTTCATCGCTGGAGTTTATCATAGAGAGCGGAGACAGGTTAGATGCAATAATCAGCAGGCGATTGATCGAGAATATCTTTTTTAAAAATGCCCCGCTTCATGATGGGGCTATGGTAATTGCAGACGACAAAATAATAGCTGCAAGGTGCACACTGCCCATTTCCGAAAACCCGCACACTCCAGCCTCTTACGGTATGAGACACAGGGCGGCTTTAGGTGTTACCGAGCAGAGTGATGCATCTGTAATAGTCGTTTCTGAAGAGAATGGCCGTATCTCCTTTGTTCAAAACGGGGAGATAAAAAAAATGAACAGTATAAATGAGCTAAGGTTGGCTATAGAGAACTCATACAAATAAGCCGGACTCAATATGATTAGCAGAGACAGATTAGAACAGAAGCTCGGTTTCGACCGCATTCGCTCCATGACGGAGAGCAGATGCTCAACTACATTGGCTAAAAGCAGAGTGTTTGAGGCACCTTTTCTTACGTCTTACCCGGAAATTGAGAGCAGGCTTGCCCAGACAGATGAGATGAGGGTGATCTCTATGTTTGAATCCTCATTTCCAGATTCCGGTTATGTGGATACGCTCCCGTTTCTCAAGCAGTTGGAGCTCCAGTCTTCATATCTGGATGTTCTCTCAATCGCCAGACTCAAGCAATCATTAGATACAATACGAGCCATTGTAACATTTTTTAAAAACACAAAGGACACACTCTATCCCAACCTGAAACTACTGGTAGAACCGATAGTTCTTTTTCCTGAGATTACAAGAAGAATTGAGGCACTCCTGGATAAGTTCGGCTATATAAGGGACAGTGCCAGTCCGGAACTTCAAACTATAAGAAGATCTATAAAGGATAAAGAGGGTGCCATATCCAAAAGAATCTCCGCCATTCTTAAGAGAGTCCAATCTGAGGGATTGGCAGATGAAGAGGCTACTGTCTCAATAAGAGATGGGAGGATGCTGATTCCGGTTTCGGTTGCAAACAAAAAAAAGGTACCCGGATTTATATATGACGAATCGGCTTCCGGAAAAACAGCTTTTATTGAGCCGATAGAGATAGTTGAGCTAAACAATCAGGTTAAGGAGCTACACTTTGCAGAACAGAGAGAGATCCTAAAGATTCTGGTAGCGTTTTCAGATTTTTTGCGCCCATATCTGGCAGAACTGTTGGCTGCAGCAGACTTTTTGGGGGAGATAGATTTTATAAGGGCAAAAGCACTTCTTGCAATTTCAATACGGGCGGGTAAACCGGTTTTGTCCCGGGAACAGGAGTTGAGTCTTAAGAAAGGTCGTCACCCGCTTTTGGAGATGGCACTCAAAAGAGAGGGCAAGGAGATTGTACCTCTATCTTTGAGTCTGAACAGAGATAAGCATATTCTTTTGATCTCTGGGCCGAATGCCGGGGGTAAGTCGGTCTGCCTCAAAACCGTAGGACTGCTTCAATACATGTTTCAATGTGGGTTTTTAATACCCGCATCGGAAATATCTGAGCTTGGAATTTTCAACTCGATCTTTATAGACATAGGTGATGAACAGTCTATTGAGAACGACTTAAGCACATACAGTTCCCACCTGAAAAACATGAAGGATATTCTATCGGAAGCAGATAGCAGGTCCCTTGTTTTGATAGATGAATTTGGGGCAGGCACAGAACCTACGGCCGGTGGTGCAATAGCGGAGGCAGTATTGATGGAGATAGAGAGAAAAGGGGCTTTTGGTGTAATTACAACTCACTACAGCAATCTTAAATTTTATGCCAGCAGCAGCAAAGGTGTCATAAACGGAGGAATGCAGTTTGATGTTCAGAATATAAAACCGCTTTTCAAGTTGGAAATTGGTACGCCGGGAAGCTCATTCGCATTTGAACTTGCAAGAAAGATGGGGTTGCCGGAGAGTGTAGTGAAAACGGCAGAGGAGAAAGCGGGATCGGACTTTGTAGACCTGGAAAAGCACCTTAAAAAAATTGCAAAAAACAGAAGGCAATGGGAAGAGAAGCTTGCAAAGATAAAGAGCACAGATAAGACGCTTGAAAGCATCACAGATAAATATCAGAAAGAGCTGTCAGATATTCAGCTGCTTAAAAAGAGCATTATAACCGAAGCAAAGGAAGAGGCAAAGAGAATGCTCTCGGAGACAAATAAAAAAATTGAGTCGACCATAAAGGAGATCAGAGAGAGTCAGGCAGAAAAGGAGAGGACAAAAGAGCTGAGAAAAGAGCTTGATGAATTTAGTAAAGAGCTTGTAAGTGCAAAGCAAAACTCAGAAGACGAGAAGATTGCAAGAAAAATGGAGCAGCTTCAAAGGAGAAAAGAGAGAAGGGAGGAGAGAAATACTGAGAGGGAGAAAAAGGGAAACGACTTGTCTTTAGTAAAGGTGCAGCCAAAAAGTGCGATCGAGGAAGAACCACTTAAAACCGGAGACAAGGTAAAGATAAAGGGGGGAGATTTGATAGGTGAGGTTATTAGGGTGGATTCCAAAGAGATAAGTATTGCTGTGGGAAGCATTATCAGTAAAATGGCCAAAGATAAGGTAGAGAGGATTTCTAACAATGAGTACCAGACCGCTTCTAAAAGTCAAGTGAGGAAAAGCACATATCAAGATCTTGGTGTATCTGAGAGGAGACTCAATTTTAAACCAAACATAGACATAAGAGGTCAAAGACTGGACGAGGCTATAGACAGCGTAACCCATTTCATAGATGATGCTCTGATGCTTGGATTCCCGGAAGTAAAGATTTTACACGGGAAAGGCAATGGAATATTGAGAGAGGAGATACGAAAGTACCTCAAAGCAGTTGGTGGTATTTCTACTATGAAGGACGAATATCTTGAGATGGGAGGATCCGGAATAACTGTTGTAACACTATTGTGAAAAAAATAAAATATTGAATATGAATAAGATATATTTACAAATGGGAATGCTCCTCCTTTCGGTGGTCCTGGTTTTATCTGCTTGTACAAGCAAAGAAGATCAGATATCTCTTAACACCAAAGAATTTCTGAATGCTTATTTTAGTGTAGATTACAAGGCTGCCAGCACCTTCTGCACAAAAGAACTGGGAGAAGAGTTGATAAACTCACTAAAGAGCCTTGACAGTATGGAACCAGCAGTGAGAGCAATGCTGGAAAAACAGTCGAAAGAGATAAAAACAGAGATAATTTCGATAGATTCAAAGAGTAGCAGAGACACTGCCAAGGTTTTGTATAAGGTTATCTTGCCAAATTTTCCGCAAGGTATAGAGAACACGCTCTCTTTGGTAAAGGTAGACAAAAGATGGTGCATAGTAGAGCTAGGTAATTAACAGATAATCCATAACAGATTGAAATTAATTGATTCACATACACATTGCGAATTTTCGCCAGATTCCAGAATGTCTATGGAAAAGGCCGTTGAGCAAACTGTAGCCTCGGGCCTCTCCGGTTTGATATTTACAGACCATCTGGATATAAACACACCTACAGGTGATACACGATTTATGTTTGACCCTAAAGCTCAACAGCAGAATATTGATAAGTTGAAGGAACATTATGAAATCGAAATTCTCAAAGGAATTGAAGTTGGTCTCCAGCCGCATACTCTTGATGCCGTTTCTGAATTTGTAAATGGTCACAAATT
>Ga0209746_1000506_pt1 | contig 19956 bp, 20 predicted proteins | sample BarGraNGADG00211_3_FD_184496 | JGI IMG/M metagenome (GOLD analysis project Ga0209746, IMG submission 184496) | Arctic peat soil microbial communities from Barrow, Alaska - Barrow Graham LP Ref core NGADG0011-211 (SPAdes) (version 2) | ecosystem: Environmental > Terrestrial > Soil > Wetlands >... | reverse complement strand
ACTTTCAACTTCAAAAGATAAGGGAGAATCCATCAAGGCTAAGGCCGATCTTAAAGCGCTGGATGTGCAATACAGATCAGATGCCAAAGTCCTTGACACCCGTTTAAGGGCTGCAGAAAAAAAGCAGACAACGGGCAATGCTAACCTCACAAGAGGTAAAGCAGCCAAAAAAAGTGCGCAGGATGCACTTAAAATTTCAAAGGCGGCCCTTGATGCTGCTCAGGCGAAATATGATGCTGCCTCTTCTTCAGGAGATAATACCAATTCAAAAGAGAAGAAAAAGAAATAAGCCGGGACATAAAATTATAAAGAAATGAAAAAAGTTATCATTTCACTTTTTCTGGTTTTATGGGGAACGGCAGTTTTTTGCACAACATGGACAATTACAAACTCTGGATTTGCATTTAGCCCGGCAAGCGTCACAATTAACCTGGGTGACGATGTGAATTTTGTGCTTGAATCCATGCACAATGCTGTTGAAGTAAGTCAGACTACATGGAATGCCAATGGCAACACATCGCTGTCCGGAGGTTTTTCTGTTCCATTTGGCGGCGGATCAGTTTCATCTGCTCTGCTTACTGCCGGCACTCACTGGTATGTTTGCTACCCGCATGCATCATTGGGAATGAAGGGTATTATTATTGTCAGTAATTCTACGGGTATAACAGAGAATCAGTCACAGATAAATATCTCTGTCTATCCAAATCCGGCCAGTAATTTCTTAATCGTAAAAGCAAATCCCGGCTTACTGAATTTGCCATATTTTATTACTGATCAGGCAGGCCGGCAGGTTCTTTCCGGCAGACTAAACAGCGAGGTTAATTTTATTGAAATCAGCCAGCTTGAGAAAGGCATCTATTTATTCCAGGCAGCAGGGTTAAAGGGGAGATCCTTAAAAGTGATAAAGAATTAATAACCTGCACTTAAGGGTATATTTGTGGCATGGCTATTAATAAGTAATTCAATAATGCCAGAAGTTTTTATGGCAGATAGCCACGGTTATTTCGTTCTTTAACCATTGGCTTCATCCTTCATTATCTCAGTTCCCGGAAAACGAAATGATCAGCTGCTATATATCATAAAATCAGATACAATTATTGAATCAAATCAACGTATATTTACTGATACATAGGTTGTAAATAAATTTTAGTTTATGAAGTATGCTAAAATAAATCCTTTCCCGGTACTGATTTTTTCTCTTGCAACTCTTTTCTGGATCTCTTCCTGTACACATAACCCAGTCATTGACAATATCCCGGAGGTCTGTTTTGAAAGAGATGTTTTGCCAATATTCCAGAACAACTGTGCCATTTCGGGGTGCCACAGTGGCACAGGAGAATCACACTTTTCCCTGAACAGCTATGTTTCAATAAGAGAAGCTGTGGTGCCGGGACAACCAAATTCCAGCAGGCTTTACACAGCTATCTTAGGTTCAGGAGAAAACCTGATGCCTCCGGGGAAACCGCTTACTCTTGGAAACAGGACAATCATTCGCTTGTGGATTGAACAGGGAGCCAGTCTTACTACCTGCTCCGATACCACCGGACAGGGCGGCGGTAATATAAATCTTCTTGCTTGCTATTCGAGGGATATTCAGCCTGTGCTGACTTCGAAGTGCGCAATAGCACTTTGCCATGACGTTACATCACACAGGTCGGGTTATGTATTTTCATCATACACCTCAACAATGGGGGCTGTAAGCCCGGGCAATCCATCAGGCAGCAGTCTCTATAGATCCATTATCGGATCGGGTGAAGATCAAATGCCTCCGTCAGGAAAAGTGCAGCTTACCACTGCAGAGATCGATTCAATTGCAGCATGGATATCCTATGGTGCTCATAACCAGAATTGCGGAGAGGTTTGTGACACTATCAATCCTGTTACATTTTCAGGTACCATCTGGCCAATAATACAATCGAGCTGTACCGGCTGCCACAGCGGAACATCTCCGTCGGGAGGTATCTCCATGTCAGGATACAGTAATGTCTCCACGATTGCTGCAAGCGGAGCCCTGATGAACTCCCTCAGGGGCAACGGTGTGACCAAAATGCCTCAGGGATCTGCTTTTTCTGCCTGCAGGATAAGACAATTTGAAATGTGGGTAAATAACGGCCATTTAAATAATTAGCACTATTATTTATGAAACGACGGCTTCTTTATTTTGTAACAATTGTTACAATTATCATTGCAGTCTCATCATGTTTCTACGACAATGAAGAGGCGCTCTATCCCTCGTTGAATACGACGTGTGATACAACAAACGTTACTTACAGCGGAAAGGTTGTTCCCATTCTGGCAAACAACTGCCTCTCCTGTCATTCCAATGCCACGGCTGCTTCAGCCGGAGGCAATATCGCGCTCGAAAATTTTGCTGACGTAAACTCACAGGCTGCTTCAATTTCAGCAGCAATAAATCATACCGGCCCACTCTCCCCGATGCCTAAGAACGGCAGCAAGCTGAAAGCCTGCCTGATCTCCACCTTCGATATATGGGTCCGGAACGGTAAGCCTAATAACTGATTAAACCAGAAAGATCATGAGACAACTCACCATACTCTTGCTTTTCCTGACACTGACTGCTTCCCTTTCTGCCCAGGACGACCTGATGAACATGCTTAAAGATACTACGGCTGCAGAAACAAACTATGCCACTGCTACCTTCAAGTCAACCAGGGTGATGAACGGCCATTCAATTGAAAGAATGGCACCCGGGCAGCTTGATGTCAGGATATCGCACCGTTTCGGATTGCTTAATTCCGGAGCTTATGAATTCTTCGGACTTGATCAGTCGAATATTCATTTAAGTCTTGAATACGGGATCACTAAATGGCTGATGGTTGGCATTGGCAGAGGATCATACGAGAAGACATTTGACGGCTTTGCCAAATTCTCCATATTGCGGCAGTCGTCCGGCGCAAAGGTGATGCCCGTATCTTTATCTGCCATGACGTCGGTTGCAGCGACATCGTTAAAGTGGGCCGACCCGTCAAGGCAAAATTATTTCTCATCGCGGCTTTCGTATGTGGGGCAGGTGCTGGTTGCGCGTAAAATCAGCCAGTCATTTTCACTCCAGCTTGCACCTACATTCGTTCACCGTAACCTTGTAGCCACCGAGTTCGATCCGAATGATCTATATGCGATGGGAGCCGGCGGAAGGATGAAGCTGACAAAGAGAATAAGCATCAATGCCGAATACTATTATATGTTTAACCCGAAATCATACATGAGCCAGCAAGTTTATAACCCGCTCACAATTGGCTTTGACATTGAGACGGGCGGGCATGTTTTCCAGCTTCTCTTCACCAACTCGCTTGCAATGACCGAAAAAGGATTCATTGGCGAGACAACCGGAAGCTGGCTCAAGGGAGGTATTCATTTCGGATTCAACATTTCGAGGGTTTTTACATTAAAGAATTAAAATAGATCATTATGAAACGTATTGTTATTTTATTCACAATCTCCTTTTTTTTTCTTGCCGCCAACGGGCAGAAGTACATGACAAAAAACGGATATATCGGTTTCTTATCCCATAGCGCCATGGAGGATATCAAGGGCGACAACAACCAGGTAGCAGGGGTGCTGGATATTTCAACCGGCGAAATGGTGTTCCAGGTTCTCATTAAATCGTTCCACTTTGAAAAAGCGCTTATGGAAGAACATTTTAACGAGAATTATATGGAGTCAGATAAATTTCCAAAGTCGACATTCCGTGGCAAGATCACCAATCTGTCATCTGTCGATTTCACAAAGCAGGGGAAATATGATGTGACAGTGGAGGGAGACCTTAATATGCATGATGTCACGAATAAAATCTCAGCGAAAGGGACTGTTGAGGTAGTGCAGGGGGGAATAAATGCAGTTTCGAAATTCAACATTGTGCCTGAAGATTATAAGATCATTATCCCCGGACTCGTCAGGGATCACATTGCAAAGACACTTGAAATTTCAGTCAATATGAAGTACGCGCCTGTAGGATTAAAATAGAATCAGATATGAAAACATACGTTAAAATACTTCTCGGAGTTGTAGTATTCATTGCATTGGCTGGTATAGGAATAGCTCTTGTTCTCTTCATAATGCCTCACAAGGACCTTGGCAAGGCAAGGCCCGACTTTGTCATTACAGCCATTGATCTGCAAAAAGCATTTGAAGACAATGAGTCCGCCGCCACGGCAAAATTTGTGAATAAGGTAATTGAAGTGCGTGGAATCATCGAATCAGTTAAACCGGGCGAAGGAAGTATCCTGAATGTGACGCTTAAAACAGGAAGCGATCTCTCTTCTGTCATTTGTACTTTCGCCAGGGATGCAGATCCTTCAAAACTCAACACCGGAAACCAGGTGACGATAAGGGGAGAGTGCTCCGGATTCCTTATGGATGTACTCCTGAATGATTGTTCGTTAATAGAATAAGGTTTAAAAGAAGGCCGTCAGAATCCCGGTTTCAATAACATGAAAAAAACAGCCTATTATGGTCACAGTTACTGGCTTTCCCACTCTTAGAGATCCTTATGGTATATTCTGAACTTTTTGATGATCTTACCGCCTATCCTTTCAGCTTCCCCCCTCATTTTATAGTTGTTTTCAAGGACCAGATGAAGGTCGATCCATTCCATATTATTTTCAATACAGGACTGTAATATTTTAATGCCCATTAATACATCAATCCCTTTTCCCCTGTAAGCCTTTTTTACTCCACCAAGCAGCATAAGAAGTTTTTTAGACCTTTTAGATGCCATGAGGATCTTAAAAACACCAAAAGGCAGAATTTTGCCTCCTGCCTTTCTAATACCTTCGCTTATATCGTGCATTCCAATTGCAAAACCTATAAGTCCATCATTACCTTCTACAACTGTTATGAATTTTGGATCGATAATCATCATATACCTGGAAATAAATTCTTTCTTTTCAGCATCGTTCAAAGGAACAAAGCCATAGATCTCCATAAAGGTCTCATTCAGCAATTCCAGAATAGGGTAAAAATAAGGTTTAAGTTCTTTCTTTGAATTGAATTCAATTATTTTGTACTCCTCATTTTGAGTAATCCGGGAAAGAACTTTCTTATAAATAAGCGGCAGTTCATTTGGTATTTTAGCCACGTAATTGACAAGGTCCCGGTGTTTTGCAAAACCCTCTTTGGTGATCATTTCCGGCAGATAGCTATCATTAGTCGGACAGACAATAAACTTCGGATACTCGAATCCCTCAATCTGAAAGCCCTGAGGATCCTTATCGGAAAAGGCTAAAGGGCCAACAAGTTTAATCATCCCCTTATCCCTTGCCCAATTCTCTACTTTACTTATTAACGCATGGACAACATCCTGATCTTCATAACATTCCATAAAACAAAAACGGCCATGCAGTTCATTGTGAATGGTATTATATCTTCTGTTGACAATACCCATAATCCGACCAACAATTTTTTTATCCCGGTAAGCAAGATAAAGAACAGAATCAGCATATTGATACGATTTATTCTTCTTTTTATTAAATAACTCCCATTCATCCAGATAGAGAGGAGGAAGCCAGTTTGGATTATTCTTATGCACTTTTGAAGGCAGGAAAATAAATTTTCTCTTGTCCCTCCTTGTTATCACCTCCTTGAGTATTATATCCCCCATGATTGTCTTTTATTTTATAATCGAAATTTAAACAAAGTCAGGTTGAAAGCAAAATTTATTTGCTGCAACAAGCCCTGATCTGAGAATCGGGATTTTGAAGTTTAAGTAATATTATTAACTAAATAATGCTGACTTTATAGTAGAATGGATGGGTATTACAAAACTTCAATTCAATCATGTTATTTGGCATAATTATTGTACAATTTAATTTCAACCTCTTGAACTATGATGAGACGCAGAATAAAAATTATCCCTTGTACAGTTTTCCTGTTTGGTTTGCTTTTTTCAGGCTGTGATAAACAGAATAATCAGGGAACCGGATTCCTCGAAGGTGTAATTTCTATTGGGCCAATTTGCCCAGTTGAGCCTGATCCTCCTGATCCGGCTTGCCTGCCAACTGCTGAAACGTATAAAGCTTATGCTGTCAGCATATGGACATCAAACGGGAGGAAGAAAATTGCTCAACTAAATCCGGCATTGGACGGCTCATACAAAACCGAACTTGTTTATGGAGATTATCTTGTTATTCTGGAAAATAGTCAGAACAGACCTGGCGGGAGCAACTTGCCGGTCGAAGTCTCAATAATTCCTCAAAACAAGACTGTTCTTGATATAAATATTGATACAGGGATTCGATAATATCAACAATCGATAATATAAGTGTCCACTTAATCCGGCTGGCTATGACCAGGGGCACTGGCTTTTACAGGCACAGTAAATTTAAATTCGCAACCCTTGCCAATTGCACTTTCTACCCAAATTTCCCCGCCATGTTTTTCTACAAATTCTTTGCAAAGCAATAATCCTAAAGTTGTACCTTTTTCTTCTGCTGCACCTAATGTTGAATGGATTTGTGAAATATCAAAAAGCTTTGTTAAATAATCCTGGGTTATTCCAGTTCCGTTGTTCCAGACTGAAATTGTCACATTTGATGGTGTTCCCTGAGCACTAATATTAATTTGTCCGTCAGTGTTGGAAAATTTTATTGCATTGGAGACAAGATTTCTTAATATCGTTTTAAGCATAAAGATATCAGCGAAAATATTTATCTCGTCTTTAGCAAAATGATTGATTTTGATGTTTTTAACATCGGCATGTGGTTTAAGGATTGCAACGGCCTCCTCACTGATTTTTTTGAAATTCAATGTTTGCGGTTCAAAAGGGATTTTTCCCTGATTCAATCTTGTCCACTGGAGTAAATTATCAAGAAGACTGTAAAGGTGACTGGCTGATTTACTCATCATTCCGGCCATTTTCTGAATCTCTCTGATTGGCAAGCTATCCAATTCCTCAACCATCAGCTTTGAGAAATTATGGAATACATTAAATGGAGTGTAAAGATACTGGGCAATAATGGAGTAAAATTTGTCTTTTTCGGCACTTATGCGCAGTAGTTCTTTTTCGTATCGCTTAATTTCTGTTGCATCTCTTATAACTGTACAAAACAAATGATATCCGTTTAATTTAATCGGGAATACCATGCTTTGGATATTTCGTAATTTCTTAGTATCTGATGTAATGATTTCACTATCTATAATCTTATTGAAAACTTCGGGTGTTTCTTGTATTACTATACCCTTTATCACTTTTTCAATTATGATTCTATCATTAAAAGGGGCAGGCGTAAGTTCAATTTGAATATCAACGATACTTTTATTTAAAACATCTTCCGTTTTTAATTCGCAAATTTGCTCAGCGCCCTTGTTCCAGATAATTATTTTTCCCTGCTCGTCAAAAACAATAATTGCATCGTTTATCTGGTTAATTATCTCTTTGAATTTTGTCTCGCTATCTTTAAGTTCCTGCTCTGCTTTTTTTCGCTCGGTTATATTTCTGGCTAAGCCAGTACAGCCAATAATCTCATCTTTTTCATTCACAATAGGACTATAAAAAACTTCATAATAGGCAATATGAGCATCACCAAAAGTTTGTATAAGTGAATGGGATTTGCCACTTAATGCAAGGTCAAAATTCTTCTTTAACAATTTTTTGTCATCATCTTTAGAAATGCAATCCAGGATATTCATTCCTATTTTAATATCCTTATTATATGCAAATTTCATGGAATCCAGATGGGCTGTATTGAAATACAAATAATGATAATTCTGGTCCATAGAAAAAATTATCGCGTCCTTCTGGCTCTCAATGCTGGACATCAAAAGCAATTGTGATTTAATTAGTGCTTCATCTGCCTTCTTGCGTTCTGTGATGTCAATTATATTTGCCAGGAAAAATCTTTTGTCATTTTCCTGCATAAAGGGTGAAATAATTACATTGACAGGAATTAATTTTCCATTTTTATGACTAAAAACAAGGTCAAATCCTTCCTTAGGTGCATTATTATTCAGAGTTTGCTGAAAAGCATTGTTTATGTTTTCAATATCCTGCTGAGGCCAATAAAGATATGGCGGGTGTTTTCCTAACAGTTCTTCTTCATCCCAGCCAACCATTTTGCAGAATGACCGGTTGACATATACTTGTTTTCCTGTATCATCGGCAACAGCAATGCCACTCGGAATGGAATTTTCAATAGCTTGTCTGAATGATATTTCTTTTTGCAGAATTGCAGCAATCTCATCTGATTTAATATTACCCTGCCCGAGTTCCAAATCATTTATTTTGTTTTCAGGTTCATTGGAATTCATCTTGGTAATTTTAAATATTGAAATTAAAAATTATAATAAGTTCATTATATATTTCTGCTTTTCTTAACCCGCTTTCTGTCAATAACAAGAATTTATTCGGTCTGACGTTCCGGGCGAATTAGGGAAATTAATAAGAAAGGTCATTTGAATAAGAGATTGGCGTTAATAATAAAGCCATTGATAATTCTTTTGTTATTACATTAGAAACAATTCAACTTTAATTTTGTTCTTCCCGACTCGATAATCTTTCCCGGCATTACCAGCATCAGGAGAAAAGTTAAGTGGCAGGGATTGTCTTTCTTCAAATCATGTTGTAAATTTGATTTTATAGGAGATTTTATCACCAGCTAATATAGGGAAGAAACAAAATCGGGTATAACAGGAAATATTTTCACTAATTCTAAACCAACAATTAATATCATATGGACAGAAGAGACTGGTTAATAAAAACAGGAATGGCCGGCACCGGGTTATTGCTCAGCAAGTATCTGGGAGCGGCTGATCGTTTCAGGTTTATGCCTGTCGGAGATTTTATAAAAGCAGATTTCGGTCCTGATTTTAAATGGGGAGTGGCTGCTGCTTCATATCAGACAGAAGGTGCCTGGAACCTGGACGGGAAAAGTGAATCTAACTGGGATCATTTTTCACGTATTGCCGGTAAAATAGCCAATGGCGAAAATGCCGATGTTGCAGCCGATTTTTATCACAGGTATTCAGAAGACATAGACCTCATAAAAGCCATGAATTTCAAGATATTCAGATTTTCTGTTTCATGGCCGCGCATTCTTCCTGCCGGAACAGGTGCGGTAAACAGTAAGGGCCTAGATTTTTATCACAAGGTGATCGACAAATGCTTATCGGTTGGCATAGAACCGTGGATCACTATTTATCACTGGGATATGCCGCAGGTTTTAGAAGCTCAGGGTGGTTGGGCAAGTCGAAAAATAATTGATTGGTTTTCAGAATATGTTGAAGTATTATCAAAAGAATATGGCAGTAAGGTAAAAAACTGGATGGTGATGAATGAACAGCTTTCTTTCACCGGAAATGGCTATATGAATGGTGTTTTTGCACCAGGAAGGAAAAGCTTAGGCGCATTTATGAAATCGGTCCATTATGCTACACTCTGTAATGCAGAAGGAGGACGAATCATCAGGAAAAATATTGCCGGAGCAAATATCGGAACTACTTTGGCGAACACTTACGTGGAACCTGTTGATCATAAAGAAAAGAACATAGAAGCTGCTGCCAGGATGGATGCAATAATGAACCGCCTTTTTATCGAACCATGTCTTGGACTGGGATACCCTGAAGATACGGTACCCATCTTAAAGAAATTGAAGTCATTTTATGAAGATGGCGATGAGGCAAAGATGGTATTCGATTTCGATTTTATTGGCATACAGTATTATTACAGGACGATAGCTAAAAAATCGATAATGCCCGGAATGAGGGCTAAAGAGGTAATGGCATCGGAACGGGGTGTCCCGGTAAATTCAATGGGATTTGAAATTTATCCCGAGGGGTTGTATCAGGTGCTCAAAAAATTCAGCCAATATAAAGGAATCAGAAATTTAATTGTAACTGAGAATGGTACTTGTGTCCCTGACAAACTTGAGAACGGACGAATTCATGATAAGGACAGAATAGACTATTTTAAAACTCACCTAGCTGCAGTATTAAAAGCTAAGAGGGAAGGAGTAAATGTAAATGGTTATTTTGTTTGGTCACCGACTGATAACTTTGAGTGGGATAAAGGCTTCAACCCCCGTTTTGGATTAGTCTATGTAGACTTCAGGACACTCGAACGGTATATTAAAGATTCAGGTTTGTGGTTTAAGGAATTTTTGAAATAGGTATAGCTGGGAAAAGAATAAATTCAATCAATATTGCTATTCGCTTGTTTCTATTAAGGAACCATTCAGGTCTTTCAGAGGTTGATTAAAAGTATTTTGGAACAGGTTTATTTCCAGCATAAATGAAATATTGCTGTCTGCTGCGTAAAAAGTAGATATTTAGTCTGGCATTAATAACATAGAATATTTTGAATGCTACATTCTGTAAAAACAATTCCCTTTTTATTTTAGGAATCCAGTTCCGGTAAATACTCCAACCTTTTTTCACCTGATGAGTTATATCCTCTCGGTGATTAATTATAAGTGCAGATTTTAGAAATTCATCCTCATATTGCTTTCTAGTCCAGAAATTATGAACCATTGGTTTACCCCATATCTTCATTAATCCCTCTCTTTTCTTGCGAGTAGATAGAATATCGGCAATAAGGTATTGTCCACCAGGTTTTAGAACACGGTAGACCTCTTTAAGAAATGCTGATTTATCTGGATAATGAAAAGCACTCTCAATGTTAAGAAGAACATCTACGGAATCTGACTGGATCTGCGTAAGATTTTGAGCATCATCAAGGAGGAATTGTACATTATCAATTTTAGCACGATCTCTTTCACTATTTGCAATTTCAATGTTGGCTTTGTTGAGATCAATCCCGGTTATTTTTAAGGGACCATAATTGGCATTTATATACAGAGCCTGCACACCATTTCCGCATCCGATTTCCAGAATTTCTTTATTTTTTATGGGATTAAGTAATGAAATGCAATAATCCGTGAGGTTTTTTTGCGCCTGGATGAAACTATCGGACTCTTTTGCATAAAATGGATAATGAAGCATAGTATACTCATTATTCAACCTTTTGAGAGCCATATTCATCGACTCATAATATTGGTTATTGGTAAACCCGGTCCCAAATAGCTTAAATATTTTTCGCTGAATATTCATAACATGATTGGTCTTAATTTGATAATTATGATATAATATATAGTTGGCCCTCATTTACATGTAAAACAAATTTCTTGTCAGATTGCAACCCCGGGTTTCACAATACAAACTTCTCTTTTCCATGCGTTTATGCAATCCAGTCACTGTTTATTTTAAAATTAGTTGCAGCAAATCGTGCTGAGTAGTTATATCTTACCCTTATAACATCAAATTCACCATCATGCGGTTCTTCATAAACATTTATCAGCGGTGCAGATCCCGGATAATGGATGTTGCTTATTCCTGCTTTACCGAATAAGAGCAAAAGAGGAACTATTTTTTCATCAGGCACCGCAATGATTGCCGTCTGCAGGTAGTGCATATGCTTTCTGATATGCTCATAGACCTCTTTCTCATCAGTTACTCTCATAACCTGTACATACCTGAAGAGTTCATCAGGCTTCCAGAACTCAGGATTCTCCCGGACTCTGATAAAAACACTTTTTTCTTCAGATGAAATTACCTCATTAGACCCGCTATATACCTGGTAGAGTGATGTTCCAGCCGATCTCGCATTTACAGAAACATGGGAAACATTCTTTTCAAAAAGCTCAAGTTTTGCGAAGAGCATCTCTGCAAACTTCCGTGGATCTCCCTGTACATAAATATTCTTTACATTATAGCATGCACCGCCATCAAAAGCTGAAATATCAGACACCAGGCCATTGATGGTCGGTTCCAATCTGTCAGGATCATTTACGAACTCTCTGGAGATATATGCTATTCCTATTTTATGACCATGCAGCAATGTCGTAATTCCCCTGTGATATTTTCCGATCCTGGTCAGCAGGTCATTTATAGCCTGATCTGAGCTCAGGATGTTAATTGCATCCGATTCTTCTATGATGGGTCTTTCGATTGAATCATCTCCTCCCTTCCAGTAACCGCAAGCAATTGTTTTTCTCAGATCCGGGTCAATTGTTTCCAGTTTATTAAGGTAAATCATTGGGAAGAAAGAAGCTGCGGAAGGCAGCTTAAGAATCTGAGCCGTTCCTTTTATTTTCACAGGTAAACCAATCTTGGAAAGGATGGCTGTATATCCGACAACATTCCCTGATATAAAATGACTCAGGAGAGTTGGCTCTTTCCATTTATTAAAGGGATTTATATAACCGAACCTTTTAAGGTAACCGGAGTTTGTCTGAATTGTTCCGTTTTCCTTAATTGCTTTGTTTATGAAATAACCTCTCATTCCGGGATCGTAGCTGTCTATTGATCTGAATAATCCCAGCCCCCAATGTTCTATATCATATTTCGAAAAGCCGCATGATCTCTGAATAAGATCAATAAGTTCAATATTTTCCGGTTTGGTTAAATCGTCAAAGCAGGAATCAACCTTATCCGATATAGTCCGGATGTCATCAGCTGAATGTGAAGAAAAATATATTTCTGCATTTAACCTGATCTGGTGAGCAGCTTCTTTTATATTTTTCTCATCTGCAAGTGGGTAGCTGATTTTTAGTCCATTTTTCTCATCGGAGAGCGATGAGGTAAAGAATGGATCGTGAAATTTAATTTCTGTCTTCATAGATGCAGAGGTTAAGCATTGGCAAGTTCTTCTGCTTTGTAAGCACAACCTTCAACGCTGGCATTCCGGAACCTTTTAATATGGCTGAAATGAGAAACAATAAAGTTAGGCTTTATCCCTCTTATTGTTGCAGTATCAAACTGCAGAACAGAAACATTTGCTGCAGAAGGGTTTCCATTTGTATAGGGGGTAATAAATTTTAACAATCCCTCACCGGATTTCACTGGTTTTTCAGTTTCCGGATCAACAATGTATGCCCTGGATTCATGCCATGTTTCGAACAGATAATCATCAATATCCTCATTCCAGTAACCTTCGCTGGTTGCAGGACTTTCAGTAAATGCGTATATATCTTTAATATTTGTTGAAAACAGCTTCTTATCTATTCCGAATACAGATGCAATCTTTTTAATCATCTCAGGCTTATTTACTTTCTCCCCCCTGATTGCTCCCTTTGCTCCGCTGTATCCCCCTCCGCTGAATGTAAAATAAGCTTTGTCTCCGAAGCTGAATTGTCCCTCTTTCATTTGATCCAGATATGGATTAAGAAGAAGAACAAAACCTCCCAGGCCAATTTTTTCGTGCTCTCTTTCAGCAGCCGAAATGATATCTTTCAGCTCATCCAAAGATGTTTTTTTCAGAACAACCTTTCCATTTACAGCTTTGGATAATAATGTTCTGAGAAGATTCACATCTAAAGTGAATATAAGTTCCTTATAATGTATTTTTGCGGCATCAAGAGCAAACTTCATACGGGAAAGACTCTGGTGCCCCATATAGCCTGCTTTTTTAGAAAGAGCATCAAGAATCCTTATTGCGGGAGCGAACCCGATTCCCCTTGAAACATCATCTATTCCAAAGGTTAAACGGTAGTTATCAACAACTTTGTCCAACTCTGGCGGATTAGTAAATACATAACTTGGATCACCCGATGTACTGCTCGATACCTGGAATTTGCCATCCTGAGAGAAATCATTCAGCTCTTTAAATAAGCCCTTTGATTTTTTAAAGGCTGATGCTGCAACAGCCGGTATCTGATAATATTCTTCATTATCAATGGCTTTTATGAGATCCAGGATACTTCGGTTTTTCTTTTTGCAGATGTTTCTGAAATATTCAAACTTATTCCATTGCGCAGTTATGCTTTCTTTAAGCATTTCCTTATACTGCGATTCATCCATTTTCTTTTTCATATGCAAGGGTTTAAATTTGTTTCCTTTTCAGCTTCAGGTGGCTTAAAAGTGTATTTTTTATATCTGGTTCAGCAATAAGATTAAAGATCAAGACAATCTTATAGCAGCATAAGAAATTCAATAATCAGGCCAATCTATATAATAATAAGATATACAGCTACATAGTATGATAAATATGTTGACTTTGATTTAATATTGTAGCATTCTGCTACAATTCAGTGATTCAGAATGCTGCACTTTTTTGCAAAATCCGGCCTTGATGACCACATTTAGCCTGTCCTCCCGAGTACACAGGAACACTTTACATACGTAACTATACAATAAGAATTTAACTTAGGATTTTAGTGATCAATTTATTCCGGTCAACGATGGTCAAAAGCACTGGCTTTTACAGCAGCCGGATAAAGATGCAGATAAACATGTAAAAATAAAATTGACTTTGCCTTAAACAGGATGTAACTTTGATTTAATTCATTGAAATGGTTAGCCAGTATTGAAGACAATTTTGAAGAAATCGTTATAAAGTAATTTCCTGACACATTATGAAAAGGTTGCTGAAAATAATAAACCCCTCAATCATGGGAAAGCCAATTATTTTACTTCTTAAAGAATTTCTCAGCCTCTGAAAGATATCTTAGATTCGGATTTGAAACAGGGCCCTCCTGGGTCAGGTATGATCTTATTGAATTAGAACTTAATCCATATTATCCGGGTGTGTTCCAATATAAATATAATAAGATCCATACTGTAAAAAGTACAGTAGGATTATCTGCGGTAATGAAAGTTGATTTCCCCTTTTCACGTTTTTTTGGATGTGACTTAGCCTTTTTTGGTATTATAAATAAGCTTCAATCAGTTGTTGGATTAGATATTTGTCTTAATCTGGGGATGGTAAGATAATAGTGAACTGCTTTTACCTGCAAAAGCAGGACTTATTGACCATATGCCTGAATCGCAAAGACGGCAAAATTCTATGGCAAAAATCTATATTCCCTGACACACTGGAAACACATATTTCAATCAGCAATCCTGCTACGAACACAGTTGTAACTGATGGCGGGAGGGTGATCGTCTATTTTGCTTCCTGCGGATTGATCTGTTATAATATGGATGGTGAAGAGCAGTGGAAATATCAAAAACCCCAAACAAAAAATACCTATGGTAATGGAACATCACCTGTTATCTCAGGGGACAAGCTTATTTATTTAAACGATGAGGGCAAGGAACGGTACCTTCTTGCTCTCGATAAAACAAACGGGAAAGAGATATGGAAGACAGCTTTTCAGATTGATTCACTTTATGGTGGTCAAGGGGGGCATGCCACTCCCTGTATTTATAACGATATTATTATTGTCCATACGGTTGGGGAAGTGACTGCTTATTCAATTAATCCGGAATCAAAAGGCCAATTGACTGATAGTGCAATACTCTGGAGTGTAACCAAGAATACTGCCGAGGTTCCCTCTCCAATTTATTACCGGGAAAGAGTCTATATGATAAAGGACGGTGGTTTTATAACCTGCATAAATCCTGTAACTGGAAATATTATTTATCAGACTCGTATTGGGAATCCGGGAGCTTATTTTGCCACACCGGTGGCGGCAAATGGACTTATATATTTGTTAGGATACAACGGGAAGCTTACAATAATTAAAGCAGGAGACGAACTCAAAATAATTGCACAACACGATTTCAGGGATAACATAGCGGCTACACCTGCAATAATTGGAAATTCAATTTATATCCGAACAAAAACCGGATTGCTGGCCTTTTCAGATTGATTGAAAACAGTATTTTATTGATAGTGTAAAAGACGGATGTCTTGACCGCATTCAGTCGGTCATCCCGAGGCCCCGGGAACACTTAACATACATAACTAAACAACAAGTATTAACTCTCATTATTGGTGGTCAATTTATTCCGGCCAGCTTTAATAAAGGTCTCTGGCTTTTACAAGTAGTTGCATAATTCATAAATACCAGCGCTCTACCCCTAATAATGAAATTAGCGCTCATTGTATGCCGGGTGAAATAGTACGTGTCAATTTGAATTGAAAAGTTATTCTTTAGCTTTATAGAAAAGTTATATTTTGAAAATTATTAATCAAAGAAGCATCAATTTACTAAAACTAAAGTCTTTGTATTGAAATGAGAATATTAGGAATAGAATAAAAATTAATTGTCATGGAAGAGTCAAAAATGAAAAAGCATGTAACTGTAGTTGGAGCTATTCAAATAGGTTTCTCAATCCTCGGCCTGATTGGCGCTGTTATCGTTTTCTTTGCTCTGACTTTTGCACGGGGACAAGTGGGAGATGATGAGACTGGCAAAACGGTTCTATTATTTTTATCGATCAGTCTGCCTTTGCTTATCGGATTTATAGCGACTCTTGGATTGGTTGGAGGAATCGGACTCATGGCATATAAACCCTGGGCAAGATATCTGGTGATCGTTGTTTCAGCAATTGGTTGTTTGAATATCCCGTTTGGAACACTAAAAGGGATTTATGCATTATGGGTTTTGCTGCAGGACGAAACTATTAAATTGTTCAATAAGGAATTAGTTTAATTGATAAGAGGCAAAGAGTCTCGATGGCCAATCATAGTAATTTGAATTTAAAAAACGGCATCTCCTGATTGAAATAGACGTCTCGCTTCTCTCGTCACTTCTTCCCGATTCGTCTATGCAGGCTCACAATTAGTCTTTTTTTCTCTATCTATTCATGGAGAATTTTCTTTATGGACTATGAATTCAGATGGGACAAAGAAATCAAAGATATCATCAAATGCTTATTATGGAGACTGGAATCCTGAAGGTAATAAAATAGTATTTACTGATATTACACCGGGGAATGGACGCCTTTGGATAATGAATTCTGATGGCTCAAATAAACTCCAATTGACATTTAACTTCCAGTTTGACTAAGTGTTCGGATTACCCTCTTTATGCTTTATTAAAAGGTAATAGGCATTGACAAAGGGTATATTTTCTAGAAAATATAATTGACTTTTAATTATACGATTCGTAATTTTGTTTATGTCAGTGTTTTAGACTTCAATGTCAAATGGATTAATAAAAATGGAATTATATTACAATTAAAGGGTGATTTGCGTAATAATGATGATTATATATACAAGTAAGGGGTTATTCAAATAAACAATAAATAAAATAATAAAGAGATTATGATACAGAAGAGCATTAATTATAAAAGTGGATTACTTATTGTAACGCTTTTATGTTCGATTTCAGTATTTGGACAAATTAGTTTGACCAAAATCGACATGACCAAATTACCAAAAGAAATAAATTATGAAGGGAAAATTAACAATGCTATTCGTTGGACAGACAATTTAGGTGATAATATTGTAATTACATCCGAAACGGGTATTTATAAGAGTAAAAAATTTAAACACGAAAGTGACGGCTCAGACGCAGAGCTATTTGCTTACCATTTTATCATAAAAAAAGACTCCATAAAACAAACCTGGAAAGTGTACGACTTTATTCAAGACTGTATCGTAGACATTGAAGCAAGTTTTGTAAAAAACACATTCCGGGTAACAGATTTAAATAAAGACGGAGTTGCTGAAATTTGGCTAATGTATAAAACTGCTTGTCATGGTGATATAAGTCCATGTGACATGAAGATTATTATGTATCAAGGTCAGCAAAAGTATGCCATGAGAGGTCAGAACAAAGTTCAGGTTTCTGAAAATGAATTTTACGGTGGCGATTATAAATTTGACAAAGCATTTACTGATGGGCCAAATGAGTTTAGAGAATTTGCAAAAAAACTCTGGGACAAAAACATAATGCAAAAATGGGGAGAATAAAAGCACAAACCGCTAACACGGACAATAATCGAAACAGAGTTAATATCAAATCAATAGAGAAGGATAAATATGGAACATAAAAAATTGATCTTAAGCATCATACTCTTGTTAGGCTTGGGACAAATGAAATTACAGGCACAAACCTCAACTGTAAAGGATTATGATGGTAACGTGTATAAAACCGTAACTATCAGTAAGCAGATTTGGATAGTCGAAAACCTGAAAACGACTCATTACAACGATGGCGAAATAATACCTTTAGTAGAAGACAGTACCGCATGGAGTGACCAAAACTCCCCCGGCTATTGCTGGTATAAAAACGACCGATCAACTTATGGGAATATGTATGGTGCATTATATAAATGGTACACTGTCGAAACCGGTAAACTTTGCCCTTCTGGATGGCATGTACCAACCGAAGCTGATTGGACAACTTTAATCGATTTTTCAGGAGGTGAAAAAGTTGCTGCAAGCAAACTAAAAGAAACCGGGAAAACGCATTGGACCGATACAAGTTTAGGGACAACCAATTCGACTGGCTTTAATGCACTTCCAGGTGGCATACGTCTTAGCTATGGAGCGTTCAACTTCATTGGCAGCCACGGTGCCTGGTGGAGTGCTCAGGAAAACTCTCTGGGGAACGCATGGTTACGTAGTATGCTCTTCAATGGCAGCAATGTCTTTAAGGTAGACTACGATAAGACCTCTGGAGTTTCTGTCCGTTGCGTCAAAAATTAATCTATTGCTCCCATGAAAACATTGAAAATAACTGTATTATTACTTCTCTTGATTCCAGGTAAAGGATCATCTCAATTATCAGAAAATTATAAATCCTGCCTAAAGAGTTTTTATAAGCTTTTATATAAAGAAAATGTTACAATTATTCAATAAAATATCCCTCTGACATAAAACCTACATTTGTTAAATATTAATATAATTTTGAATTATGGAATTTGAGAAATATCATTTGACAGGTTAAATATGTATCCCCGTTACTTGATTTTAATTGTACTGCTGGGTTTCCCTGGTCTTACTTCATTCGGCCAGTTCAATTCTCATTTAAACCCGAAAAAAGAGTCCATCAATCCGGACTTGATAATCCAGGTTGGTGCGTTCCGCAACGGATCCTATGCTTTAGTAATGAAAGAAAAGCTTTCAGCTATTCTTGACAAACCTGTTATTATTGTCAAACATGATGGATTTTTTAAGGTACAGATAGCAGGATTCTCACGCGAAGAAGAAATGGAAAAATTTTATTCTACACTTGCCTTTCTTGGAATTAAGGACTTCTGGTTATTGCCAGTTAAGAAACAGGAAGAAATTACACAGCAGAAAGTTGTGAAACCTGATACTACAATAAAATCTATGAGTGAGAATACAGCTTTACCGGTTGTCACTGAAAAAACACCTTCTGTGTCTCAACCTACTATTGTCCTGCAGATTGCTGTATTCCACAATAAATCAGAGGCGTTGAAGGCACAAAGAATTATTACAACTAAACTCAATCTGCCTGTGGAGATTGTTCAGGAATGGGGATACTACAAAGTATTTGTAACAGGATTCCATACTTCTGAGGAGGCTAATAAATATTTTTCTGCTATTGTACAACTTGGATACTCAAAAATCTTATTAATTGAGAATTACAAAAAACTTCAATAACCGGACTCACTGTCCACAATTGGCCGGTAAAATTAAATCCAGCATACCCTACTAAACAATAGTGATTGATTATCTTGTTGTCCCGTCCCCGCTTCGTCAAGACTTCGCGGGACACAGCAGGTTTTCCCGTCTTTTCACTTTGAAAAGACGGGATGTCTCGATTCGCTCGTCACTTCTCGCCCTGCCGGGCCAAATAGAGATGCCGGCTAAAGAACCGGCATCGTGGTTGTCCCGTCAGGGCTCGAACCTGAACTCTTCTGATCCAGAAGAATACGAGAATATAATATTCTTATCTTAACACATTGAATATCAATGGTGAGTTATAAAGACAAAATCATTACATTTCCATTATTTAATACCTGTTATCCCCAAAACCTAGCAAGAAACCTAGCAAGATTTTTCAAGAGAATAGAGGAAATTTACCCCAACTTGAAAATGTGAGAATGATGTAACTTATTCCTAAAATTATGTAACACAATATAGAGTGTAAAGACATTACTTCGTATCTCAAATTTGAGGCAATTTTAAAACTCATATAAATGAATACAACAGAATTAAAAGGAAACTGGAATGAGCAGAAAGGCAAGCTCAAAAAGAAATTTGCAGTCTTAACGGACAATGACCTAATGTTTGAAGAAGGCAAG
>Ga0209746_1000501_pt1 | contig 19976 bp, 19 predicted proteins | sample BarGraNGADG00211_3_FD_184496 | JGI IMG/M metagenome (GOLD analysis project Ga0209746, IMG submission 184496) | Arctic peat soil microbial communities from Barrow, Alaska - Barrow Graham LP Ref core NGADG0011-211 (SPAdes) (version 2) | ecosystem: Environmental > Terrestrial > Soil > Wetlands >... | reverse complement strand
AAAAGAAAAAGGTAAGTTTTCCCTGCTGAGACAATACCCTCTTTGGGGATGGAATAGCAATGACCCAGAAGGGAATGTCCGCGGAAACCGCGCCCGAAAGAGCGCGGTCCTTGAAGGCGGGGAGGGCGGGATTCGAACCCGCGGCTGAGTTTTAAGTCCCAGCACTCACTTAGCAGGCGAGCCCAATCGGCCTCTCTGGCACCTCCCCAGGTGCGGTGCATTTCCCGAAAGTTGGCAAGGCGGAGGGAGAGGGATTCGAACCCCCGGTGACCTTACGGCCACGACTGATTTCAAGTCAGTTGCCTTAAACCACTCGGCCATCCCTCCGGGCGGAAAGATTTTACCATAACTTGTGGCGTTGCGAGGCAGGTGTATAACAGACAAACTTGGTATAATTTCCGGGCTATGAAAAAATACCACGTTTGGACCGAAGGCTGTCAGATGAACGTGGCCGACTCGCAACGCCTGGGGTCGGTCCTTGAACGCCTGGGCTACGAATTTACCGGTAAAGCCGATGATGCTGATGTGATTGTTTTAAACACCTGCGTTGTGCGCCAGTCCGCTGAGGATAAGGCTTACGGCCGTTTGAGTTCCCTGCGACCCCTAAAAACCAAAAATCCCAGGCTGGTGGTCAACCTGATGGGCTGCCTGGTCGGTATCCGGGATACCGAGAAATTGCGCGCCCGCTTCCCGTTCGTGGACGTGTTCTCCCCGCCCTCGGACCCGGGCCCGCTCATCTCGTTTTTGACTCAGGGCGAGGCGCGGGCGTTCGAAGCGCACGCGACCGGGGACCGGTTCTCCGTTATGGACGGCGATATTATCCTGCCGGAGCATGAGCGCGGCAAGACCGTTTCTGTGCATCTGCCTGTGGTGCTGGGTTGTTCGCACGCCTGTACGTTCTGCATCATCCCATCCCGGCGCGGGGCCGAACATTCGCGCCCCGCGGATGAGATTGCAGCCGAAGCCGGTTCACTCGCCGCGCAGGGCGTGAAAGAGATTACACTGCTCGGTCAGATCGTGGACCGCTACGGGAAGGACCAGCCCGAGGGTCCGAACCTGGCAGCACTACTGCGAAGGCTGGACCGGGTCGAAGGTCTGGAACGCATCCGCTTCCTAACCTCTCACCCGAATTATTTTGGCGAAGATATCATGGATACTGTGGCGGAACTGCCCAAAGTGATGCCGCATATCGAAATTCCCATCCAGGCAGGCGATGACGAAATCCTGAAGAAAATGCGCCGAGGCTACACCCAAGCTGACTACCGCCGGATTGTGACGAAAATCCGCGAGCGCATCCCCGGCTGTTCGATCGCCACCGATATTATCGTCGGCTTTCCCGGCGAGACCGAAGCGCAGTTCATGGAAACCTACCATCTCCTTGAAGACCTGCGTCTGGATGTGGCGCACCTGGCGCGCTACTCGCCGCGGCCCGGCACGGTTTCGGAGCGCTTTTATCCCGATGATGTGCCGGAAGAAGAGAAGGTGCGTCGTTTCCGTCTGCTGGAAGATTTGCAGGAGAAAATCGGCGGCGAAATCAACGCCCATTATCTTGGTCAAAAGGTCGAAGTGCTGTTCGAAGACAAGGTCAAAGGACGCTGGCGCGGCCGCACGCCGACCAATAAGCTGGTCTTTGTTGAAAGTGACCAAAACCTGCGCGGCAAAGTCTTACCCGTCACGGTAACGTGGACCGGGCCGTGGTCCATGCAGGCGAGAATTTCGTAGGGGTGACATATATGTCGCCCCTACAAGAGGTATTATGAGAGAAGAAAAGATCCGCCCGATTGCCATCTGCGTTTGCCGTAACGGCGATCGCATCCTGGTGGCCGAGGGGCACGACAGCAAGAAAGGCCAGACCTTCTACCGTCCGCTGGGCGGGACGATCGAGTTCGGGGAACGCGGTGATGAAACGGTCCGGCGCGAGTTCCACGAGGAGATTGCCGCAGACGTGACCGAGGTCCGGTACGTGGGTATGTTGGAAAATATCTTCATTTACGAAGGTCAGCGTGGGCACGAGGTTGTCCTGGTCTACGATGGTCGCCTGTCAGATGCCAACTTGTATGAAAAAGAAACCATCCAAGGCGATGAGTTGGGTCAGCCTTTCAAAGCTGTCTGGAAACGGTTAGACGAGTTCGGGCCGGGGAAACCGCCGGTCTATCCGGATGGACTGCTTGAACTTCTTGGGGTTTAAAACCAATCTCCCGCTGTTTTGGCGGGAGATTGTCTTTCAGTAGCTTGCCAGCTTGCTATTCAAATTGCTGAAAAAATTGCCGATGGTTGGGCCGAGGATGAGTAAAACTGCAATGACAATTAGAGAGACCAAAACTAATAATAAAGCATACTCTACCAACCCCTGGCCATGTTCGCGGATGCTGGTCAGCATCGCCATCACCTCCTTTTCTGAGAAGATATTGTCTTAATTATACATCCGATTGATTTTCCAGTAACTTTGCATAATTACAAAGTTCCCGCAACGGACAGCGCTGACAGGCGGGTTTGCGGGCCGCGCAGATTTCGCGCCCCAGGCGGATAATGTTCAGGTGGGCAGCATAATATGTTTCCGGCGGGAGAAGTTTCTCCAGGTGGACGTGCGCTTCCTCCACCATCATCTTTTCCGGGCGCAGGCCGATGCGCCCCGTCACCCGGTAAATGTGCGTATCCACGGGGAAGGCCGGCCGTCCCAGCGAAAAGAGCAGGACGATGGCTGCCGTCTTCGGGCCGACGCCCTTGAACTTCATCAACCAGGCACGCGCTTCTTCCAGCGGCAGGTCTTTCAGGAAATGCAAATCAAGCAAACCGCGTTCGGCGGAAATTCCTTGCAGAACTTGCTGGATGCGCGGCCCTTTCTGGTTGGCAAGCCCCGCCGGGCGGATGGCGGCGGTCACGGACCCGGGGTCTGCGTCACGCACCTGTTCCCAGGTCGGGAAACGCTGACGGAGCGACTCGAAGGCCTGGTCCCGGTTGGCGTCGTTGGTATTCTGGGAAAGGATGGTCGAGACGAGTTCATCCACCGGGGGCAGGGGATTACGCCAGGTGGGCTGTCCATAAAAATCCAGCAGGCGCTGGTGCACCTGCCGGGCGAGTGTTTCGAGATCGGTCATGCAGGCTGTTCGGTTCTTTGCAAGGTGAAGGCAGGACGGGCCTCTCCGACCACCATTTTGCGCCAGTTGGTCACCGGCTTGACCGGGCCAAAATCGGTTGCCAGCGATTCCAGTTCATTTTCGCTGATGTAACCCAACTGACGCAGGATTTCCAGCGCAACAGCAGGGCGGACACGATTGTAGGTTTCGCCATTCGCTTTCCGTATCGTAAGATCGCCGTCGGAGATTTTGAAGGCGATACCAACGCCCGGCGATTCGGCACCCAGCACACCGCCCATAATGCCCAAGATCATGTACCCTTCTGCTCCACCTTTCGCAACCATGCGCCCCGAGCTGATTTCCATCAGGCGCGTGTCGAATCGGCCCGGGCCGCCAACCATGAGCGGGTTTGCCATCATGGACTGAGTGATGCGGCGGCAGGCTGTGGCGCGTTCCGCCAGGAGACCGCGCGGGTCGCACAGGCGGGCGAAGCCCAGCGCAGCATTGTAGAGCGGGACGGCAAAATTTGGGGCTGAACAACCGTCAATGCCCAATTCGACCTGCTCCACCGGGACGCTGCACATCTCTGCCAGCGTTTCAAGGATAGTCTTCTGGACCGGGTGTTCGGGATTGACGTAATCTGCAATCGGCAGGCCGCGCATTCGGGCGGCGGCTAACATCCCGGTGTGTTTGCCGGAACAGTTGTGCCGGTTCGGGGTGGGGACTTCGCCGCGAGCCCGCATCGCTTCGACGGTGGGCACATGCGACAGCGGATGCAAGCCGCACAACAGGTCGCTTTCCTGTACGCCCACTTTGGCTTGGATGCCTTTGAGTACTTCAACGTGCTCGTCGGTGCCATCGTGGGACCCGCAGATGAGAGCCACTTCTTTTGACGTCAGGTGAAAGGTCAGGTCGCCGCCGCGCTCGATGAACGGGAGTGCCTGGAATGGTTTAGCGCTGGAGCGCAGGAATGTTAATACTTTCGGGTCGCCGAGCCAGGCAAGCAAGCGGCCACCTGAGTCAACCACAGCCGCCGCCCCGAAATGGATAGATTCAACAATGCGTCCCCGGGTCATTTCAAAGATTGGCTGGTATGACTCTGTCATGCGGAGCATCCCTCTGGGTCAAGATTCTTACTCCTCGCCGCTTCCGCTGCCGGATGAACGGTAATGCCGGGTGTAATAACGGTGCAAGCCATAGCGCAGGCGCCGGGTATATTTCTGTAGTTGACTGGCGGGGATTTTGAACGGATTCAACAAAGGCGTAATGAGATTTTCAACCGCCTCCGGTGCAGTTTTTTTCTTGGCCAGCTTTTCGACTTTATTAAAAACATGGTCAAGATAATCTTTCTGGGTCCGGATCACGTCGGCGGCCACAACTCCGCCGCGCCCGCTGACCACCAGCCAGTTCCGGTAGGCGGGAGAAAGCAAGAGCTTCAGCGTATCCAGCCAGACGGGCAAATCTGCTCCTGCCAGGAAGGGTGGCTGATTTTTGAGCACCGCATCGCCGACAAAAACCACTTTGGCTTCCGGCAGGATGACCCATGTGGCTCCGGAGGTTGGGCCGGGATGGTGCTCCAACAAGACGGGTGATTCGCCCCAGTGGATGGTCATTTGGTGGCTGAAGGTGATCTCCGGCGGCACCCAGCGGATATTTCCCAGGCCGGGGATGCTTTCCCAGTCCGCGCCGGTTTCCTCGCCCTGGGCTTTGAAGGTCGTCGGGCGGGTGCGGAAGACGTGGGCGGTCTTTTCCTGTGCGACGATGGTGCAATCCATCGCCCGCGCGCCCAGGGTTCGATCCGGGTGTGCATCGAGGTTGACGAGCAGACGTTCGGAGCCGCCTCCCAAGTTCAGCAGGGCGGCGCGCCAGGCGCGCCCATCCTCTGGTGAGGGCGGTGCGTCAATCTGGATCAGCCCGTGGGGCAGATAAATCACTCCGAGTGTCGCACCCGGGTATTGGTCATCAATATAAATATCAGTGGCAATGGAATGCATGCTTTCTCCTGAAAGTGCTATTATTCTTTGGCAACCGGCAGGGTTAGGATAAATTTGGACCCTTTGCCAACTTCGCTTTCGACCCAGATCTTTCCGCCGTGACCGTTGACCGCCAACCGGCAAAAGGCCAGCCCCACCCCCAGGCCGCTGGCATTATCCTGCCCATTGAGTCGGATGTATTTTTCGAAGATGTGTTCCTGTTCGGTGAACGGGATGCCGGAACCATTATCCTGGACCCATAATTGCACCCAATCGCCTTCCTGCTTGCCCCCCAGTTCGATTTTGCCTTCTGGTGCTGTAAATTTCGAGGCGTTCTCCATAAGGTTGATGAGCACACGGCGGATCATATCTACGTCCACCCAGACGGGCGATAATTTCTCGGATAAATGGCCTGTCAGCATCTGGTGCCGGCTCTCTGCCATCGGGCGGACGGCATCTATCGCGTCCTCGGCAAGTAAGGCGGGTGTCACGGCTTGTTGCGAAACGATGGTCTGGCCTGCTTCCAGACGGTTTATGTCGAGCAGGGAACTGACCAGCCGCTGGATACGGTCAGTGGAACGGCGGGCGATGGTCGTCACCGTTTGGATCGTCTCGTTTTCCGGGCTGGGGAACATGGTCGAAAGTACGTCCAGGCTGGTGATGATGTTCGCCAGCGGCGAACGCAGATCGTGGTAGATCATAGAAGTCAGCTCTTCGCGCAGGGAATCCAAGTCTTTGCGTTCGCTGATATCACGCATCAGCCATTGCAGGGATTCGGCTTCCTCAAATACTACTTTCCGCACATTAACCTGGATAGGGATCTTCCTTCCGCTCTTGTTCTTCAGCACGGCCTCGTAACTGATAATCTTCCCGCTTTTGAGCTTTTCCATGCCGATCTTTTTGTCGCCGGGCGTCACAACGTGGAGTTGATCAATCATCATACCCTGCAACTGCCTGGAGGTATATTCGGTGATAACCGCCGCCTGGCGGTTGGACTCGTGGACTTTCCCTTCCCAGCTGGTGACCAGGATGGGGTCCACGCTATCGTCAAATAGCTCGCGATAACGCTTGTGGGCTGCTTGCAGCCGTTCGAACAACTGGGCGTGCTGGATGGTTGAACCGGCCAGGTTGCCGATGCCCGTGAGTACCAGCAGGGCATCCGGGTCGAATACGCCGGAGATGGGATTGATGGCTTGCAGGATGCCGATGACGCGTCCCTGGGCATAGATCGGGGCAACCGCCATGGCGTGCGCATCGAGACCGTCGAACTGCTCGCCTGGTACGAAACGCTTGTCATCGCGCACGGCCGGGATAACCACACCTTCGCCCTCGTGAGCCACCCACCCGATGACGCCTTGCCCGGCCTGGACGCGCTTCCCCACGATCCCTTCCTTGAGCTCTCCCGTGGCGGCGTGGAAGACCAGGTCCCAGTTGGCCTCTACGAGTGCCAGTGCGACCGTCTCCACCTGCAAAGCCTGGATGGTCTCATTCAAAATGCGCTGGAGCACCTCGTCCATGCGCAGGCTGGCGTTGATGGCCGCCGCGCTGGCTGCCAGGGCGGTCATGACGCGTGCCTGGCGCTGGCTCTCGGCGTAAAGACGGGCGTTCAGGACTGCAATCCCGGACAGGTCGGCGATGGCCTGCATCAGGTTGAAATGTTCTTTGTTGTACGCCCCCGGTTCAGGGTGGACCAGCGTCAGCACGCCCACCAGGCGCTCACGCGCCATCAATGGTACGCACAAGGCGGCTTTTGCCCCGGATTTGTCAAGCGCATCATCCGGGCGGCGCAGCCAGCGCTCGTCGCGGCTGGTATCCGGCACCCAGGCCGGCTTCCGGTTGCGGACGACCCACCCGGCCAGGCCGCGTTCAACGGTCTCACGCAACTGCTGGGTGGTATGGTCATGGATTTTGCGTCCGTAAACGATGGCCGAGTCAACGGCTTTGCCGTTATCGTCCAGTACCACAATGCTGGCGCGTTCACCGCCCACGTATTTGAGCGACTGGAATAGGATGCGTTGTAACACTGTGCGCAGTTCCAGCGCCGAGGCCAGTTCGCGGCTGACATTGTAGAGGAATTCCAAGGTTGACTTGGTTTCTTCGTCTGCCATAGGTGTCCCTATAAATACTTCAAACCAGTTCCTGTGTTAAATAATACAACCGTTTCGTCCGGTTGAACCCAACCATTCTTGACCAGATGACGCAGACCTGCCAGTGTCGCTGCTCCCTCCGGGCATGCCAGCAGACCCTCAGCCTGTGCCATTTCACGGTGCGCTTCCATGATTTCAGTGTCGCTGACGGCCAGCGCCGTCCCGCCGCTCTCTCGCAGGGTCCGCAGGATCAGCCGGTCGGCGAAGGTGTTCGGGACCCGTAACCCGGCCGCCAGGGTATGAGCGTTTTGCCAGGTCTCGGTCCGTTCCGCACCGCTCTGGAAGGCGCGCACGACCGGCGCACAGCCGTCGGCCTGGACCGTTACCATGCGCGGGCGTTTGGGACCGATCCAGCCCAGGGTCTCCAGCTCGGCGAAGGCCTTCCACATGCCCACCAGCCCCGTCCCGCCGCCGGTGGGGTAAATGATCACATCCGGCAGTTCCCAGCCGAAGGATTCAGCCAGTTCCAGTCCCATCGTCTTTTTGCCCTCGGCGCGGTAAGGCTCCTTGAAGGTCGAGACGTTGAACCAGCGTTTGCCTCTGGCGGCTTCCGCTGCCAGACGGGCTGCGTCGCTGATGAGACCGTCCACCAGCCGCAGGTCCGCGCCCGCAGCCCGGACTTCTTCCTGGTTGGTGTGCGGGGCGTCGTTCGGCATGAAGACGTGTGCCTCGGCACCGCCGCGGGCGGCATAAAAGGCCAGCGCGCCCCCGGCGTTCCCCGCCGTGGGGATGACGAATTCCCTGCGGCCAAGTTCCAGCGCCCGCGCGACGGCCACGCACAGGCCGCGGGCTTTGAATGAACCGGTCGGGTTGGGGGATTCGTCTTTGATGTAAAGGTGCTTTATTTTTAGCGTTTTGCCCAGGCGCGGGGCGGGCAGGAGCGGGGTGTCGCCCTCGCCCAGCGTCAGGCGGAATTTCTCTTTGCGAACGGGCAGGAGTTCTACCCAGCGCCACAGTCCGCGCGGACGGGCGGCGATCTGTGTGCGGGTCACGCTGGCGGCCACTCTGGGTAAATCGTAGCGCGCCAACAGCGGCGAGAGGCAGTCTTCGCAGAAATTCTGTACCTGGTCGGCATTGAATTTGCGCCTGCATTCGGGACATTCGAGATGGGTGAGGGCGCTTTCAAGCATTACAAATAGTATACTGCTTCTTGCTAAAAATTGGAAACTTGATTTTACCGGATCGTTTGTATCTGCCCAGGATTCGGCACGGATATTCCGGCGTAAAGTATGGCACTTTTGATGTACCGGGCAGATTGCTTTACCGTTTCAGCGTCCGGTATTTCACCCGGTGAGGCCGGAGGTCTTTGCCGTAGGTTTCCTGCATGTGGGCTTCGTAATCGCTCCAGTTTCCCAGGAACATGTGCGCCTGGCTGTCGCCTTCGAAGGCCAGGATGTGGGTGCAGATGCGGTCCAGGAACCAGCGGTCATGGCTGACCACGATGGCGCACCCGGCGAAGTTCTCCAGGGCTTCCTCAAGCGCCCGCAGGGTGTTCACGTCCAGGTCATTGGTGGGCTCGTCGAGCAGGAGCACGTTGGCGCCCTTGGTGAGGGTTTTCGCCAAATGGACGCGGTTCCGTTCCCCGCCGGATAGGGTACCCACCTTCTTCTGCTGGTCGGTGCCCATGAAGTTGAACGATGAGACGTAGGCACGTGAGTTCATTGTGCGGCTGCCCAGTATCAGCGTCTCGGCGCTGCCGGTGATCTCCTCCCAGACCGTCTTCTCCGGGTCGAGTGTGCGGGTCTGGTCGGCGTAGGCCCACTTAACCGTCTCGCCAATGCGGATGGCCCCGCTGTCGGGCTTTTCCTGCCCGGTGATCATGCGGAGCAGGGTGGTCTTGCCCGCCCCGTTCGGCCCGATGACGCCGACGATGGAACCGGGCGGGAGTTTGGCACTGAACCCCTCGAGCAGGAGCCGGTCGCCGTAGCCCTTGGTGACGTTCTCCAGTTCGATGACGATGTCGCCCAGGCGCGGACCGGGTGGGATGTAGATCTCCTGCTCGCCGCGGTACTTTTCGACTTCCTGCGACAGGAGTTTTTCGTAAGCCGTCAGGCGGGCCTGACCTTTGGCCTGCCGCGCCTTCGGGGACATGCGCACCCACTCCAGTTCACGCTCGAGCGTCTTTTGGCGCTTGGACTCGGTTTTTTCCTCCAGACGCAGCGCTTCCTTCTTCTGCTCCAACCAGGACGAGTAATTACCTTTCCAGGGGATGCCGTAGCCGCGGTCGAGTTCCAGGATCCAGCCCGCCACGTTATCGAGGAAGTAACGGTCATGGGTGACGGCGATGACTGTCCCTTTGTAGTCGCGCAGGTGGTGTTCCAGCCAGGCCACGGACTCGGCGTCCAGGTGGTTGGTGGGTTCGTCGAGCAGGAGGATGTCAGGTTCGGTCAGCAGCAAGCGGGTGAGAGCGACGCGGCGGCGTTCCCCGCCGGAAAGGACTTTAATCGGCGTATCCGCGGGCGGACAGCGCAGGGCGTCCATTGCCAGGTCCAGGTGCGAATCGAGGTTCCAGGCGTCGTGCTTGTCGAGCGCCTCCTGCAGTTTAGCCTGTTCGGCGATCAGGGCGTCGAAGTTTGCATCCAGTGCGGAGAATGAAGCGTTGACCTCGTCGTAGCGGGCGAGCAACTCCACGATGGGCTGGACGGCTTCGCGCACGATCTCAATGACGGTCTTGCTTTCGTCGAGGTGCGGCTCCTGCTCGAGCAGGCCGGTGGTATAGCCCTTGCTGATGGCAATCTCGCCGACGTAGTCGGTATCCACGCCCGCCATGATGCGCAGGAGGGTGGACTTGCCGGCGCCGTTCAGGCCGAGCACGCCGATCTTGGCGCCGTAGTAGAAGCCGAGGGAAATGTCCCGCAGGACTTGTTTGTTGGGGGGATGGATGCGCCCGACGCGCACCATCGAATAGATAACCTGGGTATCGGAAGGCATACAGGAATTGTACCGTAAAAACCTTCAGGGGCGAGCACAGCCTCCCAGAAGGGTAACGGCGATATAAGGGGATTCTGCCAATCGCAGAATACGGTTCTTTTCTGGAAGAACTCTCACGTCCTATACTGCTTCTTGCATTAATGCGTGGACTTTGAACGATCAATGTATGGGTAATTACAGCAATTGGGGTTCACATTTTTGCGCAGCATGCAGTAAATCCGAGTATATGTTTATTGTGTCTCAAACTGGTTATAAATAGGGCGACGAAGAACCCTCATAATAATGTATGCCATTGGCATTTGGACAGTTATGATGTTAGGGATGTAAGCATCGAGTGAATTCACCACACCGGTCAATTGCTCGAGAGACCGTACCGGGGAATAAGCAAGATCATCACATCCCTTCAAAGCCAGGAAGAGAAAATATGCGAGATCAGCATCGAATTGGTACGCTAAACAGTCTAATAAATACCAGCGGTGAAATGGGTTTTAAATTCAGCTTTGCGTTCCAACCGATCGTGGACATCCGCAACCGGGAGATCATATCCTTTGAAGCCCTCGTACGCGGGCCGCGCGGCGAATCTTCGGCTTCGGTTTTTGCCCAGGTACTCCAAAATGATATTCTGAGATTCGACGAGATCTGCCGCCGCAAAGCCATCAACCTGGCCAGCCGGTTGAATATCCCCAACCGTTTGAACCTGAACCTGTGTGCACAAAGCATTTTTGAGGTCGATCTGAGTATCACGGCAACGTTCCAGGCATCCATTCAAAGCGGTATCCCGGCAGAAAACATCATTTTTGAACTGCTTGAAACAAAGAGCCTGACTGAGCAGGGGAATTTGATTAAATACTTGCGGACCATTCAAGAATTCGGCTTTGCAACAGCCATCGACGATTTCGGGGCGGGTTATTCCGGCTTGAAACTGCTGGTGGAATACCAGCCGAATTTCATAAAACTCGACCGCCATTTGATCGGGAACATCCAATGGGACTTTGTCAAGCAGAGGATTTTTTCAGGCATACAGAAGATCTGTGAAAGCCTGTCCATTGAAATCGTAGCCGAAGGGGTTGAAAATGTCGGTGAGTATCACTGGCTTAGGGAAGCAGGCATAAGCATTTTCCAGGGTTATTATTTCGCCAGACCGGCTTTTGAAGCCTTGCCGGATGTGGCAAACAAAGTCTTTTGTACATGACATATAAGGCGATGGACTTGCCCGTGCCGTTCAGGCCGAGAGCGCTATTGGCTGCGTATACGGGTGGGATCCATTTCGGGGACGAAGTCACCTGTGGGGATGACATTCCCTTCGGGGGACGATGTCCCCTAGCGGGGATGATATCCCCTAGCGACCCAGTCCCCGGACGGGGACTGGGTCGCTTTCACTTCCTTCCGGGATTGGAACAACGAGATCTACCGCATGCGCCCAGACGGCTCGGAAGAGACCCGGCTGACATTTGACCCGCGGCCGGACTGGCAGCCGCGCTGGGGACCGTAGCCCTTCCGACCCGAAGTGGTGACCGAGGCGGTGCTAGAGGCGTACTTCTCCGAAAAACCGAAACTGCGCTATCTGGTGGAGACCCAATGGGAAGGCGACCGGGTGCTCCATGCCCTAGTCGAGAAACTGCTGGACGAGAACGACAAACCGCAACACAATTATTCGCGGGAGCAGTTGATGGAGTTATTGGACCGGAAGATCGAGGAGCGGAGAGCGGAAGGGAGTAATTGCTGGAAATTGTAGGGGTGGACCAATGAGTACCCTCGCAGGGGGTGGTTGGGCCGAGCGGCTGGTGGTACGCGGCGAGGCGGGTGTGCGGGCGTGCACAAACAAAAACGCCCCATTTTTGAACAGGGACTCTTTTGATCAGATCAGCCAATATAAAAAGGACTTATACAAAATGACCATTCGACCACCAGAGATAGTGCTTTATTAGTTTGAGAATCGGCATTTGCAAGTCCCAGTAAAATCACCACCAGCAGGCATGAACAGGCACAGGCCAGGACCAGGCTGAGCGCAATCCAGGCCGGCCCCGGCACCCGTCCCAGCCAGGGCCAACGGGGTGGACCCGAAAAATCGTTTTCCAGGCCGATCAGCATTTCACGCCGTTTCCACACCATCCAGACCACATAAGGAATACCGAGGAACAACGCGCTCAAGGCAAACAGGTTGTTAATCAAGTTTTGAAAATCCAGGGAGAGCTGGTTTGTCTCTGCAATGCGCTGGTTGGACAGGAACAGCATACAGGCCACAACCAGGAGGAGAGTCCCAAAATAAAGCAACAGGCGGGCGCGTTTGGGCAGGATGCGCCCATCCACGCCGGTAAACGCCACGCCCATGCCGAAAAGGTTGTAGGTGGTCAGGCCAACGAACAGCAGCGTGGGCGGGAAGAACCCGGTCATTTTCAGCAGGAGTTCAGTAAAATCCTTCCCAGAAAAAGCCATGGAAAGCCCCAGTGTCACCACCGGAGTGGCCACCCCTGCGGTGCTGTTCCCACTCAAAAAAAGACAACCCAGCGGGTTGTCTTTTTTTGAATTCTAGCCTGTAGGACTAAACTTCGCCATCAGGCTGGCGATGCCTTTCAATTCCAGCCACCATTGTTCCTTCGGGCGCTCGTAGCTGGCATCAATCATGCGTTCGAAATCGCGCATGTCATGGAAATTGAACTTCCCCTTTTGCAGGCCGATGAAGGCGCAGTTGTTGCTGCCCTGGTTGCACTCTTTGATGAGATATTCCAGGCACAAGCGGGAGAGCCGGGTGGCCTGGATGCGGTCAAAGGGTGAGGGATCGCCGCCCTGCTGCAGGTGGCCCAGGACGGCCGGGCGCACGTCGAACACATCCCGGCCTTCTTCTTCGAACAGGGCGCACATGAACTGAGTGGTATATACCTTGTTGGCGTAATCACTGCGGATCATCAGTCCCAGCCGTTTACCGGCCTCGAAACCGCGCGTCAGGTTATCCACGTCCTGTTGCAGATCCTTGAGCGTGACGCCTTCCTCGTGCATGTAGACGCGCTCTGCGCCGGTTGCCAGTCCGCTCATCAGGGCCAGGTAGCCGCACCAATGTCCCATTACCTCCACCACGAAACAGCGCCGGGTGGCGACCGCCGACTGCTTGATCTTATCCACCGCGTCGACGATGCTGTTGAGGGCGGTGTCCGCGCCGATGCTGAACTCCGAGCCGGGCAGGTTGTTGTTGATCGAAGCCGGCAGGCAGATGATCGGGATGTTAAAGGCCGGGAAGTTGGGCCGGGAGGTGAGCATGGTATGGACCGCTTCGTATCCGTTCCAACCGCCGATGACCAGCAGGGCGTTGATGGAATTGTTTTCGATCGTGCGGGCAATGGCGTACAGGTCACTGCCCTGCGGGGTGACGCGGCTGGTACCCAGCATGGACCCGCCCAGGGAAGCCCAGCCGGACACATCCATCCAGTTCATTTCCTGGACCTCGTTCTTGGCCAGCCCATCGAAACCGTTCTTGACCCCCAGCATGAACTGGCCCTGGTCCAGCCCGAGGCGGATGGCCGCCCTTGCGGCGGTGTTCATCCCTGGGGCGGGCGCGCCGGAATTGAGGACGGCGATGCGGAAACGTTTTTGACCGGGGGAGGCCGGGTGGGGCAGGGCGCGTACCATCGTCGTCAACGTGTTCAAGGCATCCTTGAAACTGGTGCTGCGCAGGCTCATGGCCTTTTCGTAATCTTTGGCGGCAATTGCATCGGCCACGGCTCGAGTTTTATTCACGCATTCCATTAACGGGAAATGGGTGATGTGGTTGGCCCGGGTACCGACCACAACGGGTTCGTCTTCGGGTTTGGCTTTGAGCAGGGTTTCAACCGCTTCGTAACCCAACTGGGTTGCCAGGATGCGGTCATAGGCGCTCGGACGCCCACCGCGCTGGACGTGGCCGAGCACGGTCACGCGCACTTCCTCGCCCAGGTGCTCTTCCAGCACGCGTTGGACGTCAGTACTGCCGATGTATTTACCATCGCGGTCGCGGGCACCTTCGGCAATGATGATGATGTGGTCGCGCCGCCCGGCCAGGGTGCCGGCTTTCAGGCGTTCGACCATCACTTCCTGCCAGTTGTCCGTGTCTGGCGGCGCTTCAGGGATCAGCACCCAATCGGCTCCGGTAGCCAGAGCGCTGTACAACGCCAGGTAACCGCAGTTGCGTCCCATCACTTTGACGATGAAGGTGCGCTGATGGCTGGCGGCGGTGCTGGTGATGGCGTCCACCGCCTCGGTGATACGGTGCAGGGCGCTGTCGGCGCCGATGGTCATATCGGGGCCGGAGAAATCATTGTCAATCGAACCGACCAACCCGACGATGAACAGGCTGGGGTGCGCGGCGGCGATCTTGGTGCTGATCTCGCCGCTTTTGGCAAGCTCGTCTACCAGTGAGGGCCATTCCTGACGAAAGACGTTTGCCCCGGTCAGCGAGCCGTCGCCGCCGATGACGACCAGCCCGTCAATCCCATTTTGGATCAAGTTGCGGGCTGCTTTTTTGCGTCCCTCACGGGTGCGGAACTCTTCGCTGCGGGCTGTCCCGATGATGGTCCCGCCGCGGTGCAAAATCCCGCCGACCGAGTTCCAGTCCATCTTTTGGATACAGTCGCCACCCTCGATCAGTCCCTGGTACCCCTCGTAAATTGCGAAGATTTCAGCCCCTTTATCCAATGCGGTACGCACCACGGCCCTTACGGCCGCATTCATGCCCTGGGCGTCGCCGCCGCTGGTGAGGACTGCAATTCGTTTGGTTGCCATTTTTTACCAACTCCGGTTAAACAAATTAAGGCAGAATTGTACCGCAGAATGGGTATGAAACCGCAGAGGCGCAGCAGGCTGCGCCTGTGCGCAAATCACTTCAGCATTGGCATCTGGATGCCATGCCTCCTGGCTGCTTCGATGGCGATCTCGTATCCGGCGTCGGCGTGGCGGACGATGCCCATACCAGGGTCGGTGGTCAGAACGCGCTCCAGCCGTTTGGCGGCTTCGGGTGTGCCGTCGGCAACGATGACCTGACCGGCATGCTGGCTGTAGCCGATGCCCACCCCGCCGCCGTGGTGGAACGAGACCCAGGTGGCTCCGCCAATGGCGTTGATCATGGCGTTCAGGATGGGCCAGTCGGAGATGGCATCCGAGCCGTCCTTCATTGCCTCGGTCTCGCGGTTCGGGCTGGCGACCGAGCCGCAGTCGAGGTGGTCGCGCCCGATAACGATGGGCGCTTTCAGGATCCCGTTCGCCACCATCTCGTTGAATTTCAGTCCGGCCTTGAGGCGTTCTCCGTAGCCGAGCCAGCAGATGCGCGCCGGCAGTCCCTGGAACGGGACTTTTTCGCGCGCCAGCTTCAGCCAGCGGCGCAGGTGGTCGTCTGCAGGGAACAGGTCCAGCACCGCCGCGTCCGTCTTATAAATGTCCTCAGGGTCGCCGGAGAGGGCCACCCAGCGGAAGGGTCCCTTGCCCTCGCAGAACAGCGGGCGGATGTAAGCCGGGACGAAGCCGGGGAACTCGAAGGCGTCGGTCACGCCGTAGTTGTAGGCCTGCTGGCGCAGGTTGTTGCCGTAGTCGAATACTTCGGCGCCCTTGCGCTGGAATTCGAGCATGGCTCTGACATGTTGCGCCATGGAAGCCATCGCCCGTTCTTTGTAATCTTCGGGGTTGGACTTGCGGAGTTGGTCCGCGGCGGCCACCGACAGCCCGGTGGGGACGTACATGAGCGCCTCGTGGGCCGAGGTTTGGTCTGTCACCACGTCGGGGATGACGCCGCGCATGGCCAGTTCCTGATAGATGTCAGCGGCGTTGCCGATCAGGCCGATGGACTGCGGCTTTTCTTTATCCGTGAATTCCTCGACGAGGGTCATCGCTTCTTCGAGGTTATTCACCACCCGGTCCACGAAACCGATGTCGAGGCGGCGCTTGGCGTGCGCCGGGTCCACTTCGACGATGAGGCCGACGCCCTCGTTCATGGTGATGGCCAGCGGCTGGGCCCCGCCCATCCCGCCGAGACCGGCCGTCAGGCAGAATTTGCCTTTGAGCGAGCCCCAGCCTTTGAGTTTGGCCAAAGCGCCGAAGGTTTCGTACGTGCCTTGCAGGATGCCCTGCGTGCCGATGTAGATCCACGAACCGGCGGTCATCTGCCCGTACATGATCAGTCCCTGGGCAGCCAGTTTATCGAAGTGCTCCCAGGTGGCCCAGTGCGGGACGAGGTTGGAGTTGGCGATGAGGACGCGCGGCGCGTCTTTATGGGACTTGAAAACCGCCACCGGTTTGCCGGATTGCACCAGCAGTGTCTCGTCGTCTTCGAGATTTTTAAGCGACTCGAGGATGGCGTCGAAACATTCCCAGTTGCGGGCTGCCTGTCCGCGCCCGCCGTAGACGACCAGGTCCTGCGGGCGTTCGGCCACATCCGGGTCGAGGTTGTTCTGGATCATGCGGTAGGCGGCTTCGGTCAGCCAGGATTTACAGGTGAGAGTTGTGCCGCGCGGGGCGCGGACGGTGCGAGGTGCGGACATGCTACGTCTCCTGTCGAAAGAAAAGAATTCCCTCCCTGCTATTATACGCAGGGAGGGGCTTTCAGGCGAATCGTTTCAAGACATTTATCCTGGATAACAAAACGCCGTCCGGCTTGCGCTGGACGGCGATGCGCAATGCTCGAGATTAATTAAACAGAACGTCGAAGCGGGTGTCACGCAAGCGCTTAACCAGAGTTTGCTGCACCTCAAGCCAGATCGGATGGACCAGGCATTCATCCTCGAAATCGCATGGTTTATTGGTTCCAACGCATTCATTGAGCAGGATTGGCCCATCAATTGCTTCGACCACAACCAGCAGGGAAATTTCCTTCGGCTCACGCGCCAGCGAAACGCCGCCGCGCGCACCGCGTGAGGTCTGCAGCAGGCCAGCGATGGACAACTGCGAGATAATCTTGGCCAGGAAGGAGGCCGGGATTTTCATTTCCCTTGCTATGGTGGAAGTAGCGATGCGCTGGCTTGAACCGTACTTGGCAAGGTATCGGACGGCGCGGATGGCATAGTCAGCCTGACGTGTGATTTGCATAGGGCGTTCCTTTCCTAAAAATAAGCTAATGTTTATCTTCTTATATTGTATTATCAGCCCGGTTACCATACAAGTGACGGAGGTCATGCTTGGAATATGACCTATTGCTCCGATTATTATCAGAAAACCAACGCAGCGTACCTGGCAGTCAAGCAGGGAATTGTTTTTGAGGAACGAGTGAGGAACAATTCATCATTTAATCAAAACCTTGCTCCTTGTTTGCCACGCGGGCTGCTTTTATAAATTCATCAAAAAACGAGGATTCCGGGCAGATAGCCATTTTCGTGCATTCCAACCTTTCCACACACGAACCAGCATAGGTTATCACACGAACTGCTCTCATATGTTCAAGCAGGCTAAGATCTGTTTGATCATACAGGGAAGCAACTGTGCGTTTTATCAAGGTCCGTAAAAATGCGATCTCATCATCAATTTCATGTTTTTCAACTTTATCCAGCTTAAGGATTTCTTCGGGCTTGAAAACCGAGGCGTAAAAACCATGCCTGAGTGCGTTGGCGTTCCCCGATTGTCCGCCGCTAAGTTTTTTCGCGGGGCCGTATATTTCAAGATCCGTTTGCTGGCGGGTGAAGCCCATCCTGGTGAGAAATGCGTCCGGAATATCACTGTCAACCGAGTCCAATTTTTCATTGGTACGGTAAAAGCTGTTCAAGCGAGCAACTGCCAAAGTAACCGTTGACAGCATGACAAGCGTTTCTTGAAATGAGGGGGAGGAATTTTCGCCAAGAGGCTTTAGCAGCGAGGCTGTACGAGCAATCAGGACCTTGAAAAGTTTGATCTCGGGATGTAACCGGCCTGAGGCAGCAGATTTCCATTGGCGATGTTCTTCTTCAGTGAAGGCGTGAGAATAAAAACCGTGTTTGCGGGCATTTTTATTCCCTTTAGGAGCCCCGCGGTGATTTTCTATTGTGTCCATTCTTTGAAACCCTTAGGAGAGACTGATTCTTGCATCAATAAGTGAATAGTTAGTAGTGAATGGTGAATAGTGAATAGATATTGGTTATTGGTGAATGGGAAAGAGTGGCGTGGCAAGGCTCCCTGAAAACAGAAACACGGCAAGGTTTAGGCCTGCCGTGTCTGATAGTATTTTAGAACATTTGAGCTAGGATGTCAAGGGGGAAAAGAGCGGTTATTGGTTATTGGTAAATCGTGAATAGGGGAAGGTGGAAAGGAAAAAACTCCTTGGGACTTCAATAGTGCCTTTCAAGACCCAGGTGAATTCTGCATCCAGACCTGCTGCCTCCTTGCACGATGAAATTATAAATCCATTGTATTCAGTAACTCTTTCAACGCCAGCAACTCTTCTTTGGACAGGGTTACACCCTTGCCCATTTTCCCTCCATCCGGCGACCATTCCCGGAGGTCATATTTGGGGTCTCTTTCGTTCCAACTGATCAGGTTAAGCTCTTTGGCCCAGCCAGAGGCGGACTTGGAAAGCACGCCGATCTTTTTGATGATCTCGAATTTGATTTCGGACATTGTTCAGTACTCCTACTAAGGAAGAGATGGTGGGAAGGGGAGGGTGAGAAAAGGCTGTTAGCGGGTGATGGTCAGATTCCCGGCTCCGATTTTGACGACGATGGTCAATTGCGGCCCGGTACCTGTCTGAGAGTAGACATTGCCGTTCTTGGTCCAGCCGGAATCGTGCGTGACGTTCGACAGGCCGCCATCCACTGTGATCTGGACGGGGATCCCGGAGGGGATGACCAGGGTCAGGTTGCTGACGCCCGTCCCGATGTGGACGCTGCCGTCCCGCTGGAACTGCCCGGAAAAGTCGAGCGTGTAATTTCCCGCGCCGCAGTTGAATTCCAGGCTGGCGAAGTTGGCATTTCCCAGTCCGGTCAGGGAAACGTTGGATGCGCCGGTAGTGTAGCTCAGGAGCGACATCCCGGTCAGGTTGGGAGAGGCGAAGTTCAATTTGGCGTCTGCGGCGCCATCCGAGATGGTCAGGTTGGTCAGCGCCAGACCGCCAAGCTCGTATTCGGCATGATAGGCCCCAGCGTCAATTGTCAGGGCGAGCGGCACGCTGCCCAGCGCCAGGTCCCATTCGTTCTTGATGTTGGAAATGTTGGGGATGCCGGTCAGCCGCCAATTGCCCTGCTCTATGCTTACGGAGGAGCCGGTGGAACCGCTATTGGTCACTGTTGCGCTGGTGGTCACTGTTGGCTTAAAGTCGCTGACGTTATAAGTGGCTGTCCCGGAAACAAGCGCACCGGCGCCGGGATGCAGTTTCAGGGTCCCCGCTCCGAATGCCAGGCTCAAATCCACGGTCTGGGTGGCATAGGCGGGCAGAGGCACGTTGATCGCGTCGGTCGTAACCGGTCCGGCCGGCTGCGTGATCGGCAGGCTGATGTGGAAGCTGCAAGCGGTCAGGACAAGGGTCAGGATCAGAAGGATGGGTAACATTTTGCGGAACATCGTATTCTCCTTTTTACTGCTTCTTGCACAAATCGATAAACTTTCCAATATCGAAAGGCTCGGAAATAACAGGATTCGGGTTCAGTTTTTTATGCAGTACCCTGTGACATGTGAAGGCAGGACCCTAATGGCCGGCCTCGGTTTCTACCAAAATATACGTTTCCCGCTGACAATCGTTTCAGGATGCAGGACCTATTTTACTGCTTCTTGCATATATACGTGAACTTTGAATTATCAAAATACAAGCAATTGCTGGAATTTGGGTTCAAATATTTACGCAGTACCCTTTAAGTACTGGGTGGGTTAAATCAAAAAGGCGGCCCGTGAAAGGATCGCCTTTTTGGTTGGTACTTGTCAAAAACTTACTT
>Ga0209746_1000500_pt1 | contig 19985 bp, 18 predicted proteins | sample BarGraNGADG00211_3_FD_184496 | JGI IMG/M metagenome (GOLD analysis project Ga0209746, IMG submission 184496) | Arctic peat soil microbial communities from Barrow, Alaska - Barrow Graham LP Ref core NGADG0011-211 (SPAdes) (version 2) | ecosystem: Environmental > Terrestrial > Soil > Wetlands >... | reverse complement strand
AACTACAGGTGCCGCCCGTGCCGACCCGGCCCCGCCCGCCCCGTTCGTTGCAATTGAAGCGTCCCCGCAAATATAATCTGTTTGACCGTTTGCCGGTGAGGTTGACGAAAGGGAGGGGCAGATGAAAGCACGGAGTCTGGGAAAGATCGTCGCGCTGTTGCTCGTTGCCGCGTTCTTGTCCACATTTTTGGCGGCGGGCTGCGGATCGTCCTCGGGGTACACACTGCAGTCGGGGAAGCTCACAATGGGCAGCGATACCAGTTATCCACCCTTCGAGAGCAAAGAAGGCCAGAAGGCGGTAGGCTTCGACGTCGACCTGGCGACCGCGATCGCCAAGAAGCTGGGGCTGCAGCTCGAGGTCATAAGCACCGCCTGGGACGGCATAATCCCGGGGCTCAAGACGGACAAGTACGACATGATAATGTCCGCCATGACCATCACCGCTGACCGCCAGAAGCAGATAAACTTCTCCGACCCCTATATCGACAGCGACCAGTCCATCGCGGTCGTGACCGGTTCGCCCATCAAGAGCCAGGCCGACCTCAAGGGCAAGGTAGTGGGCGTACAGATAGACACCACCGGACAGTTCAAGGCCGAGGAGATACAGAAGGCGGGCGGCCTCAAGGAGATCCAGAAGTTCGACACCATCCTCGTGGCGTTCGAGGCGCTCGAGCAGGGCAAGGTCGACGCCATCATCAACGACTACCCGGTCAACTCATACATCTGCTCGACGCGTGGCAAGACCCAGGTCGTCGCACGGATCAAGACGAACGAGCAGTACGGCATCGGGGTCAAGAAAGCCAACACCGAGTTGCTCGAGAAGGTCAACGGCGCACTCAGCTCCCTGAGGGACGACGGGACGTACACGACCATCTACACCAAGTGGTTCGGCGTTGCTCCTCCGACCGAATAGACGTTAGTATCTGTTAGTGATGCAGTAGCGGGCCTGCGTTCTTATCGAATGCAGGCCCGTATTTCTGAGCGAGGTGAAGGGAAATCCCAGACGGTGAAGGTGTGATACAGCTCAACGAAGAGGGCCAGAACATCTCGGAGTTCGAGAAGCCCGAGGTAAGCGGATGGGCCAAGGCGTCCCTGATAATGGGCATCCTCGGCCTCACCGCGGTGCCCGTCGTCGGCGCCATCCTGGCGATAATCTTCGCCAGGATAGCCAAGAGGCAAATACTCCAGACCGACCTTGAGGGCGACGGGCTGGCCACGGCCGGCCAGGCCCTGGGCGTCATCGGGCTGGTGGTGGTCGGGTTGGCCGTGACCGTGTTCCTGATGCAGGACAGGCTGAGGGAATTCTCGAGGGACTTCTTCGACTGGGACACCATGAAGTACTCGATCCCCCTGCTGGGCCAGGGCTTCCTGGTCACGCTCAAGCTCGCACTGGTGTCGGAGGCCTGCATACTCGTGCTGGGCCTCATCGTGGCGCTGCTGCGGATATCCAGGATCAAGATCTTCCGTTTCCTCGCCGCGGTGTACATCGACGTCATCCGGGGCATCCCCCTGATCCTCCAGATATTCGTGATCTATTTCGGGCTGACATACCTCGGCCTTAATTTCACGCGATTCACCGCGGGCGTGGTGGCGCTGACCGTCTGTTACGCGGCTTACGAGGCCGAGATATTCCGTGCCGGCATAGAGTCGGTTCACAAGGGGCAGATGGAGGCGTCCCGTTCGCTCGGCATGACCTACATGCAGTCGATGCGTCACATCGTACTGCCGCAGGCGGTACGCCGCGTCATCCCGCCGCTGTCGAACGAGTTCATCATGCTCACCAAGGACACGGCCCTGGTCGCGTTCATCGGCCTGGGGGAGATATTCCTCACCGGCAAGGAGATCATGGGCAAGAAGGCCAATGTCACGCCGCTCGTCGGAGTTGCGCTTTTCTTCCTGCTGGTCACCATCCCGGCCATGCGCGGAGTCCAGTACCTGGAGAAGAGGCTCGCGAGAGGAGATTGACCACGCGAAAGAAGAAATCCGAGCAGGCGGTTGAGCCCGTATACGACGGCTCGATAATCAACATCATCGAGCTGCACAAGAAGTTCGGCGATTTTGACGCCCTGAAGGGGATCAGCCTGGAGGTGATGCCCCAGCAGGTGGTCGTCGTGGTCGGACCGAGCGGCTCGGGCAAGAGCACCATGCTGCGATGCATCAACGGGCTGGAGCAGGCTACCCGCGGCCACATATTCATCGAGGACGTCGAGGTGACGCACCGTGCCACAGACATAAACAAGGTGCGCCAGAAGGTGGGGATGGTCTTCCAGAGCTTTAACCTCTTCCCGCATCTGACCGCGCTCAGGAACGTGACGCTCGCACCGACGAAGGTGAGGAAGGTATCCCAGGACGAGGCCAACGAGAAGGCGCTGGCGCTCCTGGACAAGGTGGGCCTCAAGGACAAGGCCGACGCTTTCCCCGCCCACCTGTCGGGCGGCCAGCAGCAGCGGGTGGCCATTGCGCGCGCCCTGGCCATGGACCCCGACGTGATGCTCTTCGACGAGGTGACCAGCGCGCTCGACCCGGAGCTGGTCAGTGAGGTCCTGGACACCATGAAGGACCTCGCCTTCGAGGGGATGACCATGATGGTGGTGACCCACGAGATGGGGTTCGCCAAGGAGGTCGGCAGCAGGCTTATCTTCATGGACGAGGGTCTCGTCGTCGAGGACGGGGACCCCGAGACCATCTTCACCAACCCGCAGCACCCCAGGACGCAGGATTTCTTCTCAAAGATCCTGAGCCATATCTAGGGCCGCGGTAAGAGCGACGGGAATATGCGATGAACAGAACCCTCAAGGCTGCGGTGTGCATCAGCGCGATCGCCGCCGCGGCGGCTCCGGCGGTCATCCGGCGGGCAGACCGCGGGAGGCGCGCCAAGGAAGGGCTGAAGGAACTTGCGCTTCCCCATGAAGACCTGGATGCGGTCTCAACCGACGGTACAAGACTATCCGTCAGGGCGTGTGGGGAGGGCCCCGAAGCGGTCTTCCTCGCTCACGGGTGGACCTGCGATGAGAGCATCTTCAGGTATCAGCAGGAAAAGTTCTCCAGCCGGTACCGGGTCGTGACCTTCGACCAGCGGGGGCACGGGCGCTCGGCGATGCCCGAGAGCCTCGACTACAGCACCGAGCGGCAGGCCGAGGACCTCAAGGCCGTCATCGACCTCGTGGGCCCCTCAAGCTTCGTGGTGGCGGGCCACAGCATGGGCGGCTTTGCCGCCTTCAAGTTCTTCGAGCTCTTCGGCGCGGACTACGCGGGCAGGCTCAAGGGCATGGCGATAATAGACTCCACCGGCACCGACCTGATGGAGGGCATCGTCTTCGGCCGCTTCCTCCGCATGCTGCCGCCGAGCACGGTCGACGCCCTGCTCGACTGGCTGAGCCGGCACAACCGGGCTGCCGGCAGGGCGGTCGACACTCTCAGGAACACCGCCGCCGCCTACCTGGTGGTCAGGTGGGCGGCCTTCGGCAGGAGCCCGTGCGGCGAGCACGTCGAGCACCTGCGCGAGATGGTCACCGGCACCAGCCTCGCGAGCGTCTTTCTCGCCGCGAAAGCCTGCGCCGACTACCACTGCGACTACTCGCTACCCCGCATATCGGTGCCGGTGGCGTTGCTGGTCGGCGACAGGGATAAGCTGACCGACCTCGATTCGAACAGGCGAACCGCGAGCCTGATACCCGACGCGAGGTTGAAGGTCTACCCAGGCGCGGGGCACTGCACCCTGCTCGAGAGGCGGGACGAGTTCGACGCCGACCTGGGGGCGTTCCTGTCCGAGGTCTTCGCGGACGGGCAGGTTTGACTCGGGACGAAGCTCTGCAAGGAGGAGGATCATGAGCGGTAAGTGGGACGATGTATACAAGTCCAAGCTGACGTCGCCCGACCAGGTCGCCAGGACGGTGAAGGACGGCGACAAGATCTTCTGCGGCAGTGGCTCGTGTTCTCCGGGAGCCCTCCTTGACGCGCTGTTCGACCGGGCCGACGAGCTCAACGGCGTGGTCTTCGGCGGGCTGATAATGCTCGCTCCCCTGATGAAGATACTGACGCCCGAGAAGATACGGCACATCCAGTTCGACAACTTCTACGCGACCCCGTTCGACAGAAAATCACTCCACGAGGGCGTGAGCATGCACACGCCGTTCCATTTCTCGGAGCTGCCGCGGATAGCCGGCGAGTACGGCGGCTACAGGAAGATCTTCACCCAGTGCAGCCCGATGGACGACACCGGCTACCTGAGCTGCGGAGTATCGGGCAACTTCCTCGACGTGATGGACTATATCGACGAGCTCGTCCTCGAGGTGAACGAGAACCAGCCCCGCGTGCACGGGATGAACTTCTACCACATAGCGGACCCGAAGATAAAAGCGGTTATCGAGAACAACACCCCGGTGCTCGACCTGCCGCCCGAGCCGGTCACCGACGTCGACCGGGCCATTGCCGAGCAGATAGCCTGTCACATCGACGACGGGGCCACGATCCAGCTCGGCATCGGCGCGCTGCCCAACGCTATCGGGGAATGCCTGCTCTCGAAGAAGAACCTGGGCTGCTACACGGAGATGATACCCGATGCCATCATGAAGCTCTTCGAGGCCGGCGTCATCGACAACTCCCGGAAGAGCTTCTACCCCTACCAGTTCAACGCGTTCTTCGCCGCGGGCTCGAGCGAGCTCTACCGCTGGCTGGACGGCAATCCGATGGTCTACTTTTCACCCATCAGCTTCAACAACGACCCGAACAACGTCGCCAGGAACGACAACATGGTCGCGGTCAACTCGACACTCGAGATAGACATAAACGGGCAGTGCTGCTCAGAATCCATCGGGCCTCTCCAGTACAGCGCCACCGGCGGCCAGGTCGATTTCACCAGGGGCGCTTTCATGGCAAAGGGCGGCAAGGCGTTCATCGCCACGCACTCGACCGCGGTGGACCGCTCCACCGGGGAGCTCGTGTCCAAGATCGTGCCCGTCCTGAGGCCCGGCGCGACCGTGACCCTGACCAGGACCGACGTCATGTACGTGGCCACGGAGTACGGGGTCGTAAACCTCAAGGGCAAGAGCCTGCGCGAACGCGCGTCCTCGCTCATAAGCATCGCCCACCCCGACTTCAGGGGCGAGCTCAAGGACTATGCAAGAAAGATCAAGTATTTCATCCTTCCCGAGCACGAGACCGCGGGTTGAGAGGGCGATATGGAATCGGGAGGGGCGCCGCCCGGAGTGCAGCGGAACCACGACTCCAGAGGGCGCATCAAAGGGCTTGTACGCCCGACGTGCCGGGACCCTCGCCCGTGAGCGGGCCACCACAGCCCGGCGTTTACATTCCCCGGCATTATTGGTTATGCTGATGATGTTCCTTTGGTCAAACGCCAGGGCCACCGAGCGCCCGGCACTCTGTAACAGGAGGAAAACGTTGATGAAGAAAGTGGTGGCGATTCTACTTCTGGTAAGTTTCGGGGCCCTCATCCTGGTGATCGCCGGCTGCGGTGGTGGTTCCACTAGTTCAGAGGCTCCGGCGGACGTGGTAAAGCAGTTCCTCGACGCGAACAAGGCCAAGAATGTTGATGGGCTCTTTGGCACCCTTTCAAAGGCCAGCCAGAAGTCGCTCAACAAGGCGGACCTGAAGAAGGCGGCTTCGTCTGCGCCCACCGTCTCTTACACCTATGCCCTTGCGAAACCATCGGTCAAGGGGAGTAATGCAACCGTCGTCGCAAGTATCACCGAAGGCCAGACGAAGTCCGACGTGACCTTCTACCTCGTGCAGGAGGGCGGTGCCTGGAAGATCGACCTCCAGAAGTCGCTCGGCGGATCGCAGGCCCAGACACCTTCCCAGTCCGCTGTACAGTCGGGGGTCCAACCCTCTCCGTGATCAGGCATACAGGGGGTTTTACGCCCGTTTGGATGACAGGCTCGGCCACAGGCCGGGCCTTTGTCGTTCCGGGACCCGTGCCCTCCGCGCGCGCATAACGGATATAAATGGCGGTCGGCCGCACCACCGCGCAGTTCTGGCTGGAGCACGGACGGAAGTACCACGCGCAGAAGATAACGCAGGAGGAGGCGCTGGCCAGGCTCGAGGAAGGCCACAGCAGGGAAACATAACAACCGCCTGGTTCAAGGTCGCGACCGGCGGCCGGACCGGTGTCAGATGCTCATGCTGCACCTGTTGCTGCGGAGGCCTGTACGGCATGAGGGTGGGAAAGAGGCTCAAGGGCGGGGAGGACCTCGAGATGATCATCCCATCCGACCCCGGCAAGGGCTATCCGCTCGACATCGATTTCGTACTCGAGGAGCTTGGCACGGAAGGAGGCTGACCCCATGCTGAAGATGAGTACCGAGTACCTGGTAGTCGGTTCCGGCGCCGGAGGCGGCACGGTCGCGCGAGAGCTGGCGCTCAGAGGGGGCCAGGTCACAGTCCTCGAGAGAGGCCGCGACCTTTCCCGGGTGGGCAACCATCTCTTCGCCGCGGCGGTGCTGGACCATCACGGGTTTCTGACCTCAGAGGAAGGGATGGGCGTCGCCAGGGCCCTGGTGACCGGCGGCTCAACGGTCATAACCTGCGGCACGTCTGCCCGGCCACCGGACGGGGTGTTCGAGAAGCACGGGATAGACCTCGAGCCTTTCCTGGTGGAGGCGGAGAAGGACCTCCGCGTAACGACCCTTCCAGACGAGAAGATAGGCGAGGCCACCCTGCACCTTATGGAGGTCGGGAACCGACTGGGCATGGATTGGGTCAAGCTCCAGAAGTTCATAGACCCGGTCAAGTGCGAACCCCGCTTCTGTAACTGCATGCTGGGGTGCCCAAAGGAGGCCAAGTGGACCTCCCGTTAGTACCTCGATGAGGCAAGGGACCGCGGCGCGAAGGTGCTGCCGTCGGCCACGGTCGACGAGGTGCTTGTGAGCGGTGGGGAGGCCGTCGGCGCGCGGGGCTGGAGCAGGGAGTCCGGCGATATCGAGATCGAGGCCGGCACCACGATCCTGGCCGCCGGCGGGATGGGTACCCCCGTCATCCTCCAGAACTCCGGGGTGTACGATGCGGGACAGGGCTTTTTCTGCGACCCGCTCGTGTTCACGATCGGGTTTCACCCGACGCTGAAGGCCGGGTTCGACCCTCCCATGACCGTAGGGACTTTCGATCACTGGGATGCCGACGGCTTTATGCTGTCGCCGGTGCTCGACCCGTGGGGCTCATTCGGGCTCGAGATGATGAAGGCGCGGCCGACCATGCTGCCAAGGTGGCCGGCTTTTCCCCGAGCCATGGGCATCATGACCAAGGGAAAGGACGAGCTGGCCGGCAGGATAAACGCCGACGGCACTTTCTCGAAGCAGCTCACGCACAAGGACCGGGCTGTCCTGGACAAGGGGATATCCATCTCGCGCAAGATGCTGGTGGAGGCCGGGTGCCCGTCCGATACCATCTGGGTGACCAGGCCCAGGGGCGCACATCCCGGCGGCACCTGCCGCATCGGCGAGGTCGTCGATGCCGACCTGGCCACCGGGATCAGGAACCTGTACGTCTGCGACGCGTCGGTCATCCCCGACTCCCTGGCCGCTCCGGTGGTCCTGACGCTGGTGGCGCTCGGAAAGAGGCTGGCCGAGGACCTGAGGCCTGGAGCCTGACATCGGGCCAGCAGGGCGACGGGAGGCGCGCACGCCACCGGACAATGACCTCTGAGCCCTTTTTCGGCCCGCCAGCCAGCACCCTCCCGCCTGAAAAAGCGCGCCGGATCCATGAACATGATCTGAGAAAGCCTCCCGGGGGGAGGCTTTCTCGAGCTTTGGCGCGGCGTTCACCAGTTGATCCGCGCGATCGCCCGAAGAGCCCTCGGCATCGAGGGATACACCGGTATGCCCGCCTCCAGGAGCCTCCACCGCATCCGGCCGAGCAACCCCGCGAACTTGAGGTCGTCGTGGTCGCAGGACCTCGAGTAGAGGACCACCACCATCGGCTGCCCTCCGCCCTGACGCGCCTTGATCAGCGCGTAGGTCGCCAGCTCGAGGCCCGGTTCGCCAGCAAGGTCGTAAGCGAAGTTGATGGCCATGTCGAAAACGAGGATGTCCGTACCCCGGTGCCTGGCTGCGGTGGTGAGCGCGGCCTCGAACTCCGGAAGGGGTATCAGAGGCGCACCGAGGTCGAGTGGGTTTCCCGGGACCGCCCCGGCGCGGGCCAGGGCCTTCTTCATCTCGGCGTAGGTCTCGTCGCTGAGCATGGGGACGTCGAGGCCCTCCGCCTCGGCTATGTCGCCGGCGTAGGTGCCGAGCCCGCACCACCCGCCAGAGAGCAGCAGGCGCCTGCCGGGCGCGCGCCCGAGGTGCTTGAGCGCGAGCAGGACGTCGCAGAGCTCGTCGACGCCGGAAGCCTGGATGACACCCGCCTGCCGGAGAGCCGAGTCCCAGACTTGCGCGGAGCCGGCCATGGAGCCGGTGTGTGACACGACGGCCCGGCTCGAATATTCGCCCTTCCCGACCTTCCACATGACCACGGTCTTCGCACCGGCGGCATCTTCGAGTGCCTCGAGGAACGCCCGCCCCCTCCTGGTTCCCTCGATATAACCCGCTATCACGGAGGTGGTCGGGTCGGCCGTGAAGTATCGGACCAGGTCGGTCTCGTCGACGTCGGCAGCGTTTCCGTAGCTGACCACCGCGCTGAAACCTATCCCGAGGCTCTGCGCCTGGCGTGGCACGTGCACGCTGAACCCGCCGCTCTGGGACACGAAGGCGACTTCCCCGGGCGTCCTTGTGAAGTCGTGACCGGGCAGCATGGTCAGGCCGGTGCGCGGGTTGTAGATGCCGAAACAGTTTGGCCCGATGACCCGGAACCCTCCGGCCCGCGCCTTTTCGACAACGGTTCTCTCGAGTGCTTTGCCCGCCCCCCCGACATCGCCGAAACCGGACGCTATGATGACCACGCCCTTGACTCGCATCGCCGCGCAGTCTTCGAGGACCTCGGGAGTCCTTGACGCCGGGACGGCGAGGTAGACGAGGTCGGGCGTCTCGGGAATGGAGCGCAGGCTCGGGTACACCGGCAGGCCCATGATCTCGGTCTCCCTGGGGTTCACCAGGTATACGGGCCCGTCGAAGCCCATCTTCAACTGGGACCGGGTCAGGAGGGTGCCGAACTTCATCGGGCCGCTCGACGCGCCGACTATGGCCAGTGACCTCGCGTTGATGATCGAGTCGATCTCTTCGAAGTCTGGACCCACGCGGCCGAACCCCCCTCTGCAGAGCAAGCACCACCAACCGGCCGCTGAATTATAGCACGCGCCCCTGCCGCATCCGGGCGCGTCGGGACCCGGAGAGACGCCGGCCCTCGAGCTCGGACGGGCGCCTCATTCCATGGTCGTCTCTTGACCCTGGCGGTTGCGCTTGTCCGAGCGGACAGTGTCGAGCCGATGCCTGTACCCGCACATGCGAGCCTCGGAGGTATCGTCGTCGCGGCGTCGCTCGTCCTCGACCGCGAACGCGTACTGGTGGATGACCTCATGCTCGTAGACAAGGGCGCTTCCCACGACCGCGGCGTCGCTCATCCTCACGTCATCTCCCAGCCCAGGGGGGTCGAACACCTGCATCCTCGCGCGCCAGGCGTTCGTCAGGAACGCCTCGACCTAGCCCGGGTCGACCGAGCCACCGTCGCCTGCGAGCGCCGCCTCGATGCCGTAGGAGTTGATCAATTGCTCCCACTGCCTCGAGAGGGTCGATGCCAGGTTGAACGAGTCCATGCCGAGGATCTTTCCGGAGAGTGTGAACACCGCCCCGACCATGAAGAGGCCATCCGGCACCTCGAAGCGGTCCAGCGAGAAGGCGTCGAGGTACTTCGCCAGCCCGTCGCGCCTGGAAGTGAAGTGATCTTTCATCGCGCTCGTCGGTGAATAGACGGCGTCCTCCGCAAGGTTGGTCGAGATGCTCTCCCAGATGGCGTGCTGATCGGCCGTATACTCGTTGTGCGTCTGGAGCCGTTCGAGAACCTGTTGTGACTTCATCGCCCTGGTCCTCGCATAGAGCGGCGCCGCCGATGAACGCATCTCGTGCGTGCCCTCGTAGTGCCAGCGTCCCTGCTCCACACACGAGACAGGTATCACCACCTTGCCCGCGGCCCCGATGAGGACGGTGGTGTTCATGACCCGGTTCTGCCTGGCCCCGATGAGCTGCTCTCCGTCGAGGATCAGCACGAGCTCGTCACCCTTGTTCTCGAGCACCAGCTCCGGGACGCTGCCCGCGTCTCCAAGCTCGCGTACGGCGACGGCGCCGGCGTCGAGAGCCTGCGCGTAGGTCAGGTAAGTGGCGCGTCCGTCCGCTCTCCTGTAGAGGGGGCAGACCCCGAGTGGCCCCTTTACGATCGCTTTGCCGGGGCGCAGGCGCGCCTCTCCCGCGAACTCTTCCCTTGCCGTTGATATCGCGTCTTCTTTCATCTCCGTACCCCCTGCGGTCCGCCTCGTGGATATTCCCCCAGGTGAAAAAACCCGGCCCTCGGGCCGGTTCGGTCGCCATGGCAATATTCTAGGAAGGGGGTGTGACATCTCCTGCGGGCGATCTCGGCAAGTCCGCGAAGTCACAGAGGAGATGACCGCCCCGGGTACAAGATAAGCAGTAGAGGCTGCAGGGGGGGTCCCGGCGGAAGCGGCACACCGCCGGGCGGGATGGTACCAGGTATGTCCGGGAGGCCTGCCGGCGGGGCCGGGGGCGGCGAAGAGAACCAGGAGGCACGCAGATGCAGGAAGAGATGTTGAAGTCGATAGTCGAGCGCGGCTGTCCGTTCGCCCAGGACCACCACATGCGGGTGGTCGAGATGGCCGAGAACGGCACCGCGACCATGGTGCTCGATGACCACCCGTCCAACTACAATGCCTTCGGGCTGATACACGCAGGGGCGATATGCGGCCTGGTGGAGACCTGCGGCGGCATGGGCATCTTCCACTACCTGGACGATCCGCGCGAGATAATCGTATTGAACACGCTGCTGAACATAAGGTATATAAGCATGCCGATAGGCGAGCTCAGGGCGGTGACGCGAGTCACCGAACACGAGGCCAGGGCTCTGGTCGAGGAGTTCGAAGAGTTCGGACGGGCGGACAAGGCGATGGATGTCAAGGTCTTGGACTCGTCCGGGAAGATGATCGCGCAGGCACAGGCTACATACCGCCTCATGAAAACGCCGGAGCAGTTTAAAAAGTACTTCGAGGGGATGTAAAGGGACCGGCCGAGCCACCGCGGGCCGCGCCTTCGAAGAAGGTCGAGACCGGCTGACGCGGGGTTCCGGCCAACCCGAACGTATTGACCTGAATCATTCCCGAAGAGCCGGTGATGCCGGATAGTTATCCTGTCAAACGCCGCCGCAACCCGCTTCAGCGAGAGAACGCGGGTCGTTTCGGCGCGTATCTCCGAAAGCGCTTACGGAAAGGGAGGAAGGAATGGGACTCGACCCCGGGCAGCGCGCATACATGGAAGAGTGCTTCGAGGACAGGGTGACATTCGACCCGCTCGAGCGAAAGATATATTCGCACGACATCGCGTCGATGCCCAAGCTCGTGAAGCCGCTGATAGGCGATACGATGCCCGATGGCGTGGTGCAGCCGTCGAGCGAGCAGGAAGTCGTCGAGCTGACGGATTGGGCGCGCCGTGAGGGCGTGCCGCTGGTCCCCAGGGGCAAGGCCTCGTCGGGGTACGGCGGCGTGATACCGGTCCGCGGAGGTATGGTCGTAGATTTCTTCCGCATGAAAGATATCGTCTCGGTCGACGATGAGGAGCAGACCGCCACCGTCCAGCCGGGTATCACGTGGGAGCAGCTCGATGCCGGGCTGGAGCCACACGGGCTGACCCTGAGGCTCTACCCGAGCAGCTATCCTTCGTCGACGGTGGGCGGATGGCTGGCCCAGGGCGGGGCCGGTTTCGGCAGCTACCAGTACGGGTATTTCAGGGACAACGTTGTCTCGGCGCGCGTCGTCCTGCCGACGGGGGAGTGCCGGGAGTTCACGGGCGCGGAGCTCGACCTGGTATCGGGCGCGGAAGGGATAACGGGTCTCATCACCAGCGTCACCATCGGGGTGAAGAAGCTGGAGGACCTGGACGTCGTCGCGGTGGCCTGCCGCGACGCGGGCGGCCTGCAGCGCTTCCTCGAATCGGTCATCCGCGAGGACGTCCCCGTCTGGTCGGTGATGTTCATCAACCCGCGCATGGCCGAGATGAGGAACAGGGCGCCGTCGGCCGCGCGCGACGGTGACGGAGCCGGGCGGGTGAGGCTGCCGGAGTCGTACATCGTAACGCTGACGTTCGACGCGGCCGACGCGGAGAATGTCCGCCCGGTGGTCGAAGGCCTGGCCGCATGCGTCGGGGCCAGGTTGCTGCCCGATAAGGTCGCGCTCCACGAGTGGGAGAACAGGTTCAAGATAATGCTGGTCAAGCGACTGGGGCCGTCCCTGGTGCCAGCCGAGGTCGTGGTGCCGGTAGGGCGGCTGGCCGAGGCCATGGAAGAAGTCGAGCGCAAGATCCACAAGCCGGTACTCAAGGAAGGCATCGTGGTGAAGCGGGGTGAGCGGGGCGTGCCCGAGGCGGTCCTGCTGGGCTTTATCCCTGCGGACGAGAGGAGGCTCGACTACAACCTGATGTTCGGGCTATCCCTCTCGATAATGAAGATCGCGGAGGCCAACGGCGGACGTGCTTACTCGACCGGCCTCTATTTCTCCGGCAAGGCGGACACGGTGCTCAGGCCCGGGCAGGCGTCGAGGCTGCGCGCCTTCAAGGGCCGGGTCGATCCCTCGGGGATAATGAACCCGCGCAAGGTCATCGATTCGGGTGTCATCGGGGCGGCACTGAAGGCGGCGGGCGCCCTGGAGATACTGATACGGCCGGTGGCCAACCTGCTGGCCGCGGTCAGGGTGGGCGAGAGGCCCGGTCCGACGAAGCGCGGCATCCCGGGTGAGGTCGCCTGGTACGCCTACAGTTGCTCCCAGTGCGGCTACTGCGTCGATTCGTGCCCCGAGTTCTACGGACGTGGCTGGGAGAGCTACAGCCCGAGGGGCAAGTGGTACTGGATGCGCGAGTTCCTCGAGGGGCGCGAAAAGTGGGACCAGCGCATGCTGGACACGTTCCTGGTCTGCACCACCTGCGAGGTCTGCGACGCGCGCTGCTCCGCCGGGCTGCCGATTGAGGAGTCGTGGATGAAGCTACGCGGCAGGCTCATCGACGAGGAGAAGAGGATGACCTTCCCCCCGTTCGAGATGATGGCGGCCGCGGTCCGCTCGCAGGGCGACATCTGGGCGGGGTACCGAGCCGACAGGGCCAGGTGGTTCCCGGAGGACCTCGCGGAGAAGCACCGCGCGGATAGCGGGGCGAAGAACGTCTACTTCGCGGGTTGCACCGCCAGCTACGTGGAGAACGACATCGGCCAGGCGTCCGCGCGGCTGCTGGACGAGGCGGGCATCGAGTACTCGTACCTGGGCGAGGCGGAGAGCTGCTGCGGGACCCCGATGCTGGTGGCCGGCAGGTGGGACGTGTTCGCCGAGATAGTGAGGAAGAACGTCGCGGCGGTCAGGTCGGCCGGTGCGGATACGGTGATATCCTCGTGCCCCGCGTGCGACATGATGTGGCGCAAGGTCTACCCGGAGTGGTGCGAGCGGCTGGGGATCGAGTACGGGATCGAGGCGAAGCACTACAGCGAGGTGGTGGCCGAGAAGCTGGCGTCCGGCGAGTTCGAATTCCCCCAGCCCGCCGAGGGCGCGACGACCAGGAGGGTCACCTTCCACGACTCCTGCCACATCGGTAGGGCCTCGGGGGTCTACGAGCCCCCGCGCGAGCTGATAAAGGCGGTGCCCGGGACAGAGCTGGTGGAGATGCGGCACAACCGCTAGGACGCCCTGTGCTGTGGCTCGGTGCTGACCCTCATCAAGGAGCCTCCCATCGCCGCGGACATCGGTCAGGTGCGGCTTGAGGAGGCTGTGGAGGTGGGAGCCGACAGCGTTGTGGCGCTCTGCCCGTGCTGCCAGTTCCAGCTCAGGGTCACGGCCCAGAAGAAGGGTGATGACGTCCATGTAGTGGACCTTGCCAGGTTCGCGGCCGAGGCGCTCGGCTTTGAGTTCCCCGACCCGAACCCCGAGGTCCAGGCACAATGGGCGGTCTTCGAGGCGATGATAGAGCTTATGACACCGCAGGGGTTCGCCGACCTGATGGGGACGATGTGGCCCGAGCTCATCGATGCGATGCCTTTCGGAATGGGGAAGATGATGAGGGCGATGGGCAGGGTCCCATTCGCGCTCGACGCGATGAAGCCCATGTTCCCGGTGCTGTTCCCGCGGCTGCTGCCGATGATGATGCCCAAGGTCATGCCGACGATGCTGGAGCGGGTGTCCGAGAGGGTCCCGATGCCAGACTACATGGCAGAACAGATGCCCGATCTGATGCCGAAGGTCATGGATAACCTGATGCCGCACATGATCGGCGACCTGGTGCCGCTCGTCACGCAGCCGATGATAGACTACCTGCGGCGACGATAGAACGGAAAGGGGTCGGCCATGACCCCCCGATCGAGAGGGTGTTCCAGGTGGCGGGAGAGGACAGGGCGGCGTCGGAAGGCCGTGAATTCTACAAGCAGATACTCGACAACGCCTCCGAGGGCATCTACTTTGTCGACAGGGACCGCAGGATAACCTACTGGAACCGCGGCGCCGAGCGGATATCCGGCTATGCGGCCTCCGAGGTCGTCGGCATGCGCTGCGCCGACAACGTCCTTATGCACGTGAATGCGGCCGGCGAGCGCCTCTGTGGTCTCGACACCTGCCCCGCGGCACGCTCGATGAGGGGCAACGAGCCCTGCGAGCTCGAGCTCTACCTGCACCACAAGGACGGGCACAGGGTCCCGGTGGTCACGCGCGTGACGCCTATCGCCGAGCCTGGAGGCGAGGTGGTCGGGGCGGTCGAGGTCTTCAACGACAACACCGTGCAGGTCGAGGCCCGCCAGAGGCTCGAGGAGCTCGAACGCGAGGCGCTGCTCGACGAGCTCACCGGCCTGGGCAACCGCCGGCACGCCGAGATACACATCGAGGCCAGGATCGACCAGTTGAAACGTTACAGCTGGCCATTCGGGCTGCTCTACTTCGATATCGACCGGTTCAAGGACGTGAACGACGCCTACGGTCACGCGGTCGGAGACAGGGTATTGAGGATGGTCGCGCGCACCGCGCAGGGAAGCGTCAGGACTTTCGACCAGGTGAGCAGGTGGGGCGGCGAGGAGTTCGTCGCGATAGTCGAGAACGTCAGGGAACCGCAACTGGGTAAGATCGCCGAGAAGCTGCGCCGCCTGATCGAACAGTCCTCGTTGACGGGCGACGGGTTGAACATCGCGGTCACGGTCTCGGTCGGGGCAACCCCGGGGAAACCTGACGACTCGGTGGAGTCGCTGGTCGAAAGGGCGGACCATCTCATGTACCTGAGCAAGCAGGCCGGGCGCAACCGGCTCACGCTCTCCTAGCCGGGCGATGCCGGGATGGTGAAATAGAAGCTCGACCCCTCGCCGACCTTGCTCTCGACCCGGATGCCGCCGCCGTGTGCCTCTATTATCGCCCTGCTGATCGCCAGGCCCAGCCCGCTGCCCTCGTAGGCGGTCTTCTCACCCTGTATCTTGCTGAACCTCGAGAAGATCAAGACGTACTCGCTCGCAGGGATGCCGATGCCGGTATCGGCGACGCAGACCTCGACCATCGCGCCGTCCAGGTTCCTGGCGGACATGGTGATACGGCCTTTGTCCGTGAACTTGATGGCGTTGCTCATCAGGTTGACGAGCACCTGGGCGACCCGTCCGGGGTCGGCGTCGACCCTGTAGAGGCGTTCGTCGCATTCGAAGGCCGAGTCCAGACCGCGCTCGCGCAACTGCCCCTCGAACATGGTCATCACTTCAATCATTATCGGCTCGACGGCCATGTTCCGTTTATCCAGCGAAAGCATTCCGGCCTCCACGCTGGCAAGGTCCAGGAGGTTCTTGGCGAGCATGCTCAGACGCTCTATCGACAGCGACAGGACGTCGAGCGAGCGTTGCTGGTCGTTGTCCAGCGTCCCACGGGTCTCCCGAGCGAGCAGCTCGAACCCCAGCTTCAATGAAGTCAGAGGCGTCCGGAGCTCGTGAGCGGCTATCCTGACGAAGTCCAGCCGGGCCTTCTCGAGCTGTTTGAGCTGCGTGATGTCGCTGATTATCCCGACGGTGTAATCGACGCTCCCGGAGTCGTCCTTTATCGGGGCCACGAGAGCCCGCATCGTGTGCAGGGACCCGTCGGCAGCCTCGATTTCCTCCTCTATCTCCACGAGGCTCCCTGTCGTCATCACCTCGATGTCGGTCTCGTGGAACAGGTCGGCCACCTCCGCCGGGTACAGTTCGAATTCGGTCGCCCCAACGATCTCTTCGAGGGGACGGCCGACGAATTCGCGGTACGCCCTGTTGGCGTAGAAGAACCTACCGAACCTGTCCTTGATGAAGATCGGCTCGACGATGTTCTCGATGATGCCCTGCAGGAACTCGGTGCGCTCGCGGAGCTCGGTGGCCCTGTAGCGCTCGGCCTTCGCCTCTTCCTCGGCGGCAAGGACTTCCTGCTCGGCCTGGATAAGCCTCATGGTGTCGCGCATGTCGTGCACCACGATGACAGTGCCGACCTCTTTGCCGTTCGGCCGTCTCACCACCCCGGCGCTCCTCGTGACGGGTATGGCCTGCCCGCCTTTTGAGAGCAGCAGGTTCCACCGGGCTGCGTCGCCCTCTCCGTGCGTGTCGGAGCCCGAGGTCTCACCGGGCGAGCCTGCGAACATATTTTCCGGTTTCATCCCGATGAGTTCTTTCTCGGTGTATCCTGTGAGCTCCACGGCGGCGGGATTCACCGTCTCTATGGCACCCGTCCTGTCGGCAACCAGCACGGCCTCCCTGATGCTGGAGATGATCGTGCCCGGAAAAGCGGCGGCGATGCGCGTCATCAGGTCGTACCTGGTGACCGCATAAGCGATTATCATCGCCATGAGCGGGTCGGCGGCAAGCGAGCTGACCGGCAGGTAGTGTCCGGTCTGCGGCAGTATTACGTCGGTGAAGAGCCCCAGCGTAAGGGGGAGCAGCGTGGCTACTATCACGCACCAGAGCCTGATGCGGGTCTCCCTGGACCTCGTCTTCCTCAGGCAGGAGGCGAGGATCGCGATGCCGATCAAAAAAAAGACTACGACGTAGACCAGGCTAAGCACCCGCAGGGGGCCACCCACCTCGCGATACCCTTGCGGGCTGGGCACGAACCCGTGGAACACGAGCCGCGAGGAAAGTACCGACACGAAGAAGAGAACGCCGGGCAGGTAAAGCCCGACGTAGGTCCACGGGTTTCGCAACGCTCTATCGCGACCGGTCAGCGCGAGCGTGAAATGCACGTAGATGCCGCCGAGGAAGCACCACCCCAGGGCGGCGACCTTGGCGCCGGTGAACGCTATCCCGGAAGTGGCGGCGGTCCGCATCACGTACTCGCCGATGCCCCATATCGCGAGGAAGATAGTAATCGCGAAGAACAGCCTGTTGACCAGCCTGCCGGGGTCGCGGAAGATGACGTATCCTCCGATTCCCAGGGTCAGTACCGCCGAGATGACAGGCACATACTCGTAAAAAGTCACAGGTTGGGGCCTCCTGGCCGCAGTCCGGGGGGTTCCCTAACAGGTGCCCTGTGGGTCAGCTAATTCTACTACACCGGGGTCGGCCGCCGCACGGCCCCCCGTGACTCTTCACTCGAGTGAGGCGTCCTTCACGACAAGTTCCGGGAGGTCGGGAAGCGCTATACGCATGAAACCGAGGTTCGGAACGAAGACGAGGTCGACCCCGCCAGCGGGGCCGGTGCCGCTCTGTTGCTGGAGGACGAATCCCTTTCTTGGCCCCCATGGGGTCGGCTCTTCAGTTTCACCGGTGACAACCGTAACGGAAGGAATCGGTGCACCACGCAACGCCGTATTGTACTGCTGGCCGACCTTGATCGGTTTCTTCAGCCAGATATACGGTGAGGCGTAGAACTGTGGAGAGCCGCCGTCCAGCGTGAATCCCTGGAGCTTGACCTCGTTCGCCGTCACCTGGAGGAACAGTCCCTGCTGGCTTATCTTGAAGCTCCCGAGGGAACCGGCGATGGAAAGGTCGACAGTTCCGGCAGGAAGGTTCAGGGATGCATCCGGCTCGAGGACGTTTACCTCGACTCTTACGTCCGAGCCCGTCACGCTGCCCTCGTAGAGCCACGAGTTACCCGGGACCAGGGCAAAATAGTTGGTGCTCACCGGAGCGCTGCCGCACCCGGGCGCGCACACCAGGAGTCCCAGCATGACCAGGCACATTGGAGCGGCCCACGCGACATTCCTGCGGCATCGGTAGCCATTGCTCACCTTTCCAACCCTTCTCCGTTGCATGAGCATGCTTTACCCCCTATTTTGCCCACCATCAGGTTGGCCGCGATGACAGGTACGTCGACGGCGGTGGAGTATGGAGGAGCGTACGCAAGGTCGAGGTACTGGGACTCGTCCGCGGTCAGCCCCGCGCGGATCGCGACGACGAATATGTCGAGCCTCTTCTCCGCGACCGATGACATCTCGCCGACCACCTGGGCTCCGAGGAGCCTCCCGGTCGGGAGGTCCGCCACCAGCTTGAGGTCCATGACCCCGCGGCCCGGGTAGTATGCGTGCAGGGACTCGGCTTCCATGGATATCTCCACCGGCTCGAATCCCGCCTCGACCGCTTCGGACCCGGACAGACCGGTACGTCCCACGGTGAGGTCGAAGGCCTTGACCACGGCGGTCCCCTGCACGCCTGGAAACTCCGCGTCGCCGCCGAACATGTTGTCGGCTACGAGCCGTCCCTGTTTCCTCGAGGTCGATCCCAGCGGGACCCACGCCTCCCGGCCGGTGAGGACGTTCCTCGTGGTCGCGCAGTCGCCCGCGGCGTAGATGCCGGGGACGCTCGTCCTCATGTGGCCGTCCACCCGTATGGCGCCCTTCACCCCAAGCTCGACGCCGGCGGCGGTTGCCAGGTCGGTCACGGGCTTGACGCCGATCGCGAGCAACGCCAGGTCGGCCTCGAGCTCCCCGCCGCTGGTGATGACCTTGCCCAGGGCGCCGTCGGGACCGGCCTCGAAAGCCTCCACCCGCTGGCCGAGCAGGCAGTTGACCCCTTCTTTCTCGATCTGTGCCTGGACTCGGGCCGCCAGGTCGCCGTCCATGTAGGGCATCACCTGGTCGGCCATTTCGACGACCGAAACCTCCAGACCAACGGTCCTGAACGACTCGGACATCTCCATGCCGATGGGACCGGCGCCCACGATCACAGCGCGGCGCGGCCGGTTTGACTTGAGGAACTCCTTGATCGAAAGCGAGTCCTCGAGCTTGCGTAGCGGGAAGACGCCGGGAAGGTCCGTTCCCTCGAGCGGTGGGATGACGGCCGACGCGCCGGTCGCAAGGAGGAGCCTTGTGTAATCGGCCCAGGACTCGCCCCCGCTGTCGAGGTCGACCACCTTCACCCGCATGTTGACAGCGTCTACCTCGTCGACCCTGTGCCGCGTGAACACGTCCACGCCGTTGAGGGACCGGAACTCTTCGACCTTGCGAGAGATCAGGCTGTTGTGGTCAGCGGTCACGCCGCTGATGAAGTAAGGCATGCCTCAGCCGGAGTAGGCGACGAAACGGCCCTGCTCGAACACTGTGATCTCGGCGTCCTTGCAGCACCTGCTCGCCCTGGCGGCCGCGGTGGTCCCGGCCGCGACCCCGCCTATCACCACCAGCTTATCCACAGGAAAAACCTCCCCCCGAGCGGCCGGCGGGCGCAACGCGGCGTCAGCCGAAATCGAACGGCTCGAACCTGTCACGGGAGACCTTGCAGATGGGGCAGGTCTCGGGAGGGTTGACCCGCGCGCAGAGGTATCCGCAGACCTTGCAGCGCCACACCCTGACCACCGGCTTGGCGCCCGCGCGAACATCGGCGGGCTCATTTTCGGGCCTCACGCGTTTTCCTCCCCCCTCATCCGCCGG
>Ga0209746_1000497_pt1 | contig 20089 bp, 15 predicted proteins | sample BarGraNGADG00211_3_FD_184496 | JGI IMG/M metagenome (GOLD analysis project Ga0209746, IMG submission 184496) | Arctic peat soil microbial communities from Barrow, Alaska - Barrow Graham LP Ref core NGADG0011-211 (SPAdes) (version 2) | ecosystem: Environmental > Terrestrial > Soil > Wetlands >... | reverse complement strand
TTCTTTATCGGAAATAATGCTATTGTCCTTCGAGGGTAAATTTCTGTTCCCTCCCGTTAAAAATTTTACATAATCGAGATCATTAGCCCTCCTATTTCCCTGGTTTATGAATAGCTGGTTTTTCCCTTTTAAACTCTTGTATTTTCCTACCTGACAAACATAAATATCAAGTAATCCATCACCATTTACATCAGCCATTGTAACACCGGTTTTCCAGTTACCAGATCCCGCAACTCCTGCAGATTCAGTGATATCCTCAAATTTCATATTACCTTTATTAAGGTATAATTTATTAGGACCCTGATTTGAAGTGAAATACAGGTCAACCAGCCCGTCATTATTGATATCGCCTGCGGCAACACCTGCTCCGTTATTGAAGTAAAGGTATTCAATGATGTTAAATTGTTCGTTTTCTGTCAGTTGATTTTTAAAATCCACTTGAGTAGAGGAGGAGGGAAGTAATGTAAATAATTGTTCCCCTTTTTTCCCATTAGGTTTACAGGAAATAACCAGGAACAAAACAAGCAAAATGAGAGCTGAGTTTTTCATACCTTGAAGGTAACGCTGACAATTAGTAAAACACTTCCATTGAATTCACTTTACAGGTTCAATCCCCAAATAAATCTCAGCCTTCCACTCCAGCTCATTACCACCGGAATGAGGATCGTTAAAATAAACTTCAATCAGTCTATTATTACTCCGGTATCCCTGCTTTTTCACCTCTTCAGCTAAATTGTACCACGTAATATCTGTAAGCCCGTAGTTTCCGAAGAAATCAGTTTTTAGTGCATCCATGCTTTCAACCGTCATAAACTTGATCTTTGGGTGTTCCGTAATTGTGCCAATCCTTGAAATTGGAAAGCAAAAATCAAAATTGATAGAATCCTTAAGCTCTTTCCAATCATGTACAACCAGGAAAGGATTACCAAAAGTAAAGGTTTCCCCATCGATCTGATTTTCATTGGAACAAAATTTAAAATTCTCTTCTGAGAGTTTTTTTGCTCAACAAATCTTTCTGTCTCAAATGTATAAATATCACATTTAAATGAGGAGGAAGATATCATTAGGTTTTTAAAAAATCCCGAATTATATTTGTGTTAAAGAACGGCGCTACTAAACTATTAATTAAATTAAACAGACTAAAGAAATGAAAAAACTGTTGATTATCAGTTCAATGTTGTTCTCATGTGTTTACGTTATAGGTCAGACACAGCAAACTGCTAAACCTGCTGCCCAGAAATTCCCTGAGCCTGAGAAGATGACCCCGGGAATGACAGAGATATGGGAGCCTGAAGTAAAAATAATTCAACCGGGGATTGCAAATTCTGATGCACCTTCTGATGCTATCGTTTTATTCAATGGAACGGATGTGAATTCTGAATGGACAGATGAAAAGGGAAATCCTTCTATGTGGATTGTTAAAGATGGGGCATTAATTAGTGTTAAAGGTGCCGGATTTATTAAGAGCAAGCGTAAATTTGAAAATTTTCAGTTGCACATTGAGTGGAAAACACCCCCGGAAGTGAGCGGGGAAAGCCAGGGCAGAGGTAACAGCGGTGTGTTTTTACAGGAACTATATGAGATACAGGTACTCGATAATTACAATAACCGGACATATCGGAACGGTCAGGCAGGCAGTATCTATAAACAATATGCACCGCTTGTAAATGTGTGCAAAAAACCAGGTGAATGGCAGACTTATGACGTGATATATACAGCACCAACTTTTGGAAATGACTCTACCACTTATGTTACCTCCCCGAGGGTTATTGTACTTCAAAATGGAGTTCTTGTTCAGAATAATGTGGTCTTAAGGGGTCCGACTGAATATATAGGAATACCTGAATACTTTGTTAAGAAACATGGCCCGGGTAGCATTGAATTACAGGATCATGGAAATCCTGTTTCATATAGAAACATCTGGATCAGAGAATTGTAGATTTCCTATTATGTTCTTAAATATGGCCTGTTAGATGCCGGCTTAAAATTAAAATAGTAATTTTATGTTTCAATATTAAATTTTAATCTACCTGACAATGAAAGAAAACTCAAAAAACATTACACGCCGGAACTTTATAGGTACAACCGGTGCTGTTGCTGCAGGTCTTACAATACTCCCAGGTTCAGTTATCAGCGGTCTTGGCCGTAAAGCTCCGAGTGACAAACTGAATATTGCCGTTATTGGTATTGGCGGTATGGGTAATTCAAACCTGAAAGCAGTTGCTCCAACCGAAAATATTGTCGCTCTCTGCGATGTTGACTGGGGTTACTCAAAGAAAGTATTTGCTGAAAACCCAAATGCCAAAGCTTACTGGGATTGGCGAAAAATGTACGATGAAATGGGCAAGTCAATTGATGCGGTTATTGTCGCTACTGCCGACCATTCGCATTGTGTTGCAGCATCTAATGCAATAGCCATGGGCAAACATGCTTATGTTCAGAAACCTCTGACACACTCAGTTTACGAATCAAGGTTATTAACCAGGTTAGCTGCAAAATATAAAGTAGCAACACAAATGGGTAACCAGGGTTCTTCTGCTGAAGGTGTAAATCTTTCGATAGAGTGGATACAAAATGGCGAAATCGGAGAAGTGAAAAAAGTTGAAGCATTTACCGACCGTCCGATATGGCCTCAGGGTCTGAACGTTCCAAAAGGCGAATGGGTTCCTGATACACTTAACTGGGATCTTTTTATTGGCCCGACCAAGATGCGTCCATATAACAGCATCTACACACCATGGAACTGGAGAGGCTGGTGGGACTTTGGCACAGGCGCTCTGGGTGATATGGCTTGCCATATAATGCATCCGGTATTTAAGAGTCTTAAATTGCAATATCCTGTCAAAGCGCAGGGAAGTTCAACTCTGTTATTGACCGATTGCGCACCAAATGCACAAATAGTCAAGCTTGTATATCCCGAAAGAGTTGCACCTAAAGGATCAAAAATAAAGTATCCGCAAGTTGAGGTAACCTGGTATGACGGCGGATTGCAACCCCCGAAACCTGCCGGATGGCCTGCCGGAAAAGATATGAATGATGGAGGCGGAGGTGTTCTCTTCCATGGTACAAAAGATACTCTTGTATGTGGTTGTTATGGCAAAGATCCATGGTTATTGTCCGGTCGTGTACCTGTTGTTCCTAAAACTGAACGCAGGGTAGAAGGCGGAAAACATGAAATGGACTGGGTACGTGCTTGTAAAGAGAATCCGGGAACCAGAGTAAAATCAAAATCTGATTTTTCAGAAGCAGGACCATTTAACGAAATGGTTGTTATGGGTGTTCTTGCCGTACGTTTGCAGGGCCTGAATAAGGAACTCGAATGGAATGGAGAGAAAATGGAATTTACCAATATTGGAGCTGATGACTCTGTGAGACTCACAATATCTGATAATTTTTCAATCGTAGATGGCGATCCGAAATTCAACAGACCCGATGTAAAGCTTAATGCAAAAGAATTCGCAGCTGAAATGGTTAAGCACACTTACCGCAAGGGATTTACTTTACCTGATATGCCTTTATAATTTAAAATAAGTCACAGGCAAAATCTGCCTGTGACTTTTAACATTTAACTTATTATATATTATGAAGCTAATAAACATTATTTTATCATGTGTTCTTGTTATAGGACTCGCTACATCGTGCGGATCAAAAGGCAATGCAAAAAAAGGAGATGGATTTACCTCAATTTTTGATGGTAAAACAACGACCGGATGGCGGGGCTACAACAAACCGGCCTTTCCTGAAAAAGGATGGGATGTTGTTGATGGTACTCTGCATTGTATAGGTTCCGGAACCGGAGAGGCTGGTAACGGAGGTGATATAATTTACGATAAGAAATTAAGCAATTTCGAACTCGATCTGGAATGGAAGATCTCCGAAGGCGGTAACAGTGGTATATTTATCCTGGCTCAGGAATTACCAAATGAACCAATATGGAAATCAGCCCCCGAGATGCAGATACTCGATAATGAAAAACATACTGATGCGAAGCTTGGTGTTGATGGTAATCGTATGGCCGGATCTCTTTATGATCTGATACCTGCCAAACCCCAAAACACAAAACCGGCAGGTGAATGGAATCATGTACATATTCTGGTGTATAATGGAACAGTTGTATATTCCCAGAACGGCGCAAATGTGGTTGAATACCACCTTTGGACCGAAGATTGGAAAAAGATGATTGCCAATTCCAAATTTAAAGATTATATATGGATTGTCAACCCTGCCAAAGAAGGTTATATCGGACTTCAGGATCATGGTGATGATGTCTGGTTCAGAAATATTAAACTCAAAATTCTTTAAGAATTCTCTGGATGATATAAAAAGAGGCTGGATTTTTTGTTCCCGCCTCTTTTTTTATGTTTCCAACCCAAAAAATGATCAGGCCACGCCATGGCGTGGCCCTACAAACATCTTTTGGAAAATTGTAGGGTCATGCCATGGCATGACCTCCTAATCCAATCTCCTTCGCCACTTCCCTCATACCCATTATACAATCTGTAATAAGGTCCTCGAGATTAACACCGAGCATTTCAGCGCCTTTTTCTATAACGGACCGGTCAACACCGGCTGCAAATTTCTTGTCATTCCATTTCTTTTTGACAGACCGTGCCTCCATATCCAGGACACTTTTTGAAGGTCTTACAAGAGCACTCGTTGCAACCAGTCCGGTCAACTCATCAATAGCGTAAATTGTCCTTTCAAGCAAAGAAACAGGCTTTACATCTGAAGCCAGACCCCAACCGTGGCTCAATATGGCCCGTATATATTCCTCGGGCCAGTTATTTTCTCTTAAAATCTTTTCAGTCATTGTGCAATGCTGATCCGGATATATTTCATAATCGAGATCGTGAACCAATCCGATTATTCCCCATTTTTCCTCATCCTCTCCGTTTTTCTTTGCCATGTATCTCATAACGCCCTCAACAGAAAGGGCATGTTTGATAAGGCTTTCTGACTTGTTATATCTTTTAAAAAGCTCGAATGCAATATTTCTGGTAGGTGTAATTGATGGCATAATATTATGAATTGGTTTATGCAGGATCAGATTGTACTCTACTTGTCGGTTTTTAGCACAGGAATTGTTTTATTTATTGTAGCTCCCCGGATATTCAGGTAATAGAGTGACGGTATTAAGCTAAAATCACTTAGAGTAAATGAATTCTGACCGCTCAATATATCTTTTTCAACCTCATAAAATTTTACTCCTGAAACATTGGTGATCGAAATATGAAGCTTATCGGCAACGGGTGAATTAATATAAACTGTCAGTATACTGCTAAAGGGATTAGGAAAAACATCTAATGACTCAGTGATTCTTATATTCTCGATATTTACAGTCATTGTGTCATTTAAGGAATTTTCGTCGTTATTTTGAAGTCCGTAAGCAACTATATTGTAAATACCGTATTTAGACATATCAGCTCTTTTAATAAACGACACCATCACTGAATCACCATAAGGAATAACCTGACTATCAAAATGTTGTTCTTCAGGAGGGAAATGATTATTTATTGAATATGCAAGATTAAATCCATTCAGAATATCTTTGCCGAGGTTCAGAACATTCACAGAAATAATTTCCTGACCATACTTATCCTTTTTGACCGGAGACACAATTCTTGCTACCTGAAGGTCATGTTGGATATAATTAACCGGACTGGATTGAGCAAAATCGATCAGATCGATCCATGCACAATCGGAGCCTTGTGAGACTGTATTATCTTTTTTGTAAATCCATTCCAATTTATTCAGACCGGCCGGCACAGCTACAGAAGTTTTTGTCCACGGAATTTCACCCGATTTTTTAAAGATCTCAACCCCATTCAGTTTAAATGAAAGGAAATCATAGTTTTGTTCCGAAGAGACTTTGTAAAAGAACTTCACAGAATCAGCAGTTTTATATATTGTCCGTATAAATATAGCGGTCGACCCGTTATGAGCAATAGCACCTGATCTGGCTGAGACATTGCCATCGTAAAAACTACCTGAAGTAATAGTCCATGGGATTAGACTGATATTAATCCATGGGAAAACATTAAAAGATTCGGCTTCAAAACTTTCCCTGATTTTTCCAACTCTGAATGTGAAATCCTTTTTAATTATGTAAGGACTGCAGTCAAGTGTCGACGAGACCGGAATAAAGCTGCCTGATGCAGATGCTTCTGATAGTTTTACCAATATTGGAATGTCGGTAACCTGTCCGAATTTTAATGTACCTGACTTGATGCTGGGTTCTACAATAGAAATATCTTTTTCCGTACTTGAAATATTGAATTGTCCGGATATATCGCTGCTCCCCTGGTTCCGGACTTTAAAAACCAGATTGAAGGTTTCCCCGGGATCAGGTATATTATCGCCGTTTCCAACGATTTTATCATCGATTATGCAGTTAATAATCTGGAGTTCAGGTGAATGAATGGTAATGTCTATCGAGTAATGTTTTTCGGATTTCTGATCTTTTAAAAGCAATTTAATAGTAGCTAATGACATATCCGGAACATCGTTGGAAACAGTTATGGCCAGATTATTAAAAAGTTCAACTTCTGATTTGGAGTGTAAAGTACCAATAAAGACTGAGTCTCTGGTTGTTGTCACCCAATTGGAAGTTGTAGAAATTTTGGCATACAGATTATGAGCATCAGTTAACCCAAGATTACTTATTTTGAGTTTCAGGAATAAGGATTCTCCAAAATCAGCTACATTATTCTTATTTCCCAGGCTATCGTTAATACTGCTTCCGGTAAGATTAATAAACTCTTTGGTAATATTGGAGAAATGTATTGTTTTAATTAAAGGCACTTTGTTTTGACCTGTTATGACAACGAGACAGGAATCATTTGACCTTCCGGGCAAATCGAGAACAACAGCACCTGAATTGCTGGCAAATGAGGCATCCCAGAGGGTATCAGAATGTGATACTGCAACGTAAACAAATGGATCAACATTTAATGAAAGTGATCTGATACCATTTGGAAGAGTGTCAGGTAAAGAGATATTGAATAACTCCGGTTTCCCCAGAATTGGAATTACACTTGGATCTCCTACCAGGTTGTAGGTCTCCCAGTAATATTTTTTCCTTGTTGAATTACTGGCACTGACAGCCATATTTCCAGCATAATTGATCTGTCCCATCGTAAAATACCAGTCGGAAGGAGATTCCCCGTGAGTATGAAACAATTTGTCGTAGGCACCGAGGCCCGTTGTTTCGTAAGTTGGATCTGAAGAAATGGTTCCCTGACCTACCGCCCAGTAAAAATCCTCATCCCAATATGAATCGTTTGAACATCCTATAAAGCCGATAGCACCTTTATTAGCTGTCAGCAGCATCCTTGTTCCAAACGAGGAAGGGAGATTAAACTGTGCTGTTCTGCAGGCATTGCTGATTACAAAGGGATACATATTCTTATTCTTAAAAGACTCTTGAATGTCAGGCGATTTGATGTTTAAATGCAACCAGCCTAAAGCATCACCATGACCGGTATAGTTAATAAATGATACACCTTTATTTATAAGTTTTATCAGAGAATCCTTTGCTGTGTAAGATTGAGGATAATTAAAGTGAAATTCGTCAATTTTATTGCTTTTTGTGAGGTAATTTGAAGTTGCATACTTGATCTGTCCGTTCATATAGCCTGCATAACCCTCATCATAACCAGCGCTGACAATTGCCCGGGAATAGAATTTATTGGTATCGGCAAACTGGAACTTCTCATATTGTATAATTTTAGTGACAGCAGTCTTTAACTCAGTTGTGTCGGCAACAGGTATTCTTCCAATAAACATTTCAGGAATATAATCTCCATTTCCATCAAATTCGCCATAATACATATCAGTGATATTTCCTGAACCACCTGACCCATAATAAGGAATTCTGTTGATGTCACCGATAATCAGCAGGTATTCAGGTGGTGGATCATTTACGGTACCTGCTCTATAAATCTTTGTCAGGGTATCTTTTAAATGGGTATAATCCTCACCAGCCAGATGTGCTCCTCTGTAAAGGATTTTGAGTTTAAACCCTTTCTGTGTTTTCCATTTAAAAAACGGTTCAAGCTGTTTCTTGAAAGCGGTATCGGTAATAATTACCATTTTGACAGGCTGATCGGAGTAACCCGGGATAACCTGTCCCTGATTGAAGTTGAGCAATCCTTTATCAATCGATTCATTAAAAAGTGCCGATTGTGCGGAAAGTGATTTCGATATAATACTGCCGGAATTTGTAAATGTTATTTCTATTTTCATCGAGGTTATAACCTCCAGCCGGTTTGAATGTGGATTATATCTGACCGGTGATATATACAGGTTAGCAAGTTTATTGTTCCGTACTGTACCTAACATTTCAATGCTCACTGTATCAGACGGAATCAATCCTCTTGAGGCATAAGTCGTCTTATCAAATTTGAATCCGGGTTTTGACTGCTGAATATTCTTGGTTTCACTCTCCTGAACCGGAAAAAGTAAACCTGCAATCTTCTTGCCGGAAGGATTTATAGTGGAAGATCTGACATCAGAAATTTTAATCCTGAATCCTGATCCTTCAGGAATTGATATCAACCGGCTGAATACCGGAAGCTCAGGTTTACCGGGAACGGTTGAAGGAATATGACCCGGAATGGATATTCGATAGAAGGAACCTGAATTATTGACGAAACATTCAATGTTAAGCTCTGATATTGAATAGTTTATAATGATTGATTGATTGTCAGCAACGACATTGTTTTGCTGCAAATTACCATCAAGATGGAATTTGTAACTCTTTCCTGTCTGTCCGCTGGCTGATGCTGCAAAAAGCAGAAAAACTGCTAATAATATAGCCTGTTTATCTTTCCCTAAACGCATCAATGTTAATTAATTAACTCAATGACCTAAATTCTGCCTGCAAGTTATTAAAAAATCAAGATATTACGAATGAGATCATAATAAATTTGATTAAAATATTAAGATTAGTATTTTTGTGTTTGAATTTGCCTTTTTACTGTATATTGTAAAATTAAAAATTTGTAATATGAATAGCGGTTTATTTGATGTAGTGAAAAAGACTTTTTTAACCATAATTTTTACTGCAATGATCATTCCGGGATTTTCTCAGGCAACACCTGAATTTGACAAAATTACTACCTCTGCAGGAATTGTTGAAATGCATTTTATCGGACACGGGTCACTGATGTTTAAAGTGAACGGTTTTGTGATTTATATAGATCCGGTAAGGAGTTCGGGGAATTACGACTTTCTTCCTAAAGCCGATATAATTCTGGTTACCCACGAACATAGCGATCATCTTGATGTAAAGCTGATTGAAGATCTGAAAAAACCGGGAACATTGTTGTATTGCAACAAAAACTCAACCTCAAAAGTTCCATGGGCAATGGTTATGAAAGCGGAAGACAGACAGGAAATCAATAACATCATTATTGAAGCAGTACCTGCATATAATATTGTTAATGAAAGCTCTCCGGGCCATCCTTTTCATCCCAAAGGAGCAGGGTTAGGATATGTTCTTACAATAGGCGGAAAGAGGTTTTATGTGGCAGGAGATACTGAAAACACACCTGAAATGAAATCACTCAGGAATATCGATGTGGCTTTCCTCCCTATGAATCTTCCTTATACAATGACTCCGGCAATGGTTGCTGATGCAGCACGTGCCTTCAAACCTAAGATCCTTTATCCTTACCATTTTGGAGAGACTGATACTAATGAAATCGTGAAACTGCTAAAGGATTCAGGGATTGAAGTACGGATCAGAAACCTGAAATAAAATTGCTATTTTCAACAATGAACTCCTTTGTGATCCTTTGTGATATACTTCGTGTTCCTTTGTGGTAAAAACTAATTCAACTTATTGTGAAAAATATTAACAGAAGGGGCTTCCTCCGAAACGGAATGGCTGGGGCAGCAGGAATAATGGCACTTTCACCTTCCCTTATTTCATCTGCAATATCTGCTCAGCAGAAGGATATTATTTCAAGAACCCTTGGGAAAACAGGAATGAAAGTTCCCGTAATAAGTTTTGGAGTGATGAGGGCTGATAACCCTAACCTCTGCAAAGCCGCATATGAAAAGGGTATAAAGCTTTTTGATACGGCCCACGGTTATCAGAATGGAAATAATGAGATAATGCTTGGGAATCTGCTTAAAGATTATCCGAGAGACTCATTTTATCTGGCAACAAAAGTCAAACCTGCCGGTGTCGACAGGGATGGCAAACCTTCCGATCAGACCAATGCTGAGGATTTCCTCTCAAAATTCAATACCAGTCTTTCCAGGTTGAAGATGGATTATGTTGATATTCTGTATATTCACGATATCAGAAATCCGGAAATGCTTGAATTCAAGCCAATAATCAACGTTGTCAAAAAGCTTAAAAAAGAAGGTAAAATTAAATTCATGGGTTTTTCTACCCATGCAAATGAGCCGGTAGTTATTGATGCTGCAGCTGCTACTGATACATGGGATGTAATTCTGACAGCATATAATTTTAAACATACCTATATCAACGAATTAAACAGTGCAATTAAAAAGGCTAATCAGTCCGGAATTGGAATCGTTGCAATGAAAACACTGGCGGGAGGAGGATTTCTCGATAAAGAAAAAACCAAACCAATTAACTCCACAGCAGCATTGAAATGGGTATTGTCAAATCCGGATGTGACTACCGCGATTCCGGGTATGACTGACTTTGATCAGCTCGATCTGAATGTTAAAATTCTGGCTGACATTTCAATAACTGATCAGGAAAAGAAAGATCTTATTATCGCAAGTGCTGAAAAAGATCTTTACTGTACCGGATGTACAAAATGTCTTGCTTCCTGTCCTATGAAACTTCCGGTTCCTGATCTGATGAGAGCATATATGTATGCATATGGTTATTCAAACCCGGCTATGGCATACTCACTCTTAGGTGAATTAGGTACAAATAATAATCCATGCAGTGAGTGTGGCTCATGTCAGGTAAAATGCACCAGGGACTTTAATATACGAGAAAAAATTGCAGATATTTCCAGGCTGGTAGATGTTCCTAAGGATTTTTTGGCATAAATAAAGGCGCAATCAAATTACTTATTTAAGATGAAAAATAAATTTTTAATTGCATTTATCCTGGTCATGCTTTCTGGTTCCGGATTTGCCCAGGATATTAAATTACCCGAATTAAAAGGCTATAAAAAGACTACCAGCTATCCTGTTTATCTTCCTGAAAACCTTTGGGATTTTATTAATGGTGCCGCAGATTCATATCTTGCATACGGATTCATCGATCTGCATGTTGCAGAGTATAAAAAGGGGAAAAATGTAATTAAACTTGAAATTTACAAGCACAGTGATAATACGATGGCTTTTGGAATATATTCAACTGAACGTTCATCGTCCTTCCGTTTTCTGAATCTTGGTTCACAGGGCTATATTGCTGACGGGGCAATCAATTTCTTTAAAGGCAACTATTATGTTAAGATAAAAACTTATTCAAAAAATGAAAAAATATTGAGCTCTGCTCAGTCGCTGGCCCTGAAAGTTGCGAATATGCTGGAAGGTGATTCCAAAATGCCTTCCGTGCTCTCTATGTTTCCTGAGGCAGGTAAAAAGAACAACGAGGAATCCTATATCAATGAAAGTGTTCTTGGGCATAAGTTTCTTAATAAAGCCTTTAAGGCTACTTATGAAGCAGGGAATGATATCTTCTCAATCTTTATAATAGAGAATATTTCCCCCGATGAGACACGAAAATCAATAGATGCGTATCTGGCAGCAACAGGAACAGACTCTGTAGATTCCGAGACCGGCAGGTATATGTTGAAAGACGGATACAACGGAACTGTTTTTCTGGCATGGAAAGAAAACAGAATTGTGATTATTTCAGGCCTGTCGAAAGATCAGTCTGAAGTGGCAGACAGGTACACCACCGAAATCCTTAAATAACTTTCACTTTTGTCTTTGACCTCAACCTCAACCTCAACCTGTGCCTTTAGTAGAGGTATCTATGGCATTCCGAACAATTGGCTTCTTTCCAGGCTGTCCCGATATCTATAGGATGCTTAAACCCAAGGTTTTCTCTGATGTTGGTATATTCCATCAGACCTTGTTTCCCCTGTCCGACAATAGTGTGACAGAGATTGCAGTCACGCGAGATTTTTCGGCCATTAGCAGCTTTAAAAGCATCATTATGACATCTGAAACAACCGTCAGATTCCAGATGTCCGATATGTTCGGGATACTTATCAAAGGCAACTTTCATTTTCGGGAATGTATTCTGGATGAATGCTTTCTGAACTGACGCAACTGAATTATCTACAAGATCTTTATTCATTGCATAATAATCTTTATAACCCGTTTTGTAAAAATCCGTTATACCATCCTTTATTTTCATCAAAGCAGTATCCTTATCACTGAATGTATCTCTCAATATGCCCATAACAACCTTTTTAAAGAAAGGAATGTTTTTTGATACCGCACCTGTAAGCATTGCTTTATCAAAATAAACCGGCGGAGAATTATAGTTATGAGAAGGACGGTTATGGCAATCGATGCAATCCATTGTTCTGGTTGTAGATACAGTTAACAGGCTATCTGATATGGGATTGCTGTCATTCCTGTAGATTGTAACCTCTCCGCTGGATTTATTGGTGTACTTCACATAGGTTATATTTTCACGCTTATCATTTTCTGAAACATATTCAATATTCACAGCCGGGTTAATATGCCAGTGAATTCCTTCCCTGAGACCTAATCCACTATACTCCGGACCGGTTTTCATCTGGAGCATAATATCCCATTCAGTGTTTAATGAATCTGCAAGAAAATACTTGTTCGTCCAGAGTGTACGTGCATAAAATTTTTGTGGCCAGTGACATTTTTCACAGGTCTCTCTGGCAGGACGAAGATCGTGAAGCGGTGTTCCAATTGGCCTTGGATATGTATTTGTCAACACGGCATAGACCTGATACATTCCTGATAATTTGGATTTTACATACCACGATGCTCCTGATCCGACATGACATTCCACACACGCAACATTTGCATGCGGAGAATTCTGGTATGCAGTGTATTCCGGTTCCATTACCTGGTGGCATAAAGTACCACAGAACTCAACTGATTCAGTTATATGGAAGGCTTGAAAACTTCCGAGAGTCGACAGGAATAGAATAATAATAGTAGTTACAGTAAATATTATAAATGCGTTTCTGTGTCTTGGATCATTAAGGTCGATACGGGGAAGCCTTGCTGTTTCAAGAACTCCGCTTCTGCGGACCCTTTTCCTTTCACGAAACATTCCTACCGGGATCAATAAAAGTCCGAAAATCAGAAACCCTGGAAGAATAATATAAATGAATAATCCGAGGTTTGTATTCGCTTTATTAAATATGGTTGAGATTATAAATAGTACTATTATTAATGCCAGATTGATTATGGCAATAATAGAGCCAATAATAGTCAACCAGTTTTTAGAGGAGGGTGGAAGTTTCATTATAACGGGTTAAATTGAATTGGTTAGAATAGAAGTAAAAATATGAAATTATTGGATTAATTATCCAAACGGCTGTATAAAATCATGAAGGTACTATTACAGCAATTCAGATAGATCAATTATGTCTGATGACAAAATCTAATTATTCCTCACCACCTATTAAATGTGAAATGATCCTTTTAAGACTGGCATATGTTTTTACAACTTTCAGATCAGGGTGCTCGTCTGCAACACTCTGCGGCGGGTTATACAATATACCATAGTCTGACTTTCGGAGCATTGAAATGTCGTTATAAGAATCTCCTATGGCAATTACGTTATAATTAAGGCTTTGCAGTGCTTCTACTACATGCATTTTTCCGTCATTTTGCCTGAGGTTATAGTCTGTGATGTTACCCTCTTTGTCAGTTGTCAGATGATGGCAAAATAAAGTCGGTCTCCCGAGTTGTCTGAGAAGCGGATCAGCAAATTCGCTAAATGTGTCTGATACTACAATAAACTGAGTTTTAGCACGAAGCCAGTCGATAAATTCAAGTGCACCTGGTAATGGTTTCAGGAGAGAAATTACATTCTGTACATCACGAAGCGTTAAACCATATTTTTTCAACAACTCTAATCTCCTGTTCATGAGAATATTATAGTCGCTGATATCCCGGGTCGTTAGTTTTAGTTCATCAATTCCGGTGTTTTTCGAAACATTTACCCAGATTTCGGGAACAAATACACCTTCGAGGTCAGAACATACAATGTACATATGTTGATTCTTTTTATTATTAATAATTATTCAATATAAAATTCTTAAGCAATTCATAATTATTCTCCATTGAAACATAATTTTCCGGTTTCTGCTCTAATCCGATGAGTGAGGCTGGAAGGAGAGGATCAACGTTAATAATTTGGCGTAACTCATCAGGGAACTTTGCAGGATGAGCTGTCTCAAGAGCTATACAAAGTTGTTTTCCTGATTTGGAGACCTTATCCGACCTGAAATACTCTCTTACCCCTTTCCATGCAACTGCTCCATGCGGCTCCAGCAGAATATTATATTTTCTGTAAACTTCACCAAGAATATCCCGTGTCTCTTCATCTGTCACACTTACCGCAAAAAAATCTTCACGCATCTGTTTTAAATCAGGCGCTTTGGTTATCCTCCCTGATTCATCCATTACTCCGTTATAAAAAGCTATAATCCTTGCCAGATTACTTGGATGACCGACATTCATTGCACTGGAGATGCAATTCTTTGATGGACTAATTATATTGTAGACACCAGTAGATAAGTACACGGGGACTTCGCTATTTTCATTTGTTGATATAATAAACTGCTCAACCTGGAGTCCCATTTTCTTCGCAATAAGACCACCCATAAGATTTCCGAAATTACCTGAAGGCACGCTGAAGATTGCTCTTTCATCCGTACTGGCAACCAGTTTTGAATAAGCATAGAAATAATATATCGATTGTGGCAGCAACCTCCCAATATTTATGGAATTTGCTGAGGTAAGTGAAAGATCTGATAATGACGGATCCAAAAAAGCCATTTTGACCAGTCTCTGACAATCGTCAAATTTTCCATTTATCTCAATAACTTTGATATTATTTTGAAGTGTAGTCATTTGTTTCCTTTGCATAAGGGTAACCTCGTTAGCAGGAAACAATATAATTGCCTTGATGTTACTTAGTCCATAAAAAGCACTGGCAACGGCGCTGCCAGTATCTCCTGAAGTAGCAGTAAGTATAGTAAGATGCTGATCATTAATCGATAAATAAAACTGCATCAGCCGGCTCATTATCCTTGCCGCAAAATCTTTGAATGAGGCTGTTGGTCCCTGATCCAGCCGCATGATATATTTGCGATCATATACTTTCTCAAGTGGAACTTCAAAATTATATGCATCGCTGCAAATGCTTTTCAATACATCCTTATCAATCTCATTACCAATTATTTTGTCTAGAATTTTGAAAGCTATTTCATTATAGCTCATGCACGAAAAACTATGCAATTCCTTTGGTGATATTAGTGGTAAGGAGGTAGGCAAATATAATCCACCATCAGGAGCCAGACCTTTCAGAAGTGCCTCATGAAAAGAAACTTCAGGTGACCTTAGGTTTGTAGAATAATATTTTATTGGTTTTCTTTTCATACATTAACAACACGCATAAGGTCTGCAAACACTCCCGCAGCAGTAACATCAGCTCCGGCTCCATATCCTTTAATCACCATAGGAAGTTCATTGTATCTGTCGGTTGTCAGAAGAATGATATTATTACTGCCTTCCAGATTAAATGACGGATGATCTGAACCAATAGTAAGAAGTTCAACCCTGGCTTTACCCATTTCCAGAGTAGCAAAATACCTCCACTTAAGGTTCTGTCTTGTCAGTTCTTTTCTTTTACGTTCAAAATCCGCGTCAATTTCTTTAACTTTTTCAAAAAAATGGTTCAAATCGCCCTTAAAACAATCATCAGGAAGAATATTGTTTACTACAACATCTTCTCTTTCAATTTGATAGCCAGCTTCTCGTGCCAGTATAAGAATTTTTCTGACTACATCTCTTCCGCTAAGATCTAAACGCGGATCAGGTTCCGAATAACCTTTTTCCTTCGCTTTTCTGATAGCGCTGCTTAATGGCATTTCAGGACTGAGTTCATTAAATATGAAATTCATTGTACCGGACAGGACAGCTTCTATCTTAAGTATCTTATCGCCGCTGAGAACCAGGTCATTGATAGTTTTAATAATTGGCAATCCAGCCCCTACGGTAGTTTCATACATAAACTTCACTCCACGTTCATTGGCAATAGCTTTTAATTTTTGATAATAACTCTGTTCAGAAGAACAGGCAATTTTATTGGCAGTTACAATTGAAACATATCTTGAAAGAATATCCCCATACCGCGAAGCTACATCTTCTTACGCAGTACAATCGATGAATACTGAATTCCGCAGATTCAGTCGTGTCATTTGCTGAATGAAAAGGGATATATCTCCTTTCTCTCCTGAGTTTTTAAGTATATCCCTGTAATTATCCAGCGGAATACCTTTCTTATCAATGAGCATTTTCCTGGAATTTGAAACACCAATAAGATTTATTTTAAGGTTATGTTCACTCAGAAGTGTGGTATGTTGTTTTTGAATCTGCTTCATCAGGCTTGATCCAACGAGACCCGTACCTGCTACGAAAAGGTGCATTTCTTTTAAACGGGAAAGAAAAAATCCATCATGGATAACATTAAGCGCTTTTTTAAGACTTTCATACTTAATTACCACCGAAATATTCAATTCAGAGGATCCCTGAGCTGTGGCAATAACATTTATTCCGTTCCGTCCAAGGGCTTTGAATAGGGTCGCTGAAATTCCGGGTGTATTTTTCATTCGTTCACCCACAATTGCGATTATTGACAAATTCTTCTCAACAAGGATCTTTAATTCCTTATTATGATCAATTTCAGTTTTGAATTCCTCATTTAATGCCTCATGAGCTATCAATGAATCGATCGGATTAACTGCAAATGTTATTGAATACTCTGAGGATGCCTGTGTAATAAGGATTATATTAATGTTTTTCCTTGCTAATGCTCCGAAAAGTCGCATTGATGTCCCCGATACGCCAACCATTCCGGTCCCCTGCAATGTAATAAGATCAATATGATCAATTGATGAAATACCTTTTATAGGACTTCTGTTATCATCAGATGATTTGCTGGTGATAACGGTTCCTTTTAATGCAGGATTGAATGTGTTCAAAACAATAATCGGGATATTTTTCTTATAGACAGGCCGGAGGGTAGGAGTGTAAATTACCTTTGCTCCAAAATGTGATAATTCAATCGCTTCAGAATATGTAAGATTTTCAATTGCATAAGCTTTTTCAACTTTTTTTGGATCAGCTGTCATAAAACCATCAACATCAGTCCAGATCTCCAGAACCTCAGCATTGAGGGCTGCTGCAAAAATTGATGCAGAATAATCAGATCCACCTCTTCCTAAAGTGGTTGTTTCTCCTCTTTCGTTGCTGGCAATAAACCCGGGAACTATAATATGTTTCCTCATCCCGGCAAGATTTTTGGCAATCAGGCTGTCTGTTTTCCCGAAATCAACAGTTGCAAATCCGAAATTACTGTCTGTCTTGATAAAATTCCGTGCATCTATCAATTGACAGTCTTGTATATAATTGCTCAAAATAAGCGATGATAAAATTTCTCCCGTTGCAAGTGTTTGATCAAGAGAATGCTTGCTAAGTTCACGAAGAAGATAGATCCCACTCAAGGTTTCTCTCAGATCATCAGAGATGTTTTTTATGTCTTCAATAACCCTGTTTTGTTTTGACTTGGAAATCAGTTGTTTAGCGAAATCGATATGCTTAAGAATCATCTTGTCAAGCAGGATCTCATATCCGTCATCCCTGTTTGATGCAAGTTCGCTAAGATGCTTGAGATCATCGGTAATGCCCTGAAAAGCAGATATAACTATCAGACAAGGGCTGCTTTGAGATTCAATAATTTTTTTTACTCCCCTAATCCGTTCAGGAGAACCGACTGATGTACCTCCAAACTTCAGAACTTTCATTATTCAAGTAATTAAAATGAAAATGCATCTCAAAGGATGCATTATAATCAGTAGCAAAAATAGCAAAAAACAGGGAAAAGGCTGTATTAAATTAAATTTATTAAACAAATACGGTTTGATTGTGTGAAGTCCGAGGTCAGAAGTCAGAAGTACGAAGTAATATTAATTTACAGGCTTCCGGCTTCCGACTTCCGACTTCCGACTTCCTAACCTTTTCCCTCTTTCTCAAGCCTTTTAAGAATTGAGAATATGAAAGCAGCTGAGGTAAGGCAGCATATGATAAACACCAGCCAAAGCTGCCAGAGTTCAACTTTATTCCAGAGCAGTGATCCTACAAAAAGAAGTTTATTTCCTACCGCCGTAGCCAGGAGCCAGCCACCCTGCATTAATCCCTGGAACCGTGAGGGAGCAACTTTTGATACAAACGATAAACCCATAGGACTAAGGAAAAGTTCGGCAACTGTAAGTACAAGATAGATACTGATGAGCCAGTATGACGAAACTCTGTCGGCATCAACAACCGGTGATCCGTTGAGCAGGCGGGGTGAGGAGAGATTTAATGAGCTGATCAGCAGTATAATGAAACCGACCGAAGCAATTATCATTCCGAATCCAATCTTCTTCGGCACTGAAGGTTCTATATTTTTCTTATTAAGCCATGCAAAGAATCCCATCACAGGAAAAGTCAGTGCCACAACAAATAATGGATTGAAAGACTGGAATATTTCAGGAGAGATTGCATTCATGGGTTCTGCATTAACGAACCTAAAATATGCAAATATAAATGCTGCTACAAAAAGCAATCCTCCGAAAATCCTTACTTTTGTCTCGAAACTATTCCTGGCAAGAAGTACCAGACCGGCAACAGATCCGCAAACCGCTAGTAGTGAGAAAACATTAAAGAAAAGGTATGTGAAAGGGTTGACGTACTTGGCACTGTATTCATTGGCAAAAAGTGTAAGTGTCAACCCATTCTGATGGAACGACATCCAGAAAAATATCACAACAACAAATACAAGGATCAGAGCCACAATTCTTGACATTTCTTCCTTCTTTGCAGTAAGCACAATCCATGTCACAAATGCGGCAAACAGACCAAAGGCAAAACCGGCGGTCCAGCCAACTTGCTTGATATAATGTAACAGAAATGCTGCTATTCCCATTGCGCCGATTGCGGCTAAAAGGGTAACCGGATTAAATTCAACTTTTTCAGAAGCTTCAGTTGCTTTCTTTTCTTTATTTGGGAGATACTTGTTAAAAATAGTATAGACAAGAAGAGAGATTACCATAGTTCCGGCTGCTATTCCGAATGCATAATTATAGCCCCTTGAAAATACTTCCAGATAGCTATGAGCAAAGGTGGAAAGATCAGAAACAGGTCCGCTGAGATTTGCTTTATCTGCAAGCTGTTGAAATATTGAAGTGTCTGTGAGAGTACCCTTGATATACTGGTGACAAAGAGATGGAAGACTGCCATCATGGGCAAATCCATTGGTTTTCAGCCACCAGTTCCTCATACCTGTTGCAGCAAATGGTGCAAATAAGGCGCCTATATTAATACCCATGTAAAAGATCATAAAAGCCGAATCTCTTAACTTGGCATACCTGGGATCATCGTACATCTGGCCAACAACAGCCTGAAGGTTACCTTTGAAAAGACCATTTCCAAGGGCAATGGTAAAAAGTCCGATAATAGTGATAGTCAATGTCATACCTGGTACAGCCATAATAACATAGCCGGCAAACATTATTATAATTCCTGACAGGATTACCAACTTATACTTTCTGGTAGCATCAGCGAGTATGCCACCAAGAAGTGCAAGGGCATATATGCTGAAATAGAACCAGCTGTAAATTCCTCCGGCCTTTTCTGCCGAAAGTCCGAACTTGGCCTGTAAGAAAAGCACAAGTATTGCCATCATTGTATAAAATCCGAACCTTTCTCCCATATTTGAGAAGAAAGCTACCAGTAGTCCCTTGGGATGATTCTTTAGCATGTTTATTAATTATTTGTTATTGAGTTTTTTATTGTATGCCATCTATTTCTGTTTATTTCC
>Ga0209746_1000495_pt1 | contig 20132 bp, 7 predicted proteins | sample BarGraNGADG00211_3_FD_184496 | JGI IMG/M metagenome (GOLD analysis project Ga0209746, IMG submission 184496) | Arctic peat soil microbial communities from Barrow, Alaska - Barrow Graham LP Ref core NGADG0011-211 (SPAdes) (version 2) | ecosystem: Environmental > Terrestrial > Soil > Wetlands >... | reverse complement strand
CGTATGTTTTCAATTGTGCAACAGTAATATCAACTATATTCCATGTTGTTCCGTCTGCTACGAAACCGGGGGTAATGTTCGGTGCGGTGGCATCCTGCTGACCTACTCCTACATTAAACGTAGCCTTTGTAACAGTTGTTCCTGATGCACTTCCAAAAACCTGAACATAGGATGCTTTTGCAAAGGTTGATCTAAATGCCGCGTGAAAATGGTAATCATCGGTAATCTTCGTAAAATCAACTGGAAATGTGTTAGGAGCAGTACCAGCAGTGTTATCACGCATACACCATCCTGCACCAGACCAAGTGCTCGAGGTTACGGAAAAATCAAGAAATCCGCCGATTTGCCCGAAAGAGCCTTTTCCTGTAGCAGGATTGGCTACATAGCCGCAGTTAGTCCAAATATACAGTGCTTTTTCGCCGGTAGGATTATCTGTATAATTCCAGTTCGGGCGTAAATCCTGTACGATTTTAGACGTAATTTCGTAATCTGATTCTGTTTGGGCATCTAAATAAATTAAATAATAGTGACTGCCATCCAATGATGTCATGTCCTGAGCTTTCGCTTTGCTACCCATAAAAGCGGCTACTGCCACTAAACACATAATAGTAAATACTCTTTTCATAATAATAAAATTTTAAAAAATTAATAATAAAAATTGATTGTTTATTTAAAGTTGCCCTCTAAATCCTTTTGAAGAGGATTTAGAGGAATGAACTTTCTTTTCTTTATTGCACCGGTACTCCATCGTATCCCGGATTTTGAGGCATCGGACTGTTTAAGTCGCGTTCTTGCAGCGGAATAGGAAATAATTCATCCTTTCCTTTCACAAATGGATCCATATAAGTCGAAATTTGAGGTTTGGTGAATTCTTTATAATGATTCATCACATCACTTAGAAGCCCCCAACGTTTCAGGTCGAACCAGCGATGTCCTTCCATTGCCAATTCTACGCGGCGTTCATGCTGGATGGCCAGATATAAATCCTCTGCATTATCCTGTAATTGCTTTGTTCCGCTTTGTCCCACACCTTGCAATGGAATGGAGTAATTAGGAAATGCAGGAAGGATAGTTGGTTTGCCGGCAGTTATTCGGGCGCGGTTACGCACTTGTTCCAATGCCCATTTTGCTTGATTTACATCGGGAGCACTTTGTTTCAGACATGCTTCTGCATACATCAACAACACATCGGCATAGCGGATTTCTTTTTTGTTGATTTCACAACGGGAGGATTGTCCTGTAGAAGAAATCCATGTTGTATCGGGGTTCATCATCGAATATTTCCGGGAAGTATACCGATCGCCTAAATATACATTAATATTGTTTGTATTATCGTCACTTGCTGCAACCTGATCTAATGTGGGGGCATAAATGGCCGCATCGCGACGTGGGTCACCGGGTTCAAATTCATCATACAATTCTTGTGTAGGACGGTTGAAACCCCAACCTTCTATGAGGGTGCCGGTTGCCCAACGTGGACGAACCATCATAGGTGTTATATTGCCGCGGGTAAATCCCTCACCATTCCATACATCGGATGTTCCTTCCATTATGTATTGTATTTCAAAAACGGATTCTGAATTGTTTTCACCTGCGACTGTGAAAATATCGTTATAATTCGGAACCAAGGCATATTGTGTTGAATTAATCAGGGTGTCTCCCTGCAATTTGGCATTGGTGTAATCGTGGTTATTCATATAGGCTTTGATCAGTAATCCACGTGCAGCACCTTTGGTGGCACGCCCTAAATCAGTAGCGGCATATCCGTTTCTTTCCGGCAAATAGTTGATGGCAAATTTCAAATCACTGTAGATTTGTGCATAAACATCACTTTCTGTTCCGCGTGGTTGTTTCCAGTCGGACTGAACCTTGATAATATGATTTACAACCGGTACACCTCCATAAACACGTACTAATCGGAAATAATACATGGCTCGAAGAAATGAGGCTTCGGCAAGCACCCTGTTTTGTAAACCCGCTTTTTCTTTGGCAAACAACGCCGGATTCATTGCCGGTACATATTCATACACGAGGTTACATCTAAAAATGCCTATGTATTGGCAACGGTAATACTGTAACAATGTATTGTTATCTGATTTTGTTTTGAAATTCTCCATATCAAAAAGCAAACCCATATCACTCAATGTATTGCTTCCCTTAAGTGCATCATCCGAACAAACATCTCCAATAAACCATTCATTGAAAAATGTACCGCCTCCGTTTTGATATTCCCATGTTAAAGGAGCATAGCATGCCGTGGCTGACTGAACAGCAGATGTGGCACTAATAAAAGAATCGTCAAGTTTAGTCGTTGCAACTTTCGGGAAATTTAAGTAATCATTACATGAAGAAAAAAATATTCCCAGCAATGCAAGTATAAGATATAACTGTTTTTTCGTTTTCATTGTATTTTTTACTAATTAAAAGTTCATATTCAAACCAACAAGTATTGTACGTGCTTGTGGAAAGTTTCCATAATCCCGTCCGTTATTTCCTACTTCGGGGTCAAAACCTTTATATTTGGTAAAGGTCAGCAAGTTACTTCCTCCGATATAGAAACGTACTTTGTTGATTCCTACTTTCCTGGTAAGGTCTTCTGGAATTGTATACCCCAATTGCAGGTTTTTCAGGCGCAAATAAGACGCATCTTCCACAAACCGACTCGAAGCAAGTGCATTATCCGTACTTCCGGTTTTCGTTGGATTAGGGATGGAGCCATTCGAACCGGGCGCTCCGTTTATCCATGGGCTATTCGGGTCATTCGGGTCTTGATGTACAGCATAAAATACATTGCGCATATCGGTACTCATAATCCCTGCAGAGCCATCAAATTCTAACTTATTTTGTCTCAATCCATTATATACTTCGTTTCCTGATACGCCTTGAAAAAATACCTGGAAATCAAATCCTTTGAAATTTGCCGTAGCATTGAATCCATAGGTTAGTGGGGGAAATGCATTTCCAGCATCAAAGCGGTCTAAATCGGTAATTATTCCGTCATGATTCAAATCGGCATATTTGGCATCACCCGGTTTAGCATTTGGCTGCACTAATTTTTTGGCGCCCGTTGAAGGGTCTGTCCAGGTATAAGCATTAATTTCTTCCTGAGTCTGGAATACACCTTGATATTTCAACACATAAATAGTGTTTAATGCATAACCCTGGTCGCTCATAATGAAACCGTCCCAAATGGTCTGTCCTCCATTTACTGCTGTTAGTTTATTGTCAGTCAACGAAAGGTTTCCACCAATAGAATAACTAAATGCTCCTACTTTATCGTGATAATCTAACGTGAATTCTATTCCGTCATTTTTAACAGTTGCTGCATTAGCAGTTAAATCGTATCGAAAGCCTATCTGAGCAGGTGCTTTTACGGTCATGAGCATTCCTTCCGTATATCTCCGGAACACATCTAAATTGCCACTCAATTTTCCAAAAAATCCAAAATCGATACCAATATCGGTTTGATTTGTGGTTTCCCATTCTATGACTGGTGGAAAATTACCAACTGATAAACCGATACCATTTGCGAGGCTGCTCGGAGTTCCGAAGGGATATCCAACCATCCATGTGCTTGAATTCTGCGCGGTTGGAACTGCGGCATTTTCACCTAAAGAACGTTCATTACCAAATAATCCCCATCCTACTCTTAATTTCAGGAAATCAATGGTATTCTTTAAAGGTTCAAAGAAATTCTCTTCACTGATTTTCCAGGCTCCTGCTATCGAAGGAAATGCCCGCCAGAAATGCCCGCCAGAAAGTTTGGAAGAACCATCATACCTGAAATTACCTGTCAACAGGTATTTATTATCGAACGAATAATTTAAACGACCAAAATACGAAGCCATTCTTCCTTTGCTGACACCATCACCTCCGGTTCGGTCAGCTGTCTGTGTTTTCGTAACCCAATCAATAACGTCTCCCGATGTTTGATTAACATACCAATTCGTTTCATCTGTATTCAGCAAATTTATACCGCTTGAATTCACCGAGTAGGAATCTACTTCTTCCATGGAAGAACCGATCATAGCTGTTATTTCGTGTTTATCAAAAAATCTGGTATTATAGGTCGCCGTCCCTTCATAAGTCAATTGTTGTGACTGCGTTTCGGAGGCTGATACACTGTTGTTTGAAGTTGCATTATAGATTACATCGAGCACCGGACTATACGTTCTTCTCATTTCATTCCATATTTTCGTACTTACATCGCCACGTACAACCAATCCTTTAAAAGGTTTAATTTCCATATAAATATCACCTACCCAATCTATACTGCTGTTATTGGGTTTTGAATTGTATACCTGATTATAAGGATGCATAACATTTCTGAAAAGAGAAGGCGTTGAATATCTTCCGCTCAGATCTACCTGTTTTGCGATTGATTTACCCGGATAACCACTTAGACTTCCATCAGGATATTTTACAGGATCCCAGGGTGCCATCGAAAGTGCGCTGGCAAGAAGGAAGGTATTTCCGTTATTATAAGTGACATTTCCGTTATAATCTGAATTCGTAAACGACAGGTTTTCACCTATACGCAACCATTTTTTTACTTCAAATGAGGTATTTAAACGAATGGTCATACGTTTGTAATATGAACCGATCAGGGTCCCTTTTTGGTCGAATGAGTTGAAACTCATCAAATAATTCGACTTATCTGTACCACCATCCGCCGAAACATAATAATTTTGCATCAGTGCATCTTTTACGAACACTTCATCCTGCCAATTGGTATCGTATAAAGTATAATCAATCCCCGGCGTTTTTACAGTGCCGTCAGTATTGTATTCGATAATACGTGGATAACGTGTCTCACTATTCGGTGTATAGTTCGAACGTATCCAGTTATTTAATCCAACCGCATCATATTCTTTTTTTGTATTTCCCATCAAGGCGACCAAATTGGCAAATTCATCTCTTCCCATGACGTCTAATTTTTGCCAACGGTTTTGTGTTCCCACATAGGATTCAAATGTGATGTTTGTTTTCCCTGATTTATCTCCTTTTTTTGTAGTAATCAAAATCACTCCATTGGCACCACGCGAGCCGTAAATGGCTGCCGTAGAAGCATCCTTTAATACTTCCAGCGAAGCAATATCACTTGTGCTTAAAAAGTTAATATTATTGGTAACAATTCCGTCCACCACATAGATAGGACTTGCGCTTGCTGCATTTACAGTACCAACACCACGAATGCGAATAATGGCATCAGCACCCGGTTGTCCTGAATTGGAATTAACAGTTACGCCCGCCATACGTCCTTGCAATGCCTGGTCAACACGGGCTACAGGGGCTATACGTAAGTCCTTTCCAGAAACAGAACCAACGGCACCAGTTAAATCACTTTTTTTCATAGTACCATAACCTATAGCCACGACCTCATCAAGCATTTTATAGTCTGGTTCAAGTTTAATATTTAAACTCAGATTACTTTTAATAACTTTTGCTTGATTTTTATAGCCAATATAACTAAAAGACAAGGCACTTCCATTTGATACATTAATGGAAAATCTACCGTCGTTATCTGAGATTGTTCCATTTTTATCGCCCTTAACAATAATACTGACTCCAGGCAAAGGTGAACCATCGTCTGCACTCGTGATAACTCCCGAAACTTTCCAGGTCTGAGCTACTAATAATTGTGTTACTATTATGCAACACCAAAGTAAAATTGATTTTTTCATATTATAAAACATATATAAATTATAAATACATAACATTCTTCAGCAAAAACATTTCCTAAAAATTTAATTGCTATAAAAGCATAATAGCTTTTTTTGTAAATCTTTTCATGTCTTTTAAATTTTTAAAATTAGTACTATAAATAATTGATAAATCATTTGACAAATATAGGGCATTTATATCTAATAAAGAAATAAATTACCTCACAAAAACTCACTCTATCAATAAATTTGGTTCATTTAACTACAACAAAGTGACATTTAGTACGCTGTAAATCAATTAAATTTTTGATTTTGTGTTGTACAACATATTTTAAGTACAAATTTCACATTAAAAAATGGGCTAACATCTCCCAAGATTATAACTGCTAGATTGATTTGTATATAATTATTCCAGAGTTGCTTTTTTGTTAGCTACATTTACACTATCACCCTTCCCATTGATTATGTTTTTAATAATGCTTTCTTTATTTCCATTCAACCAGAAAGTGACAGTATGATGCATGTTTCTTTCCAACGATTTTGGAGTTTCAATAGCATTATCAACAATTATCGGAGCATGATGAAACACACAATAGACTCCAACTCCCCATGCTTCATGACTTTTCACTGAATCTGCTACTTTGTAAGAGGCATACCCACCGATTCCATCGTGTTTCCATGCATCAACTGTTGGCGGATCATAAGGCATCTCGCTTTGATAAAAATAAACTTTGCCGTTGTTTCCGTTCCAAAGCGTCTGATATTCCTGAAAATGTTCGTTAAACAGACCATAAATAGTAACATTGTCGCCATTTACGATTAAGCCATTTGCACTTTTATTTTTATCCCAACCAACTCCGGTTCCATGATCCGCTCTCCAAAGCCAGGTATTATCAACATACACATTTTTACTATTAATAATCATGCAACTTGCCGTTGAACCTTCGAAAGGACCACCCACCCTGAAATAAACATCAAAAAGAAAAGTTGGATTGGTTTGATGACTCTTCACGGAATTTGATTCTCCAACCCGCAATAATGTTTCGGAAGGAATTTTACCTGCATCCATAATAAAACCACTAATAGTAACCCCATCAATATCGGATATTTCAAAAATTGAATTTCCATTGGTAGATTGCAATGTTGCCATGCCAATTCCAATAATAATGGTGCCCGGGCGATTGACTTTCAGAGTTTTATCAATAGAATAAATTCCGGGCGTAAATAATAAATTTTCCCCTTTCTCTAAAGCCGCATTAATAGATTCAGAATTATCAATATTCGGGGTTACAAGATAAAAATCTTTCAAGCGCAACGTTTTGTCATCTTTAATATTATTTACCCAACCTGCACCAACGGAATTCTGTCTGATTTTGGGAATTTTTACACCAAATCCATGTTCGTCGTAAATCAGGTATGGCTTTTCGCGAACAAGTGGAGTTTCCTTTATGACAGTGAAAGGTTTCTCAGGCCAGTTTCCGATGGGCGGATTCGGTACTCCCATGAACATCATGTTCCAGTTTCCACCAATCCATTTTCCCCAATTTGTATTTCTGGAAAACCATTGTTGTTGGTTGCCAGAAAAGACCATTCCATCAATTTTTGAATCAGCAATAAAACCCCCGCTGGCATAACCGCCGTCGTGCAATTGTAAATTTCCTTTTATATGTACTCTTCGTAAAGGAGCAGCTTGAGATACTCCACAAATACAGGCAGAATCGATGGTTGGTATCACCGTTAAATTTTCAGCCGAACGCCAAAAATTAGATAAAACATGACCTTGTTTTGAAGTTGATTTTGATCGAACTGCTCCTACAATAATCACATCTTCAGGCGATTCACCTAAACCACAAATCTGCATATAATAACCAACTTTTACATCCAGTGTGTAAGTGCCCTGTTTAAAGAAAATCGCATAGCGATTTTTGTTGAATTCGCTTTTTTTTGTCGCCTGACGATTATAAATTGTATCAAGTATCGTTTGAATCTCAGCCATTTTCATTTGCGGTTCAAAGACAAATACGTTTTCTCCTAAAATGGAATGATTGTATTTTCCGACAAAATCTTTCCAATTTTTCTGAGAAGAATCTATCGTATGAGCGTTACTGAATTGATTTCCAAGCAGGAAAAGGAATATAAGTTTTAATAAAATACTTTTCTTTTTCATCTTTTTTTTCTTTAATTAATATGTTTAAAGTTGATTATTAATTCTTCAATATTTGAACCACTTTACATAATCTTCCTTTTGATAACAGCCGAATACAATAATTTCCAGCTGAAATTCCACTTAGATAGACTATATTCTAGTTCACATTAACAACTTTAATAAGTCTTCCATTCATATCAAATACCTGTACTGCATCTATTTGTTCATTATCAAGATTGGATATATTAAATGAATCATGAATTGGATTTGGGTATATAAACACCTTATTTTCATTTACGTCATTTACTTTTGTGTTTGAATTATTCGTAACTTTTACAATATCAAAATCTACATCTTTTCCATCGTCAACTTTCAATTTGAAATAGTATTCTCCAAGTTTCAAATCGGTTATCTGAGTAATTGAAGCAGTTGGATTAAGTATTGTAGCAGTTGATGGACCTGCAATTTGTTCCCATTTATAAATCAGTTGATCATTATCGGCATCAGAACTCGAATTTCCATTCAACGTTGCATCTCCTGTAGTCAATAAACTATTACCGGCATTTGCCACAGGTACATGATTAGTTGTGTTAATAAATGAACCGCTTAAGTTGAATGAATAAAATGAAGAACCATAAGTAGTTGCTCTTTGAACACAATTTACTTTCATATAACGACCTGACAGCGCACTACTGTTTGAAATTGAACTTGTACCACCTGTAAAAGCACTATTGGTATAATAAGGAAACAATGTAATGTTATCTGCTGATATTTGGAGATTAAACTGTTTGGCATAAGCAGCTTCCCATACAATACTTATAGTACCCGGCACAATTTGATGTTGAAGGTCGACCTGCCACCACTGACCATCCTGAAATGCAGAAGACCAACGGGTTGTTGAAATACCATCAACCGCCATATCGGCACTTGTAGCACTGGTTTCGATACCCGAACAAGTTGTTGGTTTCATTAATGCCAAATCGGAACCTGTACCGGCAGTTAAAACATTTATCGTTACTTGTGTTGAATTAGAACCGGCGTCATTTGTTCCTGTAAGTTTAAAAACATAAGTACCGGTTGTAATAAATTTAACAAGTGTCAATGGAGATGTCTGATCGACAATTTCAACATCTGTAGGACCGGAAACCAAACTCCATAGATAGGTTAGTTTTTCTTTTATGATTGCCCCTCCCGATTGTGTTCCATTCAAAACAGTTTTAGCATAAGGCAGGTAAAGTTTTGATTCAACCGGAGCTATTTGAATGTCAGGAAATTCCTGTAAAACATTACCATTCACAACTACTTCATAAATTGAGAATCCATATAATATGCCACCTATAGGAACTCTTTCTAAACAAGTAATTCGAACATAGCGACTTTGAACAGAATTGATTGTATACGATTCTGTACCGCCTACACCTGCAGTCATGTTTTCCAATAAAGTCCAGTTTGTTCCATCCAACGAGCTTTCAATTTTATAGGTTTTGGCATAAGATGCTTCCCAATAAATGGTTATTTTCTGAAGTTCGGCTATTGCTAACAAATCAATAGTTGCATATTCATTATCAGTTTTTCCGGATTCCCAACGCGAAGTTAAGTTGCCATCAACTAATGAAGCAGCTACATTTGTTCCATTAACCGAAGAAGTTGTAACCGGTTTTTGATAAGCCAAATTGGATATTTTTGGATCCAATTGCGGATCGAAAACTTCAAAAGCACGCGAAAACACATTGTTCGTTGCGTTCCATTCCTGAGCAGCACCTTGATTGAATGCAATTTCTCCCGAAAGTGTGGATTTTGCAATTTGATCGCTGGTCCAAACACCGGTTGAAGTAATTAATTGAACCTGACCCGGTGCAATGACAGTCGTAACATTATCCGAACTTGCCACTTTTACACCATTTATTTTATAATCAATTTTAAATGGAGAAGTTGCAACATTGGCCGCATTTCCCTGATTTTTTACCAAAGCATAAAAACTAACCTGTTGACCTTGCAATGGATAACGGGGCATAGTATAAATTTGAGTAATTCTTAAATCCGGTTTTTGTTCACCATCAGTTAAAGTTATGTCTTTTGTAAGCGGCAAATTATCGGAAGATCCACCAACTTTGATCGTAAAATTTCCAGATTGAACCTGATATTGCGTTCCATTCCAATAATAAAAATCTTCGGCAGTAAGTTGAAAAGTGATCGTTTTTGTTTCGCTGGCTTGTAAGGCAATCCGTTTAAAACCGCGTAATTGTTTTTTTGGCATCCATACATCGGCTGTCGAAGGGAAACTGATGTATAATTGAGCAACTTCTTCACCGGCAATACTTCCGGTATTGGTTACATCCACCGAAACTGTAATAGGTTGTCCGGCAACAGTGGCTGAAGAAACCGCTAAATTACTATAAGAATAAGTAGTATAACTCAACCCAAAACCAAAAGCGAATTCTGGAGTGATATTTTTTTCATCAAACCATCGGTATCCGCCATCCAGATTATCGGTGAATTTACGGAAACTATCTTCTGCCCACGATGGTAAATCGGCATCTTGTTTGGGCATAGTTACCGGCATACGTCCTGCAGGATTATAATCTCCAAAAAGTACATCAGCGATGGCCGTTCCGGCTTCCTGAGCTGCGTAAAACGAATAAACTAATCCTTTAATATTCGAAATACAATAATTTAAACCGCAAACACCGCCACTTTGAATAACCACAACAATATTCGGATTAACGGCTGCTAATTGTTGAATTAATAGTTGTTGCTGTCCGGGTAAAGCTACAGAACCACTTTTGCGGTCAGCACCGGAGTTGTAACCTTCACCTTCCTGTGTGGCGTCTAAACCTCCGGCAAAAATCACTACATCGGCAGTCGCTGCAAGTGTCAAGGCTGCAGCAAAATCGGTACGTACATCTGAATTAATGTCACAACCTTTGGAATAAGTTACATTTGCAGCACCAATTTTAGTTTCCAAACCATCTTTAACACTAATCGAATACGGAGGAAAAGTCTCACTACTTCCGTAACAATTGAGGTTTTTTCCGGTTGCATTGGGTCCAATTAATGCTATTTTAATTCCGGTTTTATTTAATGGAAGAATGGGGTTACCATCTGTTTTCTTTTCGTTTTTGAGTAAAATAATAGACTTTTGAGCTGCCAATTTATTCGTTGCATTAATATCGGCAGTTTTAGCATACGTTGCATTACCAACCGGGAAGTAATCCATCATGCCGTTTAATATTTTTGTTTTTAACACATGTTTTACTGCCAAATCAAGATCGGCAATTGTAACTGCACCGCTTGCTACCATTCCCGGTAAATCGTTGGCATAATTGTTAGCGCCCATACAAATATCTGTTCCGGCTTTAATCGCTTTTTGAGAATTCACTATTGCACCCCAGTCAGACACCACATAGAAAGGATAACCCCAACGTTCTCTTAGAATAGTGGTTAACATGGCAGTACTTTCACATGCTTTATCACCATTTATCAAATTGTATGCACCCATAACGCTCATAACGCCTGCTTCCTGAACGACTGCACGAAAATTATATCCCGAAAAATCCATTAACCAACGATCGGTTGCAAGTACGTTCATATTAAAACGATTCGATTGCTTGCTTTCACCCATAAAATGCTTTACAGTGGCAACTATCGGACTTCTCTGAATTCCTATCGCTACTGATTTTCCAATATTTCCGGCTAAATAGGAATCTTCACCTCCACTTTCAGCTGAACGTCCGCCTCGCGGATCGCGACAAATATCAATACAGGGTCCAAGTTGTTCATTCCGGTTAAATGCCCAAAATTCTACACCCATTGCTTCTCCTGCTTTTGTGGCTATATCCTGATCCCAGGTTGATGCCATAGCAATACCTGTTGGAAATGCGGTGGCTGTACGTCCGTTTCTGCCATCTGCAGCAAATCGCACACCGTGAGGTCCATCATCCATCGCAAAGCCGGGAATTCCCAAACGAGTATTAGAGGGAGTTCCTCCAAAACTGCTATTGATAAGTTGATTGATCTTTTCTTGTGTGGTCATAGCATCAACCAAATCATTAATTCTTTTATCTAAAAGAGATTGGGCGTTGACTTGTAAACTTGAAAAGATGATAATCAGAAAACAGAAAAACAGTTTTGCGAAAAGATTTGATTTCATTGGGTTTTATTTTATTGGTATATAAAGATTTTACCTGATTTTATCAGGCTTAAAAAACTAATAACTAAACTTTTATGGAAATATAAAAAAAAACGGAAGAGAGTAAATAAATCTACTCTCTTCCATAATTTAATTAGCGAATTTCTAATTTTGATGACTTTTGACTACCAAGTTTATCGATTACTTTTACTAAATATAAACCTTTAGCAAATATAGAAACATCAACGGTATTCTTATTTATTACAGAATGAATAAGTTGTCCTTGAAGTGAATAGAATGCTACTTCAGCCACATCACCTGAGATATAAATACGATCGGTTGCAGGGTTTGGATAAACGACAGTAGAGTTCAACGCAATTTGTTGATTAGCAGTTCCAAGACCCGGATCTGTAGCCACTGCAGACATATTCCCAACAAAATCTATTGCTTGTACGGTTACTACATTCAAATTATTCACTTTTGTATAAGTAAAAGTAGTACCACCTAAATCGAATATTGTTACCGGAGTTTGTCCTGTCTCAGAAACTAAATAAGATTTTACACCACTTAAATCATCAGTGCAAGCAGGCCAGGTAATTGGGTTCACACCAGTTGAAATACCGGGAGTTGAAGGACCGATTACATCAGTTTGACCAGTATCGCCAACAACGTAAGTAAATACACCGGTAAAGTAATTACCTCCTCTAACTCCACCATTCGGTATAGCTGAACCCCAATATACATTCCATTTAACACTTAATGAAGTTCCCGCGGTTATTGCAGTTGTGCCAATAGTACCTGTAAATGTAGTAGTTGCGGTTAAACTGTCGGGACTCATTGTTAGTGGATATGGTATATTATTAATTACTACAGTAGGATTATTAAATTTCTTATTTCTACTTGCACCTGCAGGAATCAACAATGATTTTGTTGTACATCCTAATGTAAGATTGCTTCCTGATAGTTTGATAATAGTTACTAATTCACCGTTTGGTGCAACCGGTAAAACAAGTGTATTGTAATTTGTAGTAGTACTGTCTTTTATGTTGCTTCGTGCATTCATAGTTTTCACTGTGAGTGTTTGAGCAGCAGCCGTATTACCGGACAAATCATAAGGTTTAACAGAAAGGTTGTAAACTTTACCCGGATCAATAGCTGTTAGAAAGTAATTACCTGTTCTGTATGCATTTACAGTCGATTTTGCACCTGTAATTGTATAATAAACAGTACCACTATTATCACTTCCGTTGATATTTAGTTTAACATAATTAGAAGTTACATCCACTAAGGTTGCACTGTTAATTACCGGAACAGTTGTTTCAGCTTCTGCAGGAGCAATTCCTCCACCCATTTGATGTTTAATTAGAGTACCGTTTAATGCTCCGGATGTAATTGTAGTATTGGAAACAACATAATCCGAATAATCAGGGAGTCCGGGAGCAATCCAGTAACCACAATTGAGAGTTAATATTTTACTGGCCAAACGTGAATCGGTAGAAATGCCGTAGACATAAGTACTGTCAGGACTTAATGTAGGTTTAATTTCAAACATTGTTCCACCGGCAGGAGTAATTTGAATAAAAGCATCGCGGAATTTTTTTGATGGATCAGTTAGTTGATAGTAGTATTCAAATTGAGTTGTGGTACTTTTGAAAACAAATTTAATATCTTTAGCAATACCGGATGTGATTTGAACTAAACCACTTGTTGTAAATGATACTGCAAAAGGAGTTCCTTGATTACCAGTAAAATCAACAGGCGTAACTGTCAAATTATATGTTGTGAGTTGAGTTAATCCTGAAAGTGTGATAGTTGGAAGAAATGAAACTTCCGATACACCACCATTTCCTGAAATATAATAGAACACATCACCACTATCATCACTACCTGTGATAGTAAGTGCTGCTGTCGTTTCAGTTACCCCAGAACTGTTACAAGCTGTTACTGTTGGTGCAATAACATCACTTCCTACCGGGTTGTTTACTATTGTAACATCGTAAGTTATACGATCAGTTTCAGTATTACCTACTGCACTTGTAGCTTCGAAAAAAGAAATTGATTTTGAAGCCGGAACTGCATTGGTTGTAGAGCCATAAGTCTGTGTAGTAGCATTCCTGTTTACTAAATTGTTTTCTGAATGACTTGTTGGAGTACTCCAATAACGAAGTTGAGAAGCCCATGTTGCAGCACCAATAGTGCCTCCGCCATTAACATTTGTCCATGCCCAGGTTTTAGTTCCAACTGTTACTATTTTGTAATCAAAAGTAACTCCGGCTTTTAACGTCGCAGGATTAATTAATCCGCCATCGTTATTGGTGTACAAAGGTAATAATGTCCCTTTGGCAGAACCAATTGTCAACACAGCCGAAGCTGTAAAGAAACCCGTTAGCAGGAACGCACATAACATTACCGCCATTTTTTTGAGAATTGTTGTTTTCATAATGTGTAAAATTTAAAAGTGAATTATTAATAGAGAATTTAAAGGTAATTATTTATTTATAAAGAACTTAGATGATTTTCTGTTTCCCTTTTCAAAACTAACTTGTAAAATATAGACACCGTTTTCTAAACTTGCCACATCGATTTGCTGCTCAGATGTTTGGATTGATTAAATCCTAAGAAAACAATTAAAAGAAATAAAAAGGTTGTAATTTTTCTCATCGAATTTGTATTAATCGTTGAGGAATGAGTTTTTAATTATAATTCCTCAACAAAGATAATTATTTATAGTTGAAAGAAACCGGTTTTCCACTCTGGCTATCAGTTGAAATCCAAACCTGAAATTCACCCGGTTCAGCTCGCTTCACAATGTCAGCATCCCAAAAAGCCAATTGGTCACTATTTAGCGTGAAGTTTACTTTTTTGGTTTCTCCTGATTTTAGAAATATTTTCTGAAATCCCTTCAATTCACGTACAGGACGAGCTAAAGAAGCAACTACATCGCGGATATAAAGTTGGGCTACTTCCGAACCGTCAAATTTCCCTGTGTTTTTTATAGTACATTCTACTTTCAACGAATCACCTTCTGATAATTCATTTTTAGAAACTTTTACATCCGAATAACTAAATGTGGTGTACGACAAACCAAAACCAAATTGGAATAATGGGCTATCGCCGGCATCCAAATGATAACTCGAGTTTCCAAGGGATGTTTGTTGTGCACCAACCGGAATATCATCAATCATTACAATATTCTTGGCAGGTCGACCGGTCATTTTATGGGCATAATAAACAGGTACCTGACCCACCATACGAGGGAAAGTAACCGGAAGTTTACCTGAAGGAACTTCTTTGCCAAAAATTAAATCAGCCAACGCCGGACCGGCCATTGTGCCTCCCTGAAATGTATACAAAACAGCATCGGCTTCCGTTAATTCTTTTCCAATAGTTAATGGACGACCCGCCATTACAATCAAAACAACCCGTTTACCAGTTTTTTTCAAAGCCGAAAGTAATTCCGATTGCACACCGGGTAAACTTATGTCAGCACGACAATGAGCTTCTCCGGAAAGAATTGCTTCCTCTCCTGCGAAGTACAAAATAACATCTGCTTTGCGTGCTGCCGCAATCGCTCTCGCAATTCCTAACGGATTGGTATCGCGACTGTAAGCCAACCCTTTTTCTTCAATGACTTTAACCTGTTTTCCATAATAGTTTCGAATGGCTGCAAGGGGTGTTACGCTATGTTGAGGCTCTGCATCAAAAGACCAAGTACCTAATTGATCGGCGGGTGCATCAGATAATGGACCGATGACAGCTACAGATTTTATCTTATCTGTTAATGGTAATGTACTATTGCCGTTTTTTAAAAGAATAGCACTTTCCACAGCGGCTTGTTTGGCTTTTTGGAGCGCCTCATCCGTATAAAATGGCATGGCAAAAGTTACTTTGGTATATGGATTTTCAAAAAGACCTAATCGGAATTTCATTCGAAGGACGTTTCGCACTGCTTCGTTAATTAATTTTTCAGTAACGGCTCCCGATTTTACCAATTCTTCCAAATGCCCAATGTAAGCAAAACCCATCATATCCATATCCACGCCAGCTGTAATTGCTTTTTTGCCTGCATCTTTCAAATCCAAACACACACCATGATTTATCATTTGTTCTATTGAACCCCAATCGCTAACCAAAACGCCATCAAATTTCCATTCTTTCCGTAAGATTTGTCTATTTAAATATTCATTACCCGACGAAGGCACACCATTTATGTCGTTGAATGAACACATAAAACTTGCAGCACCAGCATCTACAGCCGCCTTGAACGAGGGAAGATAAACATCGCGCAATTGAAGTTCCGGTATATAAGTTGTATTATAATCTTTTCCGGCTTCGGTAGCACCATATCCTGCAAAATGTTTCGCACAAGCCGCCATCGAAGTTGGGTCGGATAATTTCTCACCTTGAAAACCTTTAATCATGGCAGCTCCCATTACAGAAGTAAGATACGGATCTTCACCGCACGATTCGGCGATGCGACCCCAACGTGGATCACGTGAAACATCTATCATAGGTCCAAAATTCCAACGAATGCCGGTTGCAGTTGCTTCAATGGCTGAAATACGGGCACAGTCTTCTATAATTTGAGTATTCCAGGTAGCAGCTTGCCCCAACGGAATAGGAAAAATGGTTTTAAATCCATGAATCACATCACGACCAAAAATCAATGGAATTCCTAAACGACTATTTTCTATGGCTATGCGTTGTAATTCGTTGACTGTTTTTACATCAATTTCATTTAGTACAGAACCAACTCTCCCAGCCTTAATTTGACTTTTCATATCATCAGATAAACCCGTTCCGGTCAATTGATTCATTTGACCAATTTTTTCCTGCAAGGTCATTTTCGCCAACAAATCATCAATTTTCTTCTCAATAGGATCTTTCTGTTGTGAACATGCAATTAAAACTGTAACCAAAATAAAAAGGAACAAATTCTTTTTAATCATAATTGTACGGTTTTCGTTAAAGTGTTCTTTGAATTATATTTTTTAAAATCATTGATCCAAAACTGGATATGCAAATGTAGGTAAAAGAGAATATGGAACACTCATTTTCCCCCTCACAAAAACACAACCGAGCATTGTATTAACTTCAACAATTATCCTACATTTAAAAATTTAAAAGTCTGTTTTTCAACTTGTTATAATTATTTATGTTGTATAACATATTTCAACATTGATTGCAACCGAAAAAATTGGAGTAAAATTGTTCTCCCAAGCATAAAAATTCAAAACAATTAACATTCTGTAAGAAACGATTAGTTATTTAAAAACATGAAACGATCCACTTGCTTTCTATTTTATCTTTTAGTCATTTTACAAACAACTGTTTTTGCAATACATCCTTCCGTTCGAAACTACAATCGAAAGGTTTCAATGGCCGGTACTCAAAACTGGGATATAATTCAGCATAAAAATGACTGGATGTATTTTGCCAATAATAAGGGTTTGTTGGAGTTCGATGGTAATCGATGGGCAGTTTATCCAATACGGAATTATACCAATGTGCGATCATTGTATTATGATGAACCTGCTGATTGCATTTATGCAGGTGCTTTCAATGAGTTTGGTTATTATGCCCGAAACGAAGCTGGCGTTTTGCTTTATCATTCTCTCATTGATAAGGTTGACCCGAAAGAACGTAACTTCAATGAGATATGGCATATTCATAAAATTGAAGATGCTATTTATTTTCAGGGGGATAAAGAGATATTTCGTTATAAAGAAGGCAAAATGCATCGTTTCTCATTTCAGAACAAAATTGATTATTCATCGGTAGTCCAGAATTCACTAATTATCTCAAGTACACCCGATGGACCATCGTTTTTAAATGGAAATTTGTTTATGAGGTTCCCAAATGCTGAAATATTAAAGAACAAAAAAGTGTGCGCCATTTTACCTTTTCAAAAAACGAAGATATTATTTGTAACCGATTTCTATGGATTATTTGTTTTCAACGGAGAAAAAGTAGAGTCTTTTAAAACAGATATTGATGGATTCTTGTCCGAAAATCAGGTTTTTTGCGCTACTATGCGCGGCTCCAAACTTGCTTTAGGAACTGTAAGAAATGGCTTGGTCGTAAAAGATTTAAATGATAATACCAATATTTTTTCAAATACTTTTTCGGGTTTACAGAACAATACGATACTTAGTGTTGCCTTCGACCGACAGAACAATCTTTGGTTGGGGCTGGACAAGGGCATTGATTATGTGCATATTAACTCTCCCATTTACGATTTATTTGGTAATAGTCAATTATTTGGTGCCGGATACAGTTCATTAATGAAAAACAATATTTTATATTTGGGTACAAATCAGGGACTTTATACCACAACTTATCCTATTAAAAATTCACCAAACCAGGCGGAAGTAAAACTAATGCCCCACATGCAAGGTCAGGTATGGAGTTTAACTTTAATCGACAATACTATTTTTTGCGGAAGCGATCATGGTGCATTTATTGTAAATGGCAACCAGGTTAATCAAATTCCGGGGATTCCCGGAACCTGGGGATTTCGAGCTTTACGAAATAAACCAAATTGCATTTTAGGTAGTTCGTACCAGGGATTTTTTATTTTGAAAAAGATGAATGGGAAATGGCAGTTTTCGAATTTTGTTAAAGGATTTAGTGATTCCGGAGGCATGTTTGAAGAAGATAATGAGGGTTGCATTTGGTTTAACCATTGGATAAAAGGTGTTTCGAGACTCACATTGAATGAAAATCTGGACAGCATTTCAAAAATTGAACCTTATGGAACTACAAAAGGGTTCCCATCTAATCGGGATAACTCCTTGTTTCGGATAAAAAATCAAATAACATTTTCGACCCAAAACGGATTTTATATCTATAATCAACTTTCAAAACGGATAGAAAAGTCGGCTGAACTTGACAAACTATTTGGATCTTCCTCTTGGTATCTGCTTCTAAATGAAACAACAAAAGGTGACATTTGGTGTACGTCAAATACCTTTGTAAGCGTTGCATTTATTCAAAAAGATAAAAAATACAGGGTGGACACACTTTCGTTTTGTACACTCAAGACTAAACTTATCAGCGGTTTTCAACATTTTAATTTTATAAATGCTACCAGCGTAATTGTCAGTACAGAAGATGGTTTTTCGTGGTTGGATCTTTCTAAAGCGAACAAAGAAAAAAACCGGTTTATGATATCGATACGCAATGTTTACATTACCAACGAAAAAGATTCGGTAGTTAACGGCTACCAACCGACTCGAGATAAAGGTCTTATTCCCAAGTTTGACAACAAACATAATTCCATTCGCTTTGAATATGTTGCTCCTGAATTCAGAAACGAAGGATCCGTGACTTATAGCTATCTTCTCGATAATTACGACTCTAAATGGTCGGCATTTACATCGGTAAATACCAAAGAATATACAAAACTTAAAAAAGGAACGTATACTTTTCGTGTCAGAGCTAAAAGTTTATTGGAAGCAGAACCGGTTGAGACAAGTTATCAATTTACCATTCTTCCTCCCTGGTATGAAAGCACTATTGCACTTGTGGTTTATCTGATATTATTTGTGATACTTACATTTAAACTGCTTTCAATTATCCGTTTGCGATCAGAAAAAGGAGCACGGGAAATGAAAGCTCAAAAGGAGCTGGAACTTAAAGAACAGGAAGAGCACTATCAGGAAGAAGCAAAAGAGAAGAAAAAAGAAATTACAGAGCTAAAAAATCAACGATTACAGTACCATTTACGCCATAAATCACAAGAACTGGCAAGTTCAACAATGAATTTGATTCGTAAAAATGAGATTTTATTGAATATTAATCAGCACCTGAGTAACGTAGCAGTTGATATTAATGAGAATTCTGAATCGAAAATCATCCTGAAGAAACTCTCGAAAATGCAAGAAAATATTAAACAAAATATCGAGCAAGATAATAACTGGAAACGTTTTGCCGAAAACTTCGATTTGGTGTACGAAAACTACTTAATTCGCCTTAGTGAGCGTTTTCCAAATCTCACCATGAGTGATAAAAAACTTTGCGCTTATCTGAAGATGGACTTAAGCTCGAAAGACATAGCACCTTTACTGAATATGTCATTTCGAAGTGTAGAGATGAGTCGTTACCGTCTTCGTAAAAAAATGGAATTAGAAAGGGAAGTCAATCTTTCTGACTTTTTACAAAATTTCTAACAAACCCTTAAATCAAGTTATTT
>Ga0209746_1000491_pt1 | contig 20184 bp, 14 predicted proteins | sample BarGraNGADG00211_3_FD_184496 | JGI IMG/M metagenome (GOLD analysis project Ga0209746, IMG submission 184496) | Arctic peat soil microbial communities from Barrow, Alaska - Barrow Graham LP Ref core NGADG0011-211 (SPAdes) (version 2) | ecosystem: Environmental > Terrestrial > Soil > Wetlands >... | reverse complement strand
CCATCCTGACTCCCGGAGCTGTCACTATACTTGACCCCTTACCGGGAGGAAATAACAATGGCATTCTTGACCCCGGCGAATTAGCCACATTGAGAATCGCCACCACCAATACGGGGCATGCATCTTCTTCCAATACCATTGCACACCTAACCGTTCCCTCTTCCTCCGCACCCTATATCCTGGTGTCGAATACCAGCTATTATCTCGGGAACTTGAGCCCCGGCGTTCCCACTTTTACTGAATTTCCGGTAACAACAAACGGGATTACGCCTTTAGGAACAGCAGTGAGTCTCGATTACTTGGTAACAGGAGGTTTGTTAAACCAATATTCCGGCCTCGAAACGATCAACCTGATCATTGGTCAAACACCTACGTTCATCATGGGGAATAATACCACTACAACCTGTGGCGGCAAGTTCTACGATTCAGGCGGACCCAATGTCAATTATAATGACAATGAAAGTTTTACATACACTTTTAACCCCGGCACAACGGGAGCAAAGATCAAGGCGATTTTCTCGGCATTCGATGTTGAGCCCGAAACCAGTTGCGGTTACGACTGGCTGAAGGTCTTCAACGGACCTGATATTGCTTCACCATTGATCGGGACCTATTGCGGCGTGTCTATCCCCGGATCTTTTGAGAGCACAACCGGTTCCCTTACTTTTCAATTCAGTTCCGACTACAGCGAGAATTTTACAGGATGGGTCGTCGATATTTCCTGTATAGGCGGGCCGCTGAACCTGGCTGCCAATGCTTTTCCTACAGATGTCTGCCTTGGCAGTTCATCCCAGCTGGTTGCAATTCCAACCGGTGGTTCGGGAAATTATACCTATCAGTGGAATCCGGTCACCTACCTCGACGATCCCACCAGCAGAACACCCGTTTCAACACCATTGGCAAACATCAGCTATACTGTTACCGTGAATGATGGCACTTCCTCACAGTCTTCAGGCGCTGTTTCCCTGACGGTTCATCCGTTACCTCCTATTCCTGTCATTACGTTAACGGGCGGCTCATTAACATCCAGTTCTGCTACCGGCAACCAGTGGTACCTCAATGATGCCCTGATTCCCGGTGCAACAGATCCGGTGTATACTCCATCCACATCCGGAATCTATTATGTGATCGTCAGCGACCCGGTGAGCGATTGCCCGTCATTGCCTTCCAACAACATCAATTTCCTGATGACAGGAATCGATCCATCAGGTATGGAAGGGTTGGTGAGTGTTTATCCAAATCCTTTCAGGGAAAAGATCACTATCTCCTACATGTTGGAGGAAGCAGGCGCCGTGAAAATCTCTCTGTTCGATGCTTTCGGAAAAGAAGTCCGGGTAATCCTGGATCCTGAACGTCAAAGTGCAGGAAAGCACCAGGCAGAGATGACTGCAGAAGTACTTAGCAACGGAGTCTATATCATAAAGATCCAAACGCCTTTTTATACTATCTCAAAAAAGATTATTTTAGCATTTTAATTTTATCTTCCGGGACAGATCCTTTATCAAAATGAAAAAATCAAACCCCATGAAAAAACTTTACCTTTCTTTATTCATTATTCTCGCAGCAACTCCAGGATTCAGTTCACGATGGATCGCGATCAGCAGTTCAAATCCTGTTGCAGCAAAGATCTCACTGGTTTCTTCGGATCTGGTGCAATCGAGAGTACAGTTCAACCTCCCTGGATTCAACCTTCATGAGGTTATAACACCCAACGGGCCTGCATTTACAATCGATATTAAAAAGGGGTCACCCATAGAAGTTACCGGTGCCCCTGATCTGCCAAAACTCACGGCATCATTGGTGATCCCGGATAATGCCGAAATGGAAATTGTTGTGATTTCATCTTCCTACAAGGATTTTCCAGGAATGGATATCGCACCTTCAAAAGGAGTGCTTACAAGAGACATTGACCCGGCTACTGTTCCTTACCGGTATGGGAACGAATACAGTCGCAATGCATTTTACCCGGGAACGATCACCGGCCTGCGCGATCCTTATATCCTCAGGGATCTCCGTGGCCAGACCCTTATCGTTTATCCCTTCCAGTATAACCCGGTTACAAAAGTCCTGCGCGTTTACACTGATATGACCGTCGAGCTTCGGAAGGTCAGTGAGAAAGGCTTGAATCCTATGGTTAGAAAAACAAAGGATATCCGGATCAACAAGGAATTTGGCGCTATCTATTCGAGGCATTTTCTGAACTATTCACCCGCAACTTATATCCCGCTGGAAGATTATGGCAATATCCTGGTAATCTCCTCCGGATCGTTCATGACGGCCATGCAACCTTATGTAACGTGGAAACGGTCAATCGGGTTTCCAACGAAGATGGTAAGCATCGATTCGGTTGGAAATACCTCCGCCCAGATCAAGCAATACGTCACCGATTATTACAATGCAAACGGACTGACTTTTGTGTTGCTGGTCGGCGATAATGCACAGGTGAAAACCTACCAGGGAAGCGGTGTTGGCGGTCCCTCCGACAACTATTACGGGTACATTGTAGGGAATGATCATTATGCCGATGCATTTATCGGGCGTTTTTCTGCTGAAACAGTTGACCAGGTGAATACCCAGGTTCAACGAACCCTCGATTATGAAAAAAATCCTCAGTTCCGCTCTGACAACTGGCTGACTTCAGTTATCGGGATCGGCTCCGACCAGGGCCCTGGCGATGACAATGAATACGACTACCAGCACATCCGCAATCAGCAGTCGCAATTGCTGGCTTATACCTTTACCTGGAATCCTGAATTGTTCGACGGATCTCAGGGTGGTAATGACGCAGCCGGCAATCCCAGCCCTGCAAATGTTACCACGGCCGTGAATGACGGAGCAAGCCTGATCCTCTATTGCGGACATGGAAGTATGACTTCCTGGGGAACCACCGGCTTCAGCAATTCAAACGTAAATGCCCTCACCAACCAGGGGAAACTACCTTTTATCTGGTCGGTTGCCTGTGTGAACGGGGAATTCATGAATGGAACCTGTTTTGCTGAAGCATGGCTCAGGGCAAGCAAAAACGGGCAACCTACCGGCGCTATTGCTTTCTTCGGTTCCACCATCAACCAGAGTTGGAATTCACCCATGGCAGGCGAGGATGAGATGACGGATATCCTTGCCGAATCTTACCCGACTAATATTAAACGGACCTTTGCAGGACTATCGCTGAACGGCTGTATGGAAATGATCGATGAATATGGCACCGATGGTGAAAACATGGCCGATACCTGGACGGTTTTCGGGGATCCTTCCATTATGGTCAGGACCAAGAATCCCGACACCCTCATCGTATCCCATGCCTCTTTCCTGCCACTGGAAGCTACATCCTTACTGGTCACCTGCAATGAAAACGGTTCAAGGGCTACGCTCTCGCTTCACGATACCATTCTTGCCACAGGACTGGTCAACAACGATACAGTATTGTTTTCTTTCCCGGCCTTGCTTAACCCGGATGACACAGTTCTTTTAACGGTCAGCAGCTACAACGCGATCCCATACCTATCGAACATTTATATCATTGCACCGGTAGTTGCAGATTTTACCGGGACTCCTCTTCTGGTGCTAACCGGAAGTTCTGTGACTTTCACCGATCACTCAACCGGGAACCCCGTTTCCTGGAACTGGAGTTTCCCCGGTGGCACGCCGGCATCATCGGCCTTGCAGAACCCGGTCATTACTTATTCCCTGAAAGGAACCTTTGATGTTCAGCTGATCGTCCTCAACGGTGCTTCTTCCGATACCATTGATAAAACAAACTACATCGAAGCAGATTATCCTGCCCGGGTTGAAAACCTGTCCACCGACCTAACCATTGCGGTTACTCCAAACCCAAACAACGGAGTTTTCAAGGTCTCCGTGGGATCTTTTAAAGGCGACAAGATCAGCCTGAGCGTATTTAACCCTGTTGGAACTGTGGTTTACGAGGAACCCGATTTTGCAGTTAGTGATAAATCCGATAAGACGATTGACTTATCTGCCCTGAAAGAAGGCATCTATTTCCTAAAAGTGAAAGGCGATGACGCAACTATAACCAGGAAAGTTATTATCCGGAAATAACAGAAAAGAACACTGATTTAGATAACGTTTAACTTTGCGTGCCTTAGTGAATACCTTTGAGATCCTTTGTGTTTAAAATTTTTTACAACAAAGGCACACCGAGGAAAACACAAAGTCACACAAAGGAAAATTTTACGAAAATTTGTGCTGAATCAGCGTTTACTGCGTGATCACTTTCTTTTTTAGTACCTGTAGAATTTCTTTTGTGTCCGATTTGGAGACGAAAGCAAGTATCCAGCAATTTTTCGCAACCCAGGCAGTATTAATGGGAATACTAAATTTCCCCATATAGGTAAGTGAAGGATCCACAGAGGTGGTGAGGATTTCGCCATATGTCCCGTTTACAGATCCCCGGAGCACATCATTAAAAACATAATTGTGGATAATGATGCTGGCGCTGTCCTGTGCCGATATCATGTTGTCTTCCATCACGCAAACCGTAATATTATAGGATCCTGTTAAGGATCGTAAGAATTGTGAATAGATGACCGAATTCACCGTCCTGGAAACAGAATCATAGGTATTGTGAATTAACATATTCAGGTCAGGAGATTGATCTATGATACTTGCGATATCTATAATCCATTCCTCTGATCCCAAGATCCGGTGGCCGTTAAATTCCTTTCTGTCGATCATTCCGGAAGGATAGGCGCTGACCAGAAAATCGGTATTCCATTCCTCACCTGCTGTCGTCCTGAAATCTGCAGCAAATTCGCCTGTTCCCGGTATTGCATAGTAGCCTGCATGAACAGCCAATACGATTAGTTTGCCATGATAATTTTCCTCCTGGCTATGTGCAATGGTAGCAGCTGCCGGGCAGTTCGGGCATTTGTGTCCGGTATAATCTTCCAGAAGAATCCTTTTTATGGGACTTACCGTATCCTGCCAATCAACCACCGTGTCGGTAATATGACCGTGCCTGGCCAGGGCATAAGGTGCCTTGATCTTGTCGCAGGAAGAGAAAAGAAGAACAACCAGAAGAACTGCTATCAAAAGTGTTTTGGCAAATTTCATAATCGAATGTTATTAAAAAACAATAAATTCTGCATTCGTAATTCATAATTCATAATTGGTTAAAAGCTGCTGTTAACCGTCAACGTGAGTCCGCTCGCAGCCGGAACATACCTGCAAACTCCGCCAACACAGAGAATTCCTTCCCGCTGACGCCCATATGACAAAGAAATTCTTGACGTATTGTAAGTGTACCCGGCACTGACAAGGTAGTAGTGCAGTTGTTGTTTTGTATCCGTGTTACCGTAATTCCATTGATCCTGCACTGAGAAGAACCATTTCGGGGCGATCGTAAATTCGAGCAGCCCGGCAACCCAGTTACCTTTGTCCTGTTTCGTCCATAGACCCTGGATTTCAGCCCTAAGGGAATAGATATGGGTCAGGTTGCAGGTAATATCGGCAATGCCGATGTTTGCATGAACCAGTCCGTAATCCGTGCTGTGACCTTCCACAACTTCTTTGTTATACACCTGGTTCAGGTACATAAAGATCCCTTTCCATCTTTTACTAAACTTCTTGTCGATTTCAATGTTCAGATCCTGGTAATAAACTTCTTTGCCCGGAGAAAAGAAATTGGACTTATACCCGGTTGTACCTGCCCTGTTCAGCGCCATACCGTTGATGGAACTTACAAAAATGGAATCCTTTGACAGGGAATTGACCTTGGAAAAATTAACGGCAAAGGTTAACCCGGATTTACCCCCAAGCTTGCTGTTGCGTTTAAACGTATAGGTCAGCGTGCCCGAATAGCCAAATTCACACGTTGGCTGCGTAGCATAAGGGTACATGGCTGCCAGGGCATAACTATGTTGTTGGGTTATGGCCGGAAGATAGTTGATGTTAAGCTGGTTATTGGTAACGATTCTATTTTACTTGTAGCTCATGTTGTCGATGATCTTGGCGGATGCAAGGATACCGAGTCCTTTCTGAGAATAGGAAAGCGTGGTGAACAGGCCGTTACCATCCTTATAAATAAATTTATTCATGGACGACGGGTCATTGATCTTGTGGGCATATTCTGTATAGAAATTGACCCCGCCGACATTCAGGTTTAGCCTGCCACTATATATAGCAACGTTTTCCGGTAATTTTAAGGTATAGATCAGGGTATCGATCAGGATATCGGTGGTTTTGCCACGCTGGTAATCGCTGACAAAGCTGCCCCCGAACGAAACCTTGGTTTTGGCATTTTTCAGCTCCGAAAAAAGATCATTCAAGAAGAAATCAATATCCCCGCCTTTTACAATTCCCCGGTTATTGTTGGAGTAAACTTCCCAGAAATTCCGTTGAATGCCCCATACTCCTTTCAGTGTGATCCCATCAACCGGTGAAAACTTAACCCTTAATCCCCTTAAGGAATTATCATACCCCAGCGTCCATTCCTGCCATGTCCGCAAGGTCATTCCATTCCCGAATTGTTCATAGAAATTTCCAGCAGTGATCTCCAGCTTATCGTTCTTATAGTTCAGGAACCAGTAAGGAACCCCATAGCCTTCGTAATGGGTATCAAAACCAACCAAGGGAGGAAGGTATGCTTCAAAACGCATTCCGGCTGAGAAATTCTTAAATGAATAATTGATCTCCGTAAAACCATTCATCCGCGAGAGGCGGCCATCCAGGGAAGAATCGGTAATTCCCATCTTCGAATCCTTCAGATAATACTGGGCATCGCCTTCGAAACTTCCGCTAACCTGGCTTCCTGTGATAAGGTCCTGGGCATTTGTTAAAAAAGGAACAAAGCAAAACAGAAGAATAAGACTTGGAAAAAGCGTGTATATTTTTTTCAAGGCTTAAAAAATTATAGGTTTATACTTGGGTTTATGAATCGTTGAGATTACTTGATCTCTTCCCCGTTTTTGACCTTTTTAATGATGTTGATCAGGTCACGTTCGGAACCTTCGGCAAAAGAGGTATGTTGCCAAACGATCTCCCGTTTGCCATTGAGGACAAACGTATGTGGGATCGGGCCTACATTCATGGCCCTCTTAAAATCACCGTTCTGATCCAGAAGAACAATATAATCCCAGTTCTTTCCATTGACCAGCGGGGCTATTAGGGAGGATGACCTTGCATCGTCGATCGAAACAGCATAGAGTTTAACACCGGTTTCCTCCTGCCAGTCGGCATAAACATCCTCAATGGTTGTGAGTTCTTTTATGCAGGGCTTGCACCAAGATGCCCAGAAGCTGATGACGATGGGTTTCCCGTCATTCCCGATCTTTAATGTATTGAAGGGATTTCCTTTTACATCTTTAATGTCAACGGAAGGAAGAGGTCGGTTTTTTGAACAGGTAGTTTCCTGAGAAAAGCCAAAACCAGTGATCATCATAAAGGCAAGGAACCAAGCCAGTTTATTCATAAAATGGGGATTAAAAACGAATATGAATGCAAACACAAAAGTACATATTTTCAGGTTATAAAAACTTCCAGGATCCTGCATTCTTTCGATGGGGAAAGGATAACATTTTCGGCTGTTGCAGGGATCAGCAGCACCTCTCCTTTTTTCAGGCTTTCGAGGGATGATTTGCATTTAACCCTTATCGTTCCTTCAACGCAAACATAGATTACAAACGAATCCAGCGCAGAATAGTCTTTCCGGATGGCTTTATCAAAGGCAAGGATCTGTGTTGTAAAATGTGGGCTGTCAACCAGGGGCGCAGTTTGATTGAGAACCTTCCGGTAAGCGGTTCGGTAAGAATCCGGCATAGTAAAATCAATGGCATCAAGGGCGAGATCCTGGTGAAGTTCGCGGGTTTTCCCTTTTTCATCCACCCGGCCCCAGTCATAGATCCGGTACGTGGTATCGGAGGTTTGCTGGATTTCTGCAAGGAGAATGCCCGGGCCGAGGGCATGCACACGACCGGCAGGAATATAGAACACATCTCCCTTGTGGGCCTTTTCTGTATTCAGGATCTCCGTAAGCCTGTTTTTTCCCAGGAATTCAAGGTAGGTTTTTGCATCCGTTTTCCGGTTGAAGCCGCTGATGACCTCTGCTCCGGGTTCCGCTTCCAGGATATACCACATTTCCGACTTCCCATTCCCGATCCCGCGCCGGGCAGCAAGCTCATCATCGGGATGCACCTGGATGGAAAGGGAATCATTCGAATCGATAAATTTTACCAACAGGGGGAACTCATTTCCGTAACGGTCAAATGCAGCTTCTCCGACCAGGTCTTCCATGTAAACCTCAACCAGTTCATTCAACTCATTTCCCTGCAGGAACCCATTTGTTATTTTCGTCCCGGAACCGGGAACACCGGATAAGACCCATGCCTCCCCACAATTCGGCAAGGGAGAATAATCCATACCCAGGATGGTCTTCATCCGGTTTCCGCCCCAGATCTTGTCTTTGAACCGGGGCTTGAATTTCATTGGATAGAGTTCATTCATGGCAAATCTGCTGAAAGGATTTGATGAATTCTGATTACTTTTGATCGATGAATTTACAAAAGTACAGTTTTTGACAAATCTTATACCATCCTGATGATCAAAACGATTTGTGTTTTCTGTGGATCAAGTACCGGCGAAAGCCCGGTTTATGCGAAAAGGGCGGAACAACTGGCCCGGTTTTTCCTCGAAAATAATATCCACCTGGTATATGGCGGGGCCAATGTAGGATTGATGCGGGTACTGGCCGACACGATGCTCAAAGGAAATGGCTATGTAATGGGAGTCATGCCTAAAAATCTTGTCCACCGGGAAGTGGCCCACCTGGATCTTACGGAGATGCACATCGTGGAAAATATGCAGGAGCGAAAAGCACTGATGGCAAAACTCTCCGATGGGTTTATGACATTGCCGGGCGCCTATGGTACGTTTGACGAACTCTTTGAAATGCTTTCCTGGAACCAGCTGCACATCGTGGAAAAGCCGGTTGGATTGCTCAATATTAAAGGATTCTTCAATCCCCTCCTGAAAATGCTGGATGACGCCGTGGAAGAAAAATTCCTCCGTCCGGAACACCGGGGAATACTATTGGCAGAAGAGGATGAAGCTATTTTATTAAAACGGATGAACGAATACAAGCCTGTACCGGCAGAAAAATGGATTGAACGGCTGAAGGAAGGAATAATTTAATCCCGGATGGTTTCCCTATTAAAAAACAATAACATGATCATCATCGGAATAACAGGCACCCTGGGTGCAGGCAAAGGCACCATCGTCGATTACCTTATTGGTGAAAAAGGGTTTGTTCATCATTCTGTGCGGGCTTATCTTCTGGAAAAGATCAGGAAACAAGGCCTGCCGGAGAACCGTGACAGCATGTTTCGCCTGGCCAATGAACTGCGTGCCAGCTTTGGCCCTTCTTATGTCACAGATCAGCTTTACAACCAGGCTATGATATCGGGAAAGAACTGTGTGATCGAAAGTATCCGCACTCCCGGAGAGATCGACTCACTCAGGGCAAAAGGCCATTTCTTCCTGCTGGCAGTTGACGCCGACCCGGAGTTCCGTTACCAGCGGATTCTCCTTCGCCAATCAGAAACTGATCGGGTTTCCCGGAAGACCTTCCTGGAAAATGAGGAAAGAGAAATGAACACCACCGACCCTAATAAACAAAACCTGAGGAAATGTATCGAAATGGCCAATTTCATACTCCTGAATAACGGCACAAAAAAAGATCTGATCCAACAACTTGAAAAAGTGTTGGATCAGGTCTGCTGAAAGTCGCCCGGGAATGAACCCGTTAAGCCTTATTTGCTGATCACCAGGCGGCGCACCAGGATCTCATCGTTCAATTTCACTTTCACAAAGTAACAACCCTGTTGAGCATTGGAGAAATCGAACTGGTAATCATTATCATTCGTGCATTTCCTTGAAAGGATGATCCTTCCGGTCAGGTCAAGAATGTCGATCTGCTGGATCTTGCCGGAGATTCCCGGAACAATACGGAACAGGCCCGTTGCAGGGTTTGGAATGATGCGTACGGTTCCATTCTGATGATCGGCGATTCCGACAACTCCATCCTGAACCACGGTAACTGCAACAGGAGTAATCCCTGAAACAGTTACGATAATATTTGCAGTTCTGATGGCCGTGGAAGGATTCTCCTGGTAAACTGCAACCAATGTCCCGGATCCTGTTCCGGAAGGAGTCACAGTACACCAGGTAGCATCGCTGTTTGCGGTCCAGTTGGAATTCGAGGTTACAGTAAAGTTCGTCGAACCTGCAGGTGCAGTTGCAGCCTGGCTTGGAGGAGTAACCGCCAATGCCGGTGCCGCGCCATCCTGGGTGACTGTAATAACAACAGAAGAAATTCCGCTAACGGTGACGGTGATGTTTGCTACCCTTCCGGTTAATAAGGTATTTTCAAGGTAATTTGCGATAATCGTACCATCTCCGCTACCGGAAGGAGTTACTGTACACCAGGTCTGGTCGCTCACAACGGTCCAGGAAGAATTTGATGTAACCGTGAACGAAGTTGATCCGGCGGGTGTTGCAGGTACATTCTGGTTGGCCGGGGCAACTGTAAGAGTAGCACCACCGCTGGTTCCGGTGATTGAAACATCGTCGATACCCCAGTACCTACCATATGTTCCGGTATAATTCCATTTGAATTTTACCTGGCTCTGTCCTGCCAGCGCAGCAATCACCTGATTAAAAGTTGCAGGATTCGTTGCAGAGGTCGTCGTGAAGGTCTGGATGGTCGTCCAGATCGAACCATTGTCGATACTATAGGAAACAGTGCCTGATGATCCTGTAGCAGATCTGAAAAAATGACTGAATTGCAAGGTAATATTGGTAAACCCTGTCATATCGATAGTAGGCGTTACCAGGTCCGCATTTTGTGAATTACCGGTTCCGTAACTACGACTGTTCAGGAAGGCATAATTGCCCGTGAGATTGGGGAGGGGAGTCTGCCCGGTCATTACACCAAATGTCCATATTTCACCATTTCCCTGGTTGTCAACCTGCGACCAGCAACCGGGAATGGAAGTCGTTGAAAAGCTTTCGCTGAAAGGCAAGGAATACACTTCGCATAAAGTTGTAAAGGTAAGGTCGGATCCGTAAACTGTACCGTTTGCGTTAGTTGCATATGCCCTGATGTGATAAGTGGTATTCGCTGTTAAACCGGTAAGTGCGCTGGTGAAAGTCCCTACCCCGGAGCCATCGGTGGTATGGCTGTCTGAGATGGTGGGATTGGCGCTGGTGCTCCAGCAGGTTCCCCTTGCAATCACCGGAGAACCACCGTCAGCAGTTACATTACCCCCTGCTGTTGCTGTTGTCATGGTGATAGCAGATGCAGCAGTGGTTGTAACCGAAGCTGCTCCCGGAACAAACGTAAAATCATTACCGTTACTGGTTCCATCACTATTTACGGCAGCAATCCTGAAATGGTAAGTGGTTCCGGCGGTAAGACCGGTAATATTGGCAGATTCAGGAAGGGTAGCAGTTCCTGAACCGGCAGAAAGAGTAGCTGTATTGTTTCCATAACTCACTGTAGTTCCCCATTCAAAATGATAGGTTGTTGCCAATCCGTTCGGATTGACCGTTCCGTTCAGGGTGGCTGCTGTCATGGTTATAGCTGTTGCATCCTGGGTTGCAACCGTAGGTTGGTTTGTGAATTTGAAAGAAGCGATTTTTGTTGCCCAGGGGCACCATCCGCCATAGGTTCCGACATATTCCTGTGTTGTCCAGAAAGTTGTATTGTCTGTGGGATCAACATTGATGGCAGAATAATCGCCCCATCGGGAATAAGTTGTCATCGAAACAGTTCCCGTTTGAATAATTCCCTCCGCGATCGACATTTGATTTAATGGATCTGCAACTTTTCTTCCTGTAAAATAGATTGAAGGATGCATCGTACTACTCGATACGGAATAAGCCAATCCAATATCGCCGCTGGAATTCATTGCAATACTACCCATCCATCTTGATTTACCATCGCCAGGTGCATAGGTTGACTGTTGGTATAACGAAAACGTTGAACCTGTTTTTCTGTATTCATACCACCTTATTCCTGCCACACCACTTCCGGCATTCACATTATGGCAGGTAACAAATGTTTCATAACTCCCAAAATTGCGGTATTGGTTTCTGAACATCAACCGGTCGCCCAAACCATCAAGTGCCAATGTACCCTGTTCAAGAACTGAACCCAACTCCGTATAAGCGGCCACAGGTAATGCAATAACGTAAGTAAAAGTGGAATTGGTCGTTGTTGCCCAATCAGCATGCAATGCCCAGAGTCTTACCTCTGAAGTACCATCTATGTAAGCAAAATAATTTGGTGTTCCTGCTGCAGGAAATGTTCCATCACAATCAGAAGGCAACATTGCCCAGCAAGAACTTCCTGCACCTGAACCTGATCCTCCCAGCGTTTCGGTTTTAAAATAGACCATTCTTGCAGTCGGGTCCCCGGTAAGCATCTTACTTCTTTCCAACACACAGGCGCCAACACCAATAAAAGGAGTACTCCCAATGTTCGTATTAAAACGGTTCACGGACAGGTAATAACCGTCCTGCCATACTCCAAATTTCGGGTAGTCGGGCATGTAGTCAAACTGGAAAGCATAACGATAATAGGAACCGGTAGGGTCGCCGGTAGTTGAAACAGCAACCATTTCATATTCGGTATAAGGTGTACCCGGACAATCATAGGCAAATTGGGAAATTATCCACCGGTCTGCATTTTCATCATAAAGTACAATTCCATCACCATTGTTATGGCCATCCCAGTTTCCTGAAAAACCATTCCATAGTGTTGATGTTGCAACCGGCCCATAAAGCGAAGTTCCAGTTTTGCTGAAAATTTGTAACATGCAGTTAGCAAGCTGAACATAATGATTTGGCCCAACATCTCCGGCAGGGTCAGGAGGAGTAACCCGTCCTCCTGTATTTGATGCATTGGTTGTTCCGTCAAAGTTCACTATAGGCGCGGTGGTTGTCGCTTTGGAACCATTGTTGTATGCCGTTTGTAATGCACCGTCTGGTGTGAATCCTGGAGGCACCGGTCTGAATTTATTGGGAACCTCCATTTCATTTTCTCTTTTCCATTTTTCCCAGAAATGTTTTTTTACCGGTTTCATATCCCTCAATGGAGGAGAAACATCAAAGTAAATCGCAGTCTGTATAATCGGGCCGGAAATGTTATTCTGACCAAATGAAAAATAGGCACAGAATACCAGCGATAACAAAAAGATGAAAACTTTTTTCATAGTACGAATTAATTTATTTTATTATTTGGGAGTTCAAACTACAGATAGTCAAATAATTGAAAAATGAACTAATTATATACAGCAAAGGTACAAAGAATACCAATGGGAAAAATAGATGGAAGAAATTTCGATAGATGCTACTATTTGCTTTGATTCTTCTTTCAAATATGTATTTTTGTTTTGATTTTTAATCTCCGGATGGAAAAAGAACAATTCCAGCGTCCCACATGGGATGAGTACTTCATGGAAGTAGCCAATACGGTTGCAAAAAGGGCAAGCTGCGACCGTGGCCGCAGCGGCTGTGTGATCGCACGCGATAAGCAGATCCTGGTCACAGGATATGTGGGCTCTCCAAGGGGTTTGCCACACTGCGATGAGGTCGGCCACCTGATGAAATCGGTACAGCATGAAGACGGGCGCGTTTCGCAACATTGCGTGCGTACCGTTCACGCCGAACAAAATGCCATCTGCCAGGCTGCCAGGCTCGGGATCTCACTTGAAAAAGCAATACTTTATTGCCGCATGACCCCATGCCGCACCTGTGCCATGCTTATCATCAATTGCGGGATCGTGAGAGTAGTATGTGAACGGAAATACCATGATGGAACGGAATCGGAGGAAATGTTCCGCCAGGCAGGGATTTCGCTGGAGTTTGTTCACGATGAGATCCAGGAATATGAAAAGCAATAAAATCCCTTTCCATCAAAATGAAAAACAGCCGGCAGATTATGTTATTGAAAAGATCCCGTTAACAAAATAGTCCCTAATAGATCATCACTTTGATTTTCCCATCCGGTTGGATGGTTCCCCTGAACATCAACGCTGTATTAAATGGCATGGCAATATTTCCTTTTCTGTCAACTGCGATCAGGCCGCCCTCTGCGCCCTGTGATTTCAGTTTTACATTGACTACATCCCTGGTCGCTTCCTGTAAACTTTGTCCTTTGTATTCCATCCGCGCAGAGACATCATAGGCCACTACATTCCGGATAAAATATTCCCCATGGCCCGTACAGGAAACCGCGCAGGTATTGTTGTTTGCATAGGTTCCGGCACCAATGACCGGAGAATCCCCTATCCTTCCCTTCATTTTATTGGTCATTCCACCGGTAGAGGTTCCGGCAGCCAGGTCACCATGACTGTCGAGAGCCACGGCGCCAACCGTTCCATGACCTTTCGCAGAATCGGGTTTATGATTCAGTTCCTGCTGATGGGCCTTCTGAAACTCATCCCACCGTTTTTTTGTGTAGAAATAAGAAGCAGGTACGATCTCCAACCCCTGGTCTTTTGCAAATTTCTCTGCGCCCCCGTCGATCAGCATCACATGCTTTGACTTATCCATCACGGCCCGGGCGGCGGAGATCGGGTTTTTGATGGTTGTCACCCCCGCCACTGCACCAGCTTTCAAGGTTCTCCCGTCCATGATCGAAGCATCCATCTCATTTTTCCCTTCTTCGGTAAATACCGCTCCTTTTCCTGCATTGAACAATGGAGAATCTTCCATCATCCGGATGCAGGTTTCCACGGCATCCATGCTGGTTCCTCCCCTTGAAAGAACAGCTGCACCCGCTTTCAATACCTCCGTCATCTTCGTGGTATATTGCAGCTGCACTTCTTCGGCCATTTTCTGGCCTGCTGTTCCGCCTGCACCGCCATGAACGACAAGAACCCAGTTATGGATTTGGGATGCGGGATTTGGGATTTGAGATACGTTCTGGGAGAAGAGGGAGGTTCCAGATAAAATGAAGAGAATACTTATGATAGAAAATAAAATCCTGCTTTGCCGTGGAATATATTTAACTTTTTTCATTTTGATTTATTGGTTTTGAATTCAATTTTTTCAACCACAATAGGCACATTAGGTCACATTAGTAAAATCAGGTTGATAAACTCTATTGTGTTCTATTGTGACTATGTGGTGAATATTAATATTATTTTTCAGTTATCAATTCTTTATCTTACTAAATGATGCTTTTAAAGAACGCTGTAAAGTTAACCAGGCCGCTTACCTGCATAATAGTAAGGATGACCGAAACGATGATAACTGCCCGGATGAATCCTGCTCCTTTTTTCACTGCAAGATAAGACGCAATTAACGCGCCGATCACACTTCCGATGGAAAGGATCAACCCATAAAGATAATTTACCTGCCCGTTGATAATGAACACAAGGAGGGCAAAGATCGCATAAAAGAATACAATGAGGTTCTTGACAGCATTGGCCTTGACGAGGTCGTATCCCACTCCGAGAACCAATGCCATCAGTAAGAAATAGCCTATTCCGACCTGAATAAATCCACCATAGAAACCAACGATAAAAAAAATGATCACTTGCCACCATGTTATAGGGTACTTCAGCAATCGTGCATTTTCTTTCAGCCATTTATCCGGTTTATAGAACAGGAAGAAAACCATCACCACCATGGCAATGCACATGGCGACCTCAATGACTTTTACAGTGACATCGATGGCCAGGTAAGCGCCAAGAATCGCACCTGCTGTAGCCGGAATGCCAAGCCAGATCGGCTTGAGCGAGTCAAACATCTTTTGACGAGTAAAACTGCCTACCGACGAAAAGGTCTGGAAAAAGATACTGATGCGGTTGGTTCCATTGGCAATATTTGCCGGTAATCCCAGCAGGATAAGCAGGGAAAGGCTGATCACCGATCCTCCTCCCGAAAGCGTATTGATGAATCCTACAAAGATCCCGGCAACGATTAACACGATGATTGCAATTACAGACATTATCAGTTTATAAAGTTTATAAAGTTCATAAAGTTTTTAAAGTTATAGAGTTACAAAGTCACAAAGTTTCAAGTTCACAGCATCAAAACCCAAACTCACACATCCAGCATCTAGCATCCAGCATCCCTTATAAATTCTTCATTTTTCATTCTTCATTGAAATAACGCTATGGTGTCTGCTAAAGGTAAAAAAGATGATCAATCCGATAACCAGCCAGACGAAAAACCGCATCCAGTTGGTAATTCCGAGTTGGGCCATCAGGTAGAAATTGGTAAGCAGACTGATCACCGGGATCAGGGTCATTTGTTTCCAGATGCTTAGCCCAGTAATGATAATTGCAGCAAGGATAAAAAGGATGATCGGAAATTCGATTTTGAATAAATGCCACATAAAGGAAGCTGCAGGTTCGTTTGTTCCGCCCAGGCTCTTATGCATCAACTGTTGTAATTCCGGCGGATTCCAATACCAGAGCACCGCAAACACGCCTGCCCAGAGGAGAGGCAAAAAATACCGGCAATTGAGATAGGGAATATGAAACCCCTTTTCCCGGTCCTTACCGGTCATTCTTTTTTTACCTGTTTCGAGCATCAGCACGCCACCTGAAACAAGCACAAATGCAAAGAGGGTTCCGATGCTGGTGAGATCCGTGACCTCGGTCAGGTTAAGGAAGAGCGACGGAACCGCAACGATGATACCGGTAATGATCGTGGAAAATGCCGGTGTTTTGAATTTCGGGTGAAGACGGGAGAAGATCTTCGGCAGTAGGCCGTCGCGGCTCATGCTCATCCAGATACGTGGTTGGCCGACCTGGAATACCAGCAGTACGCTGGCCATCGCGATTACAGCGCAGATGGCGATGATCCCCGACAATTTTGTAAGATGCAACTTCTGAAATGCATAGGCCAGGGGATCTCCGACTGCCAGGCCGCTGTAATGGACCATGCCGGTAAGCACCAGGCTGATGAGGATGTACAGAACCGTGGTGATGATCAGGGCATAGATCATCGACCGGGGAAGGTCCCTGCGCGGATTTTTACATTCTTCGGCCGTGGTTGAAATCGCGTCAAAACCGATGTATGCAAAGAAAACGCCCGCCACTCCTTTCAATACACCCCCGATCCCGTTCGGTGCAAATGGACTCCAGTTCTTTGGATCGATATAAAAGGACCCTACCCCGATTATGACGAGCAGGATGGCTACTTTCAGCAAAACCATGATATTACTTGCCATCTTGGTTTCATAAATTCCGATGTAAACAAGGTAAGTGATGAAGACGACGATGCTGAAGGCCGGGATGTCGGCAATAAGCCTGAAGTTCCCGATATGGGGAGCCTGGGCCCAGGCCAGGTAGGCTTCCTGAAGGTTGCCTGAAAGAGTGCTGATGGATGCTCCATGTGCCAGTTGAGCTATCGCTGCATGATAACCCCTGGCGGCACTCAGGTAATCCACACTGAGGTAATACGGAAAATGGATTCCGATCCCACCCAGCAGACCGGTAAAATAGTCCGACCATGAAATTGCAACGGCAATATTGCCCACGGCATACTCCATAATCAGGTCCCAGCCAATGATCCAGGCGACCAGTTCACCAAAACTGGCATAGGCGTAAGTATAGGCGCTTCCGCTGATGGGTATGCGCGAAGCAAAATGGGCATAGCACATGGCGGAAAAGCCACAGGCTACCGCCGTAAAAACAAACAGAAGGGAAACTGCAGGTCCGCCGGTAGCCGCGGCCATACCGATCGTACTGAAGATCCCGGCACCGATGATCGCCGCGATCCCGAGGGCTGTCAGGTCACGCACATTCAGGCTCCGGTGCATGTGGGTCGTCTCACCAAGATGCCTTTCGGCATCCTTCAGGATATGTTCGATAGATTTTTTGCGAAAGAGGTCCTGGTAACCCACAGAGAATATTGTTTGTGTAAATGTATTAAGATTTTTCGTCTGGAACTTCGTAACTTGGCACAAAAATTCAACCCATGAAGATCGCAATTTTTGGCGCCAGTGGCCGAACCGGGATACTGACAGTTTACCAGGCATTGAATAAGGGACACCTGGTAACAGCCTTTGCGCGAAAACCATCCTCTGTAACGATCCAGCATAAAAACCTCAAGGTGGTACAGGGAGACATCCTGGAATACGACAAGGTAAAACAAGCTGTCGAAGGCCAGGATGTAATTATCAGTGCGCTCGGCGTCGAATCCAGGAAACCGACCACCGTTCTGTCGGAAGGCACACGGAATATTCTCCGGGCCATGGCGGAATGCAAGGTGAGCCGTTTCATCTGCATGTCTTCCGCCGGAATCTTAGGCAATGATGCAGGGATCCTTTTTGGAAAGATCATCATGCCTTTGTTTCTTAAACAGGTTTTTATAGATAAAGTGAGACAGATGAAGATCATCCAGGAAACCAACTTCGACTGGGTGATCGTCCGTCCTACCGGATTGACCGATGCGCCGAAAACCGGAAAATACAAGATCACCATGGGTTCCCCGGTTTCACGCAGGATTCCCCGGGCAGATGTAGCCGATTTCATGCTGAAGCTGATGACCGATAAACAATATGACCATCAGATGCCAGCTATTGCAAGTTAAATATGAATTTCCGGGGATTTCCTGTTTTATCCTCGTGAGGTAGGCGGATCCAGCATTTCTTTCAGCGCTGCCATAATTCCTTCTTTATCATAGCCGCATTCATGATGCAGTTCGGCGATGGTACCCTGCTCAATGTAATGATCAGGGATACCTAGTTTTTTAATCCATGCTGAATATCCCTTCTCCGACATGAAATCAATGACGGTAGAGCCAAGTCCGCCGATGATGGTTCCGTCTTCTACCGTTACAATTTTTTTGAATTTCCGGAAGATCTCATGAAGAAGTTCATTATCCAAAGGTTTCAGGAAGATCATATCATAATGGGCTACAGAAAATCCCTGTTGTTCCAGCTCCTTACAAGCTGCAACCGCGGCATTGCCTACATGGCCGATGGTAATGATCGTTGCATCGGCACCATCCCGGGTCATCCTTCCTTTTCCTACGGGCAATTCTTTGAAAGGGGTTTTCCACACCGGCATAACACCTCTTCCCCTGGGATAACTGATCGCAAACGGGCCTTTTCCTTCAAGCTGGGCTGTGTACATAAGGTTCCGGAGATATTCCTCGTTCATGGGAGCCGAAATCGTCATGTTGGGAATGCAATTCAGGTAAGCAAGATCGAAGGATCCATGGTGGGTGGCGCCATCTTCGCCGACCAATCCGCCACGGTCGAGGCAAAACACGACATTCAGGTTCTGAAGCGCTACATCATGGATGATCTGGTCGTAGGCACGCTGCAGGAAAGACGAATAGACATTGCAGAACGGGATCATCCCCGATGCTGCAAGCCCGGCTGAAAAAGTGACAGCATGTTGTTCTGCGATTCCAACATCAAAAGTCCTTTCCGGCATTTTAGTCATCATGATATTGAGAGAACAGCCGGTTGACATGGCCGGTGTGATCCCGACGATCTTCGGGTTCGCCTCTGCCAGCTCGACAATGGTGCGTCCGAAAACAGTCTGGTACTTGGGAGGCTGGTTATGACATTTATCTTCCTGTATTTCTCACGTATTCTTATCAAAGACCCCGGGAGCATGATAGATGGTTTGTTCTTTCTCGGCATGCTTATACCCTTTGCCTTTCACGGTCACAACATGGAGCAGCTTGGGGCCATGGATTTTTTTCATGTCCTCCAGCAGTTTTACAAGCCGGATCACATCGTGTCCATCCACCGGCCCGAAATAGCGAAAATTAAAGGCCTCAAAGAGGTTACTCCGGTTCAGCAAGGTCGACTTCACTGCATTCCCGAGCTGTTTGACAATGGCCCTGGAATTTTTTCCGTAACGGGTTCCACCGCCTAGCATCAGCCAGATCTTATCACGGATCTTATTATACATACCGGAGGTCACAATATCCGCAAGGTAATCCTTGATAGCCCCGACATTCTTGTCGATCGCGATACCATTATCGTTCAGGATAACCAACAGGTTGGCATTTGAAACCCCGGCATTGTTCATGGCTTCCATGGCCATTCCTCCTGAAATGGCGCCGTCGCCAATGATGGCCACATGGTGCCGGTCCCTTTCATTGTTCAGGTTGGCGGCAACGCCCATGCCCAGTGCAGCGTAGATGGAAGTGGATGAATGCCCGGCACCAAATGCATCGTATTCGCTTTCG